>Ga0116200_10000892_pt1 | contig 10937 bp, 10 predicted proteins | sample Mar14436cmmetaG_FD_94478 | JGI IMG/M metagenome (GOLD analysis project Ga0116200, IMG submission 94478) | Marine hydrothermal vent microbial communities from Guaymas Basin, Gulf of California to study Microbial Dark Matter (Phase II) - Marker... ... | reverse complement strand
GTGGGAAGGAAAATAGCTGCGGTCCAACACCGCTACGGCGATCTCTCCATTGAGCTCCACCTATTCGATGCACGGATCCTCAACGGCACCCCTTCGCCTCTGAGCCACGCTGAACTCCGTTGGGTGCCCGTGGAAGAGCTCGCTCTTTACCCATTGGCACCGGCCGATAGGCGCTTGCTGAGGTTCATCCTTCCCTGATCCCTTTGACCACCTCCCTCCCGAACCGGAAAGCTCCCCCTCATCCGTGGCCACCCATGAGTACCCGGGCGACCTTCACCCAAAAGCGGGAGACCACCCGGGCGGCCGAAAGGCAGGACCTAAAAAACCACATCCCGGCATCCTTCGGCAGCCCGGCTACCCTCGCCCTCCCGCGTTAGGGCCCGCAGCTTTGCGCCCCCGGGTTTCCCCGGGTTTGCCTTTGTCGGGACACCGGTCCCCACAAAGTCCATTCGATTTATACACCTGGCCGGCGCTTAGTGGCAAGTCCTTCTCGGAGTCCGGCGCTCAAGGAACGAGTTTCCTGGGATCGGTGATCACGCCGGTCACCGCGGTCGCGGCGGCCACCGCCGGGGAGGCGAGGTAGATCTCCGCCTCCGGGGAACCCATCCGCCCCTTGAAATTGCGGTTTGACGTGGAAAGGCACACCTCCCCCGGCGCCAGGACCCCTTGGTGTGCTCCCAAACACGGCCCGCATCCCGGGTTCAGGACCAGGGCCCCGGCGGTGGCAAATCTCTCCAGAAGCCCCTCCCGGGCTGCCTGCACCCACACCTCCCGGGAGGCGGGGAGGATGAGGAGACGCGTCCCTTCGGCCACGGGCCTTCCCCCCATCACCTCCGCCGCTAACCGCAGGTCCTCGATCCTGCCGTTGGTGCAGGTGCCGATGAGCACCTGGTCGACCCGAGTTCCCTCCACTTCGGAGATCGGCACCACGTTATCCACGGTATGGGGCCGGGCCACCTGGGGTTCCAAATCCGAGAGATCGAACCTGAGGACTCTCTCGTATTCCGCATCGGGGTCGGGGTAGATGGGTTCGTACTCGGCGACCCCCCGCTCCCGCAGGTAGGAGAAGGTAGCCTCATCCGGGGCCACGTAACCGTTCTTGGCCCCCATCTCCGCGACCATGTTGCAGAGGACGAGTCGCTCGGAGATGGACATTCGCTCGACCAAGGGACCGGTGAATTCCACCGAACGGTAGAGCGCCCCATCGGCCCCGAGTTTGCCGATGAGATAAAGGATCACGTCCTTGGCGGTGACAAGCTCCGGGAGCTTCCCGGTGAGTTCGATCCTGATGGTGGCTGGAACCTTGAGCCAGAGCTTTGAAGTGGCCCAAAGCGCCGCCATCTCGGAGCGACCGATCCCGGCAGCGAATGCCCCTAGGGCCCCGTAGGTGGTGGTATGGGAATCGGCCCCCAGGATCAGCCATCCCGGTCGGGCCAACCCCTCCTCCACCACCACCTGGTGGCAGATCCCCCGGCCCACGTCATAGAACCGAATCCCCTGGGTTCGCACGAACTCACGGATCTCTTTGTGGTTCTCAGCGTACTGGACCTGAGCCGCCGGTACCACGTGGTCCAGGATCACCACAAACCGCTCCGGATTCCTGATGCGCTCGAGGCCAAGCTTCCCGAAGATCTTCAGGATAGCCGCGGTGTTATCGTGGGACATCCCCAGGTCCGGTGCCGCTTCCACGATCTGCCCCGGGGCCACCTCCGAAAGCCCCGCCTTTCGAGCCAAAACCTTCTCCGCAAATGTCTTCCCCATCTCTCCCCCTTGACCCAATCTTCCCCTGAAAGACGGCGGCGGCCAACGGGTCGGCCTTCCTTTGCGGAAAGCTCAAGGGATTGTGTTATGATAGAAATCGTGATACGGAGGCGAGACCGGTGTCCCAGTATCTGGAAGATCGGATAGGCAAGACCAGGTTGGTGCTGATCCGGGGGGACATAACGGAACAGAAGGTGGACGCCATCGTCAATTCCGCCAACCCCGACCTCACCCCTGGGGGCGGGGTCTCTGGGGCCATCCACCGGGCCGGGGGACCCACGGTCACCACGGAAGCGGCCCGGATCCGCAGGGAACACGGAAGGCTCCGTACCGGGGAGGCGGTGATCACCTCTGGAGGAAAGCTTCCGGCCAAATGGGTCATCCACACCGTCGGCCCAGTCTGGCATGGAGGAGCGAAGGGAGAGGCCAGGCTCCTGGCCCAGGCCTATCGCTCTTGTCTGGAGCTCGCTCTGCGAAAGGGCATCCGCTCCATAGCCTTCCCCAGCATCTCCACCGGGATCTACGGCTATCCCATTGAGCAAGCCGCCAGGATCGCCCTCCGCACGGTGAGGGAGTTCCTGGAGGAGCATCCCGGTGTTTTGGATGAGGTGCGTTTCGTCCTCTACAGTCCCCAGGACTTTCGGACCTACCGAGAGGCCTGGGAAAGGATCCGGGGGAAGCAGCGGGATTGAAACTGGTGGAGGTGCGGGGACTCGAACCCCGGTCCGGAGATGCCCTTGGGCTCGGCTTCTACAAGCTTAGCCCGTGTTTTCCTTCTCGGGCCCGGCGCTCCCACGGGCAGGATCGCCATGGCCCCAGCCTGCTTGCTTCTCATCCCCGTCCCGGCAGGCACGGTCCGGGGACCAGCCCGCTCCATCCACGCCCCACAGGACCCGCGGGCGAGATCCTGCAGGACGGCCTACGCCATCAGTTCAGCGCGTAGGCAGGAACAGCTGCGTAGTCGGCATTTATTTTTTGCCACCGCGGTTTTTAGGAGCCCACGGCACGCTCCGCTTGCCACCTCGCCTGGGCATCCCCGTCGAGACCATTCACCCCCAGGCTTTCCCCATTATACTGAGCCGAAAGGCCGATGTCTATGCGGAGAGCGTTGCTCCCGGGGATGGCGCTGGCCCTGGGGATGGGTTGTTCTTTGGGAAGGGTCCTGGGGAGCGCTCCTTGGGCCCTGGTCCCGGCTGCGGCCTCCCTGGGGCTTGCCCTTTGGCGGAGAAAGGCTGTTTGGGTCTGGATCGGCATCCTCCTCGTGGGGTTGGCCCTACACCCGGAGCATCCCCGGTCCCCGGTGGCGGTACCCCTGTTGCGGGGGGTGGCAGGACGGGTGGTCTCATTCCCTGAGTCCCACCGCCGTTCCCTCTCCTTCGTCCTGGAGCTCCCGGGAACCGGTGCACGGCTCCTTGTCTACGCCCCCATCACAACCGACATCGGGTTCGGAGATAGGGTCGCCTTGTGGGGTCAGGGCGAGGTCCCCGAGGGCGGCTGGGGGACGTACCTGTCCAATCGGGGGATACACGGTCTCTTCCGGGCAGAACGGGCCCAGGTGTTGGCCCGGGGAAAGCGCTCCCTGGGGAGCATCTTGGATGGGCTGCGGCGGGTGGCTTTGGGGAAGCTGGAGCGGGTGCTTCCCGATGAGTCCGCGGCCCTGATCCAAGCGTTGCTCTTCGGCTCACGGGGCCTCCTCCCACGGGAAATGAAAGAGTGGTTTCGTTGCGCCGGGGTCGCCCATCTCCTTGCTCTTTCCGGACTCCACCTGGGGATCATCACCGCTGGGATCTGGTGGGGGCTGGGGCTCCTACGGCTGCGGCCGGGTAAGCGCTATTTGGTTTCCTTCGTTCTCGTTGCCCTCTACATCGCCCTCGCGGGGATGCGGGTGTCGTTGGTCCGGGCCGGGATCATGTTCGGGACTTTGGGGCTTTTCTGGCTGTTCGCGGAAGGGGGACTGCTCCTTAAGTCCTGGTACGATCCCCTCCAAGGTCTTTCCCTGGCTGCTTTAATCGTCCTTTCCCTTTGGCCTTGGTCTGTATCGGACCTCGGTTTTCAGCTTTCCTTCTCCGCTACCGCCGCCATCCTAATCTTTTGGCCCCGTTGGGGCGATTCCCGCCTACGGAAGGCCCTCCCTCGGTTGCTGTTGCGGCCAGCAGATCTCTTCGCCGTGAGCCTCTTCGCCCAGGCCGGTACCTTAGGGTTCGTGGGGAGCTCCTTCGGCTATATCCCCTTGTACGGCCCTTTGGCCAACCTGCTTCTCATCCCTTGGACGGCCTTGATCATCTGGTGGGGGCTTGCGATCCTGGCCCTGCCCTCACCCCTGGCTTCCCATTTGGGGGCCCTCCTGGGACGTTTCCTGATCGGACCTTACCTCGATGCCGTGGGAAGGATCGCAGCCCTGCCCGGCGCCGTTCTCCCGGTAGCCCACACGTTCGGCCTCTGGTACGCTTTGGCCTTCCTCGCTCTCCTTTCCCTCCACGCCACTAGGCCCAGGGGGCTCACTCCCTTTGGACGCCGGTGAAGGTGAATCCCTCGATCATCACCGCCGGAACGATGGAGGCGAAGCCCCCGTCCCTGGCGAATGCTTCCCGCTCCCGGGAGATCGCAACCACGTTGGAGAACGCTTTGAGCATCGACTCGGTCCAGCGCAGGTTCGCCAGGGCCCGGGTGATCTCCCCGTTCTCAATGAGAAAGGTGCCGTAGCGGGTCATCCCGGTCATCAGGGCCCGTTTGGTGTCCAGGTACCCGTTCACGTAGTGGAAGTTGGAAACAAGGATCCCCCGCTTGCAGGAGGCGATCATCTCCTCCAGGGAGGAGTCGCCGGGGGCCAGGCAGATGTTCCAGGGGATCGCCCCCCAGGGGGAGCCGGGGGGGCCAGCGTGGCCGGTGGGCTCCGCATTCGCCTTCTTTGCGCTTGTGCGGTCGAACACCACCCCTTTATTCACCCCCCGCTCGATGAGCATTACCTTCCGCTTGGGCGTCCCCTCGAAGTCGAAGGGAAGCCCCTGGGCCTCCGGTTCCCAGACCGAGTCGTAGATGGTGATGTTCTCCCCCATGGAGCGCTCGCCCAGGGCCCCGGCGAGGAAGCTCTGGCCGGAGAGGTACGCCTCGGAACCGAAGGCGGTGAAGGAGAGCCACTCCAAGATCTCCGCCAGGCACGCTGGCTCCAGGATCACCGTGTACTCCCCCGGGGGGAGCTCTATCTTTCCGCGGTCGAGCTCGCAGCGGGAGATGGCCTTCTTCGCAAGAGAATCGAAGTCGATCCGTTCCACGTCATGGGAGAAGGCATCGGCCCGGGCCATCCCTTCCTCGGACATGACCACGAGTCCGATCTCCGCCCCGGCCACCGGCTGGTACGCTTCCAAGCCCTCGGTGTTTGCCAGGGCCACCTCCCACTCCGAGATGGAGAAGCTCCCCGCCACTTCGAATTTCTTTCGCTCGGCTTCGGCGAAGATTTCTTTTAGGACCTCAGCGCGCCTCTCCGGGCCGAACCGGGAGGTGTTCTCCGAGTAGGTATCGGTAGGGGTGTAGTTCTGGGGCCCCAGCAATCCGGGGAAGAACGGGTTTTCAGGCTGGCGGCGGGCGAGCTCCCGAGCCTCCCGCTCCGCGGCGACAAGGGCCTCGGCCGAAAGCTGGTTGGTCCGCGCCACCCCGACGCGCTTCCCCTCCACGGCCTTGACGTAGATGTGGGTGTCCTCCTCGGCCACGTGTTGGTGGATCTGGGACTTCGTGTAGCGGGTGAGCTCGGACCGCCCGCCCATGAACACGATTTCGGTGGGGCCCTCGGCCCGCTCCAAAGCCTGTCTCAGAACCTTCAGGATTCCCTCTCTTCCGATCATCTCCCGCTCCCCACTTTCACTTTCCTGAACCTGGCCGGAGCCGTTCCGTGGGCTACGTGCATCGATTGGGGGGGTTCGCCCTTGCCGCAGTTGGGCAAACCCCATATTTTCCACTCGCTCTTCCCACAGATGGCATCACAAGAGCGCCAGAACTCCGGCGTGATCCCAGTGTAGACCGGGTTCTTGAGGAGCCGGACTTTCTTTCCGTCTTTTATCTCCCAGGCGATCTCGCAGCCGAATTGGAAGTTCAAGCGCAGGTCGTCGATGGACCAGGATTTGTTCGTCTGCATGAGGATCCCGTGCTTCGTGTCAGCGATGAGTTCATCCAGGGTGGGGCCGTCGGGAGCCGGCTCCAGGTTGATGTTCACCATGCGGATGAGGGGGATATGGTTCCAGGACTCGGCCCGCATGCAGCCGTTGGAGCGGCGGCCGATCACTGGGGCCGTCTCCCGGGAGGTGAGGTAGCCCACCAGGATCCCCTCCTGGACGAGGTACGAACGCTGGGCCGGGACCCCTTCGTCGTCGTAGCCGAAGGAGCCGATGGAACCGGGGATGGTGGCGTCGGCCACGATGTTCACGATCTCAGAGCCGTACCGGTATTTGCCCAGCTTGTCCAAGGTGAGGAAACTGCCGCCGGCGTAGGAGATCTCGGTCCCCAGGACCCGGTCGAGCTCCGTTGGATGGCCACAGGACTCGTGCACCTGGAGGGCAAGCTGATCGCTTGCCAGGATCAGGTCGAACTCCCCGGAGGGACAGGGGTCAGCCGAGAGGAGGGCGATCGCCTCTTCTCGGATGCGCTCGGCGTTCTCCGGAAGGCCCAAAGAGCGGATGAACTCGTACCCCCGGGCGGCATAATCCCCGCCGAAGGAGGTGGGAAAGGAGCGGCGCTGCACCTCCCGGCCCTCGACCGCGGTGGCCTCGATTCCCGCCCCTGTCTCCACGATCTCCTGCTCGATCTCCGCCCCCTCCGTGCTCAAGAAAAGCTTTCTGGTGCGGAAGATCTCCATGGAGCCCTCGGCTTTGACGATCCGCTTATCTTTCTTAAGGATCCGCACCGCGGAGAAGAGGAGCTCCAGCTTCTCATCCAAAGGGACGGCGAAAGGGTCCTCCTCCCAAGGGCTTCGGTAGCTTCCCCGCTGGGGAGGGGTGTCGTCGAGGCGCACCGGCTTTTTCTGTGTCATGTAACTCGCCCTGGCTATCCCCAGGGCCCTTCGGGCGGTCTCTTGGACTCGATCCCGGGAGAGAACGTTCGAGGCGGCGAACCCCCAGGAGCCCCGGTAAAGCACTCGGATCCCGTAGCCTTTGGTCTCGGCCCGGGAGAGCCCCGCCACCTCCTCGTTGCGCACGGTGATGCTTTCCGTTTCCCGCTCCATGTACCGGGCATCGGCGTAGAGCACGCCCTCGACCCGCCCCAATTCCTCCAGGGCCTCCTTCAACCATTCCCTCAACCGCATTCTCCTCCTTTCAGTAAACCCGGAACCGCAATATGGCCCCTATCTTCCACTCTCGGAACCGTTCGTGGGGGGTGAAAACGTGCTCCACCTCGGCTCCCTGCTCGATGGCTTCCTCCACCACCTCGTCCACGAAGTCCTCCACCCGTACGAGTTCCCCGCCGCAGAGGGGGCACTCGCCCGGGGCCATGGAGAGGTGGTGATCCACGGGACAGAGCCAGCCAGGCTCCTGGTAATCGTGTTCCAGGACCAGGGTGTGGACCTGTCCCATCATCAACGCCAACACCACGTCGTTGAGCCCCAGTACCCCTAGACCATCCTCCTTGGCGGCTTGCTCCAGGAGTTTCGAGATCAAGCGTTCCTCCTCCCGCCGCTCGTGGTCCTGGGCTACCTCCAGCGCGCGTTCCTTTATCTCGTTCACGGGCATATCCGGCTCCCCGGCGAAGACGCCGGCCAGCCGCTCCCGGAGGTAGCTGTGGAGGTGTTCCAGGAACTGGGGGACCACCTTCCCTTCCTCCCCTTCCGGTCCCCCTACGATGAGGCGATCGAAACCGTGTTCCTTGAAGAACCGGAACAGGGCCGCGGCCACCTCCTTGAAATGTCGGTGGACGTGGTCGGCGATGTGGCGCTGGATCTTGCTCTCCCGCCATCCGGCCCAGGGCCCGGTCCCCGCTGCCGTCCCCCGAGCGGCCCTCCCCTCTCCCTCGGAGACCCAGCTCGGCGTCTCGCTCTCCAGGGCCGCCACTTCTTCCTCCATCTCCCCGAGGTACATGTGGAAGACCCGGGCTTCCTTCCTGCTCACCACGGCCACGCAGTAGCGGTCGAACTCATCCAGGAGGGCGGTCAAGGGGCGGATGTAGGGGTCTGGGTCCACGTAGAGCCGGCTGGGGAGGGCAACCGGCAAGCGGTACTCCTGGAAGATATCCTCCCCGGTAGCGAAGACGACGAGCAACCTCGTCCGTTCCAAGGGGCGCAGCTCATCCACGTATCCCTTGAGGGACTCGAAGATGTCCTCGATCTTCCGCAGGAGATCCTCGGCGAGGCCCGCCTCCTGCAGCTTTTCCCATTTACGGGAGATGAGGGAGCGAAGCTCGGATTTGAATGGTCGGGGAGGGGTCACATTGAGGTAAAGGCTCACCACCGGCCCGCCCTTTCCGCGCAGTGCGAGCAGTTCCTCCAGGTGTTCTGGGCGTATGAGGGCCATCCTATCCCCCTTGGGCCTGGGAGGGATAGAGCCCCAAAAGGCCCGTCTCCTCCCGGCGGCGGGTCATCCTTATCCCGGGAAGCCGCAGGACCACCAGCTCCAGGGTGTTGTTCACTGTGGCCGAGATGAGATGCCCGCCCATGGCCTTTCCCCCGGGCAGGGCCACGGCCACGTGGGCGTGGACCACCGGCTCCCCGTCCTCCTTCTCACCGAGGTTCCCCTGTAGGGAGAGGAGCTCCACAGGCTCCTCGATCTCCGCCCGGACGTAATCCTTTCCGTCCCAATATCCCAGCACCAGATCCCGCAGCATCCCCACGCCACTCACCATGGCGCCGGAGGTTATCCCCAGCTCCGTCAGTCCCTGGGGAAGGGGCGTCCCATCGCGGAAACGGATCACGACATAATCCCCGCTTTCAGCTTTGATCATCCCTCCTCCTTTCCGAAGAGAGTCCGTAGTTCCTCCAGACGTTTCTCGTCCTGGGCCAAGGCCACCAACACATCGTCGGCCTTGAGCACCAGGTCCACGTCAGCCACCAGGGCTTTTCCCTCCCGCAGCACGACGGGCACGGCTGTCCCCTTGGGCAAGGGTATCTCCCCCAGCTTTTTCCCCGCCAAGGGGCCCGGGGAAAGCTCAGCCACCCGAGCCCCCCCGGAGACGGCCACGGAGAAGTCCAGTGTCTCCTTCCCGGTGATGAACCCGGTGATCTCCTCCGTCGCCGCCAGGACCGGCGAGATCACCCGGTCGACCCCCACCACCTGGCAGGCTGTACGCAGCGCGAGATCGTTAAGGACGACGATGACCTGCTTGGTCCCGGCCCGCTTCGCCAGGATCCCCACCACAGTGTTGATGGGATCGGAATCGGTGGCCGCTACCAGCGCCTCCGCTTCTTGGGCCCCGGCCTTCTCCAGGAGCTCCGGGTCCGTCCCATCCCCCCGGAGAACCAGGGCATCGTACCGCTCGGCTGCCTCCTTACAGCGGGTTTCATCACGGTCGATGAGGACCAGCTCCATCCCTTTACCGGCGAGACGCTCGGCGAGCCTGCGGCCCAGATGTCCCAACCCGACGACAATCACCCTCATGCCCTGCCTCCTAACCGCCGCAGAAAGAGCAACACCGGGATGATCTCCAGCCGCCCCATCCACATCAGAGCCATCAACACAAGCTTAACCCCGATGGGCGCTGTGGCCGAGGTGATCCCGACGGAAAGTCCCACAGTTCCCAAAGCGGATGCGGCCTCGAACAGGGAATCCCCGAAACGATAGCCGTGGGCCGCGATGACGAGGCTCCCCCCGAGCAGGGCCACGGAATAAAGGAGGGCATAGGCCCCGTACTCAAGGACCTCCTCCGCTGGGAAGATATGCCTTCCCAGGCGGAAGGGGATCTCCGCTTCCTTGGGAAGGACGACCCTCCGAAAGGACCAGATGATCAAAGCCCAAAGGGCCATCACTCGAAAGAGCTTCAGGCCTCCGGCGGTGGATCCTCCGGCACCGCCCATCACCATCCCCAGGATGACGAGCCCTTTTGCCGCTGGGGAGAGGGACTGTGTTGGGGTGGTGGCGAAACCCGTGGTGGAGAGAGCGGACACAGCCTGGAAGATCCCGCGGGGCCCTCCCATGGCGGGCCAGAGAAGGAACCCCATAACCAATGCCCCCCCCAAGAGCAGGAAAACCTGGGGTTCCGAGAGAAGGGCCTTCGCTTTTCCCCGCACAAGGAGCCAGAACAAGGGAAAACTCGTCGCCCCGAAGAGCATGAATAGAGCCACGATCCCCTGGGTAACACCGGAGGAGTAATGGCCGATGGAATCGGAATAGATGGAGAAACCGCCCGTGGAGAGGGTGGAGAGGATGTGACAGGCAGCACCGAAAGGCGACATCCCCGCTCCCCAAAAGCCCAGGAACCCCAAAGCCGTGAGCCCAAGGTAAACCTCCCCCACTCTCCGGGCCACCAACCGTACGTTGCCGAAGATGTTCTCCTGGCCGTACTCGGCGGCGTAGAGGGAGAGGGCAGTGCGCCCCGGCGGGAGGAAAAGGGCCAAGGAAAGGAGGAGGATCCCAGCGCCACCGATCCACTGCAGGAGGGAGCGAAAAAAGAGGAGGGAACGGGGGAGCTCTTCCGGGGTGTAAAGTGAGAGGCCGGTGGTGGTGATCCCCGAGAGGGCCTCGAACCAGCCCCGGAGGAACCCGCTTACCCCGAGGAAGGGGAGGGCACCCACCAGGGAAAACAGGAGGTAAACAAGAGCGGCGAAAGCCATGGCGTCCCTTGGAGAAAGGTCCGCTGCTGGGGAGCGGAATACAGTCACCACACCGGCCACGATCGCGCAGAGACCGGGGATGAGGAAGAAGGGAAGCTCTCGGTACTCACCGTACACCCCGGCCACGATCCCGCTGAGGAGAAACGCCCCAGCGAGAACGAAGCCGAGGTATCCCAAGGGACGTAGCCAGCCTCCGGACATCCCGGGGGCATGGTACCCCTTCGGGACAAGAAGGGAAAGCTCAGGAACCCACCAACAGCGTCGCCAAGCGATAGAGGCCGAAGGCTAAGAGGCCGGCGCTGGTGGGGGTCGCGACCCAACCCACCACGATCGCCACCACCCGGCGGCGGCTTATGGCCCTGATCCCCTTCACCAATCCCACCCCCACCACTGCCCCCACGATGGCCTGGGAGGTGGAGACCGGGATCCC
>Ga0116200_10000891_pt1 | contig 10938 bp, 32 predicted proteins | sample Mar14436cmmetaG_FD_94478 | JGI IMG/M metagenome (GOLD analysis project Ga0116200, IMG submission 94478) | Marine hydrothermal vent microbial communities from Guaymas Basin, Gulf of California to study Microbial Dark Matter (Phase II) - Marker... ... | reverse complement strand
TAATAGGGTCACTATCTTGAGATAATAGGGTCACTATTTTAATAGGGTCACTATCTTGAGATAATAGGGTCACTATTTTAATAGGGTCACTATCTTGAGATAATAGGGTCACTATTTTTCACAAGGAAATTATCATAATAAAATATATTGACAAATAATCACAAATATTGTATAATATAATAGAAAAAATAAAGGAGGTGACAAAAAATGATAAAAGTATGTCCCGATATAATTATCAAAAAAGCAAAAAAAGAATATATATGCAATAAATGTAATAAAAAAATAGAAAAAAGAAATTTCTATGTTAATATTTAGGTAAAAAATTAATTTGTTGGGATAATATAGCAATTGAAATTGAAAGGAGATAACAATGTGGGAAAAAAGATTTAAAGATTATTGGGTAAATAAAAAAAGAAAACCTCAACAAGCATTAAGGATTGTTACAATTCCACAAGTTTCGGGTAGATATTTATATGATATCATGGTTGAGGAAAGATTTGGCATAAAATACAAAACTATTGCTAAAAATATAGAAAAAAAGATAGAAGCTCTTAAAATAGCAAGGAGATTTATGAAAGAAAATCCAAAAGGAATTGAATTATAAAGATTTTTTTATTTTTCCACATCTAACACAATAAATGACAGGATAAGAAACTTTTCTATTTCTGATAAATCTAATCACAGGATGATTCCATTTATGTCCAAAAATCCAACAAATTATTCTTTTTAACATGATTTATTCCTCATCATCATCTATAATAGCAATTTTAACTAAAAAACATAAAAACATTAAATCAAAAATGAATTTTTCATAAATATAGCCCCAAGTAATATCAATGCCAAATCCCCAACATTTCAAATCAATATAAACAGAAATCATTAATTTGTTTTTGATTTTAAATTGCCAAAATTTCATTTTATTCTCCTTAAATGTTTTTTCAAGATTTTTTCATCTATTTTTTGTCCACACAAAGGACAAATCTTTAATTGCTTTAAAAACTCTATGAATTTATCAATTAATTCTTTATTTTTTCTAAGATTATGAATTTCTTCTTCAAGCTGAAATATCTTATCTATCATTATAAGAATTCTATATCTTCAGATTTTGAAACAATATCTATTAATTTGAGAATTCTTTGATTTGGAATTATATCATATTTTTTGCAAAATTCAATATATTTCTTTTTATATCCTTTGATAATAAATTCTTCAATAAATCTATTGATATATTTTAATAATACTCTATAAAATATTTCAGGATGGTCATTCTTAAAATGACAAAGATAAAAGATTAATCTTTGCTCTGTTTTATCCATTTTTTGAAAAATTTTAGAAATTCTTTGAATTCAGATTTTTTATTTGTTTTTAAATCAGATAAAGCAAAGAGAATTGCTTTGACAATTAAAAATTCAGGGATATTTAATTTTTTTGATAATTCTTGGATATTTAATGAATGTTGAGGATTGAATCCTTCTAGTACTTCATTGATTATTAAAGAAATAGATTTTTTTGTTTTTTTGGAATAGTCTTTAAGTTTGTTGTAAGTTTCTAAATTAATTGATATTGTTGTAATTTTTTTATTACTATGTTTTTGGTATTTCATAGATTTATTATAACTTAAATCATTTTTATTGTCAATAAAGTTATATAGCCAAAAGTTATATAACTTTCAGATTTCAAAAAAAGTTATATAACTTTTCAATAAGCATGCTTTAAGGGATTTCAAAAGTTATATAAGATTTCAAAAGTTATATAACTTTCCAAAAGTTATATAAGATTTCAAAAAGCATGCTTTAGATGGATAACTAACTTATATTGAAATTTTTGCATTACTATTTTGCCATTAACATTTAAAGCATATTCAAAATAGAGATGTCATTATTTTTTTCAGCAGTAATATTAATTATGAATATAATTAATATTATTTTGGTCCTTAAATATAAATGGTCTAACTTAATGTTAATATTTTAATATATTTGGTCCAATTTAATAATAATATAAATGCAGCATTGCAGCATTGATATATTTATTAATCCTCCTCTATAATTAATTTACTTTTAATAAATATATTCTTTTTAATCTTATATCCTATAATTAAATAGGTCCAATTTTTAATATTATTATCATTAAAATATTCATCTAATTCTAAATTATTTAATATATCTTTTTTAGGAATTAAATTATTAAATAAACATTCAAATAATAAAGATGAATTATTTGTATAACAAGTATTAATGATTTTATTTCCTTTTTTGATTGCTATATACATTTTATTTTTTTCCTAAATCAATTATTTTTCTTTCATCAATTTTTTTCTTTCCTTCTAAATAATCATTAATCAATTTCAATAATTCTAATAATTCTTTAACATGTTTAAATTCTATTCTTATTGAATTATCAAAATTAGTATCATTTCTGTAATAGATAACAATATCACATTTATTGATAAATTCTGCATTAAGATTTTCTGATTGAGCCATTTTTGTTATTGCTATTGTTTCTTTTTTATGTTTGAATACTAATTCTATTAATTTCATTGCCATTACTCCTTTTTGCATATTAATTTTATATTGAATTTAAGTAAAGTTCATCTACTTCTTCAAAAGTTTTGCATTTTTGATATTTTTCTTTTAATACCCGTACTGTTTTCCACAATTGCTTATTTCTTTCTCGTGTAAGATATACATATTTTCGTCCAATTTCTGCATGGATTATGACATCATGTGTCATTGAGTTTTTCCTATTTCCCCATGTTTCTTTTTTCATTTTTTATCCTCCTTTTTGCATATTATTTCAATTAATAATTGTTCTATTATTTTTGCTAATCTTTTTGCAATTTCATTACAAGAAAATCCAAAATCTTTGAATGTTTTTTGTTTAATTGTTATAACATTTTGCCATTTTCCATTTTCAAATTTGTCAATTTTAAAGCAATTGTTTTTAAATGAAATTTTTAAACACATATTAAACCCTTCCTATTGTTTTTTTATTGATTATTTGTCCATTTTCAATTAACAAATATTCAAAGTATTTTTGCCATCTTTTTTTATTACATGATGGATAGTTTTTAACAAATCTTTTTACAATGCATAGTTGAGGTAATTTGAATTCATAGAATGCTTGTCTGTGTCTGTTTCTCCTTGAGTCATTAAATTGTTTTTCAATACAATTTCCTTCCCATGCTACAATCCATCCATTCTTATCTTTGATAATATTTTCAAAATCATTTTTATTTTGAATTTCTCTGTAAGATTCCACAATCTGCCAATGGCGACATGAACCCCAAGTTTCATCAAAGTATTCCAAAATAAGTTTTTGATTTTCTATTTTCATTTTTTTATACCTCCATATTTAATTTTTTTAAACATATTATTTTGCCATCAGTATTTTTGCCATATTAATTTTCAGCATATATATCCTTTTACAATTTTTTCTGACTTTCTATGCAAATAAAATGTAAAATATCAAAGGGAAATAAACAAATATACATGTGAGTATTAACAATAGTTTTGATTGCAATATTATTTTCTTTTGCAAAAAGATGTGTTTTAATAGGTAAATTTTTAGAATTCAATAATTCTTTAATTTCTGATTCTTTAATAATTCTCATTTTTTATACCTCCTTTATAATTTTTTCTAATCTCATTAGCTACTAAATTTAAATAAATTTCTGCCTCAATGTTTTGATTTTTATATTCTTTATAAGTTTTTTTAAAGGCTTCTAATACAGTTTTAATTCTTTTATTTTTGAATACTTTTATTGGTGCATCTATAATACGTCCATTCAAATTTTTTAAAGGATTTTTGATAATAAATTCAAAAGGAAAAAACCACCAATAACTTCCTCTATTTACTAATTGTTCTAAAACTTCATTAATTGTCTTTCCTTCAAAGTCTGTAACATAATCTCCATCATAACTTACTAATAATGCTTGATATTTCATATTTACCTCCAATTTATTTTTATTATATTATAGCATAAATATTTATTTTTGTCAATATTTTTTGCCACTGACATTTTGCGCATATTAAATTATATGCAATATTCCACTAGCTTTTTTTAAGGCATCCCATCTTTCTTTTTTGGGTCTGTTTTTGCTTCTTTATGATTGCAAAGAATAGTACCAATATTTTTTTGTCCTTTAAAATATTTACAATTTATACATCTTTTATAATTAACTATTGTCTTATTTTTTGGGCATAAATCCAAAATGCAAGTTAATTGTACCATATTTATTTCCTCCTTCTTTAATTTAAGACATAATATTTTGCCCTATTAGTGTAAGGCATATTAAGAATTTTACCTGTATCTGTTTGAATTTTAATAGAGATAAATCTGCCTCGTGTCAAACGTGCAGATTCCTTGGCATCATCCTTTGGTTCATTAATAATAATCCCTTCATAGATTTTTCCCTTCCATTCCATCTTTACTTTCAATCCTTTTTTTAGCTCATTTTTTGTTAGTACTTGCATTTTAATTACCTCCTTCTTTTAATTCTTTTAATTTTTCTAATACATTTAGGTCTAATTCTAATAATGTCATATATGCCTTTATCATCAATAAGTAGCATTCAATAAAATCAAGATATAAATTTTTAAGATTTAATTTTACTTCTATTTCTTTTTCCTCAATTTCTTTTTCAATTTTAGTTAATTCTAAATTTGCCATTTTTAAACCTCCTTTAATTTATTCATAATCTGCAATTATTTTTTTCAATTCTTTAATATCTTTTTTTGTGAGATGAGGATTTTCTTTTTCTAATTTGTCAAAATCTATCCACAAGTGGCTATCAAGGTAATTGTAATAAGAATTGTCATAATCTGCTAAATTGACATTATAAATTTCAGATAATTTTTGAATTATTTCATTAAAAAGACAATAATAAAGATTATTTACATCTAAGACATTTTTAGCATCCGCAATTTCCTTTAAATAATCTCCGATAAAATCTAGATTTTCTTCACCGATAAATCTTTTTTTTCCTTTAATAGTATATCGTTTATTTATGTAATTATTGAGTAATTCAATAAATCTTTCTACATCTCTATATCCGCAATCTAAAATCTCACAAAGTAATAAATCTTTTAAATCATTTTTCTTAATCATTGTTTACCTCCTTTTCTTTTATGAAACTTGCTGTATAAGGTATATGAGAATACTCGCAAAATTCTCCATTTTTTCTATATTCACAAATTTCTTTATCTGGACATTCTTTACATACACATTTATCATAAGTAATTCCAAAAAATTCGGGGTCGCCAAAATCTGTCTTGTTTTCTTTTACTTCTTTTTCAGAAATTCCTAAATAGTTTGCTAATTCTTCAATCAATGTTTCCTCAACGATATCTATTAACTCATCCTCATCATTAACTTCAAATTCTGTATCATATTTGTGTAAAATATCGTTATCATCTCCAATTCTAATTTGTCCGATTACCTTCATATCTTTTACCTCCTTCTTTTTTTATATATTATAGCATGTTTATTTATTTTTGTCAATAATTTTTTGCCATTAACATTTTGCGCATATTAATTGCCATTAGTGAAAATCGCATATTATTTGCCATCAGCAATTTTGGCATATTTTTTGTCATTAGTGAAAATCGCATATTTATTTTAGGTCTAAAACATTATTTTTTTATTTTTCTTTATAAATCTCCATGTAATCTTTAATATCTCCATGAGTTAATCTTTTGCAATATCTACATCTAGTAATCAAGCCTACTCCATGAATCCACGTTTCATAAACACCTTTTTTATGACATTTAGGACATTTATATAATTTTCTTTTATTCCAAACAGAACCACCTCTAGCTATTGCCATTTAAATCCTCCTTTTTTTAATTTTTGCCATTAGGAATTTTGGCATATTATTTGGCATTTATACCAATTGCATATTATTTTGTTATTTTTTATTTAATTTTGCCATTAACTTTTTGTGCATATTAATTGCCACTTAGGATAATTGCATATTTATTTTTTCGTCAAATTGCTCAAGCTGCCATTCCACAAAATCTAATGCTTCATTAATATTAAGATTTAGGTCTAAATTCTCTTTTAAAAATTGAATCTCTTGTTCCTCTTGGTCATAAATATCTAAATACTCATCATTTAAATAACGCATGATATCACCTCCTTTTTATTTATTTGCCATAACAGGCATTAATAAATTTTTGACTATCAAAACGAGGATTATCCTGTTTGAAAATCTCACATAATTTTAAAACTGTCTTTTCCCATTGTCTTTTTCTAATAATGAAACATTCTTTATTTTCCAAATCTGTTTGAATAGGTCTTAAGTCATTCATAACTTTAGCTATCATTTTATAGTATTTCCTAGATAACATTTTTAATTACCTCCTTTTAATGTTTTTAGTACCAAAACTAAAATTATAAAGATGATTAAATCTGACATTTAAATTTATCACCTCCTTTTTCATAATCCCCTTAAACGGGTCAAAACAAAAAAAGGGCAAGCCCTTTAAAAAGACTTGCCCCGAGCGCTAATTTTAGCGGTGGAGGCTTAAACTATAATAATTTTAAAATCTCCTCCACCGCTTTTAATGCCCCTATAAGATGACGCCTAAGCGTCAATAAAAGATTTTTAAATTCTTTTCTACACATTTTTTACCTCCTTGTTTTTTTAAATCATTTCTCCCTCTTTTCTGGTTTTGGTTATCCCATAAACTACTATGCGGTATTCCTCAAATTTTTGAGCAGTACCGTCAATAACTCTTGCGTATTCGTGGATATATCTTGAAACAAATAATCTTGAATAAGTATTTTCTCTTTCTAATTTGATTATCAATCTGATATCATCTTTTTTATACCAATCTGTTTTGTTTTTGACTGGTACAAAATCTACTGTCAATTCAGAAAATATTTGGGACCCAAGTCTAGGATATGCAAGAATAACTTCAAATTGAGCGGGAATCTTACCTATTATGGTCTCTACTAAATCAGCCCCATATTTTAGATTGCCAGCCTCAATAATTTTATCTTTGTTTTGTTCAAGCCAAAACTGAATCCGAGGCAAAAAATCAGTAGGAAACTCTTTAAAATCAATTCCACCATCATAATGTTTTTCCAATTCCTCAATAGTTTGGACAGTTAAAGGGGCTTGTGTCAACCGCTCAATATCATTTTTTGTCATTTCAATCTCAAATTTCCAAGTGTCGTCCTCATTAACCCCGAAATGTTCACAAATCAAACTGTGAGAATCGGGGTTTTTCCCTTCAGCTAAATATCTTGTTCTTTCTGCCCCAAGTAGAGCTAAGATTGCCCCATCCTTTTTTACTGCAAAGCTGAAAAACTCACACATTTTAACCTCCTTTTTGTAGTGCGGGCACTTGGAGTTTTAAAGGGGTCTTCCCCTACCCGCACATTTTAAACATTCTAGCCTCACCTCCTTTTTTTTAATATCGTTAATAAAAACCCCACAAATCCGCTTGCGTACGCAACCCCAAAAATAGGCAATGGGGTTGCTAGCAGAAAGAATTTGTGGGGTCGTATATGCAAAATCTAAAAAGTAATCATAAATTCTTTGGAATTCCAAAGAATCGGGAGGAATAAAATGAGAAAGATATAATGGAAGCTTGACATAAAGAATTTCTATCCACTTTAAATCTTTTTCCCAAAGCGGGCAAAATGGGCGGGAATTTCTGCGAGTTTTATTTCCTATTCTCTCAAAATATGACTTGTCAGATAAACCCCGTTTGTATAAACGATAAGCCGTGCCTTGGGGAATTCCCAAAACACGGCTTATTTGCTTAAATGATAATCCTTGTAATTTCAGTTTGATAATTTTAGAAGCTTTTATAATTTTCATTATATCCTCCTTTTCATAATCCCCTCAAACGGGTCAAACTGACAATTTATTACTTCTATTTGGACAAAAAGATTTTAAGATTTTTTTGTCCAAAAATTGTTTATTAAAAAACCCTTGCCCATTGCGGGCAAGGGGAAATTCTTTAACAATCGTCATCATCATCCTCTTGATATTGTTCAAATAAACCTCTAAGTTTTGTTTGAATGTAATTAATTACAGTTTCATGTAGCTTTAATAAATCATTTTCCAAGTCTTGAATAGTAAAAATTAAGTCATTGACCTCATTAACTACTTGTTGTGCCTTTTCCACATTATCAATTTTAGTTGCTATAATTGCTATATCAGATTTAGACACTTCCCCATTCAAAAATCTTATATCCTCGCTTAAATATCCTTTTATAGCTTGATAATCTTTGGCTTTTACTACTTTAATATTTTTTGCCAATTCTATTCTTAAAAAGAAATTAACCCCGTCTAAAGTATGATAAACTGAAATTTCCTTTACCCTCATTTTAATTACCTCCTTTGATTATTTATTATTTCAATTTGCTCAAAAATTAAACTCAAAATCAAAATCATTTCCTTACTTACTAAATCTAAATTTACTTTTACTTTTCTCATCTCTTTCACCTCCTTTTATTTTCTTTACCTATTATATAGTCTCTTTAAAATAAAATGTCAATACCTAAAATTAACTTTTTTCTCTTGACATGATTTTTAACATGTTTAAATCTTTAAAAATCTTTATATATCTTTTATTTTCTATACAAATTATTTAACTTACCAAAAACTTATTATTTTTGAATGCTTCTTTTTTGTATTCCCTATATGGCAGATTTTTATCAATTTTTAGATTTTCTGATTTTTTGATTGAATTTCTTTTGAAATTTTGAATGATTAGAAAAATCTTAATTATTCTGAATTATAATTGATTATAGCTGATTATTCAGAATTATTTTTTAGTACCAAAAAATTTATTTCTTATTTTTGATTTAGAATTGTTCTATCATGCAAAGATTATGCCAGGACTTTTATGCAAGAATTTTTTAATGAATTTCTGGTTATCTTTTTAATTTCTATGATTGCTATGTGAATTAGTAGCTTGAAAAATCTTGATTTTTTGTAGATTTTTGTTGATTATTATTGTATGCAAAAGTCATGCCAATGGGAAAATTGATTTTTCTATGTTAACTCTATGAATGCTACAAGATTATGTAGATTTAGAAATGCTGATTAATTCAAGCTTTTTGTTTTGTTTTATTGCATGCAAAAAGTGTGCCAAAGGAACTGCTAGCAAGAAATGCTATGTTGGCACAAGATTTGCATTTCACAATACTTTTCCAATAAACCATCCAAAATACAATAAACTTTCAATCCAATGATAAGCATTATTCCTTTTTGATTCCTATTCATTTAATAGCAAGTGAGAGAGACTAGGTCTAATATAAGTTCATCTTCTTTAATAAAATGTTTCGGTTTAGTTAATTAACCTTTCTTCAAGAAGTATTATCATCTATTACTCCAAATCCATTTAAAAAATATTAATTGAATATATCTTTCTTTTATTACTACATCAATGCAAAATCCTAACCAATTACATTTTTCTAACCAATGTTTATATGAAATTTTATGTGATATTTCTAAATAAAGATGTAAAAAGAAAAAGTCAATAATAATCCAAATGCATTAGGACAAACCTAAATATTCTATATGCATTTAAAACCTTCTTTCATTAAAGTTTTTTTATATTCTTTTAATTCTTCTTCAACAATATAAGAATCAACATCTATATAAGCAATGATTTCATTTTTTGTGATTGAAATAGAATAAAACTTAACTTCTTCACAAGCCCAATCTTTAGCAAAAGAAATAAGAGTACCTTTTGGACAATAAAGTAATTCTCCTTCAATTTCTTTTTCTAAATAATATGTCTTTTTTTCTGATTTTAATTTTAGTTTAATAATGGTTTTCTTTTTCATTGTTTAATAATCAAATTCTTTCCAAGATTTTAAAATAGTTTCTTTTTTACATTTTTTGCATTTTGCAATAAAAGCATAAGTTGCTTCATAAGAATATGGATTTTCACCTGTTTTTTTAATAAAGAATTCAAAATCTTTATTTCCACAATTACAAATTAATGTTAGATTTTTGTTATGATTGTTTTTCATTTTTTAAAACCTTTAATGCTTTAGTTAAGTAATTTATTTGATAGATACAATCATCTAAAGCATTGTGAGTTTTTTCATTTTCTTTTTTCTTTTCTTTTTTTAAATCAGCTAAGTCAACAGCAGTTCTCAAATCTCTCCATCTTTTATAATGAAAAGGTAATTTTCTTCCTATTTTATAACAAGCAAATTCTAAAATCATAATATCATAGTAATGAGACCACACCCTTGCTTTTTTGTTTTTATTACAGAATTCAGTTAAATGTGCTAAAGCAACAGATATTGGAATAGTATTTTTCATCCAAGTAATCAAATTAGTTCTTTCTAACCACCATTTTAAATTCTTATACTGAATTTCTAATCCATATTTTAAGCAACTTTCTATATTTACATTTACTAAGAATTTATCTCCTATATTACCATTATCATCAAAATAAACTGCACCTATTTGAGTTATGACTGTTCCTAAAGTTTCTATATCTAACATTATGTTATTCATTTGTGTGCTAAAGGAAATATAAAAATTTTCTTCAATATATTTGAATCAAAAATTATATATATTTCTAATTTTCATATAAACCTTTTATAATTTTTTCTTTAAATTCATAAAACTTTTCAATTATTAATCCAAATTCATTTAACCAACTGTTAACAATAGTTACAGCAGTTATTTTCCAACCTAACCATACTAAAATTAATCCAAAAATAACTAATACATAAAGATAAAATTTATTCATTTTTTAACTCCTATATAATTAAAAAATTCAGATAATGCATCAGTTATTACTTTTTCAAAAAGTTCTTTTAATTCTTCTTTATTCCAATTATTTTTATTTTTTTCTTCTAAAGCTTTGTAAAAATGTTTTCTAAGAAATGAAATTAAAGTAATAAAAGTTTTCATTTTTATAAATGCCAACTAATAAGATTTATAATTCTTTCTAATG
>Ga0116200_10000889_pt1 | contig 10950 bp, 10 predicted proteins | sample Mar14436cmmetaG_FD_94478 | JGI IMG/M metagenome (GOLD analysis project Ga0116200, IMG submission 94478) | Marine hydrothermal vent microbial communities from Guaymas Basin, Gulf of California to study Microbial Dark Matter (Phase II) - Marker... ... | reverse complement strand
GATCCTCTTAATTTTGAATAATCAAAATTAGGAAATTTTATGTATTTGAGAAAACGATTAAGCTTCTCCTTAATATTTGATGCCATATGTATAAATGCCCCTATTCCTATGTTAATTACATTTCCTTTTACAAAAATCCAACCATATCCATGCTTAACAAATCCAAAATACATATGTAGTTTATATTCACCAGCTAACTTTTTAATTTCTTGTTTATTTAGCTCCGTTTCATAAACAAACGCAAAGCCAAAACTGTTTTTTTCCCAGGTTTTTCTAATACCTGCAAGCTTTGCAACTTTTCCTAATGCGCCGTCTGCTCCAACTAAAATTCTACTTTTAAAAATATTACCACTTTTAGTTGCTACTTTAACATAGTTTTCACTTCTTTTAATACTCTTTATTGCTTCTTTCTCTCTAAAACTAACACCCTCATTTATTGCACAACTTAGAAGGAAGTTATCTAATAAAATTCTACAAGACATATACACTACATCATTTTCTTGAGATAATACAACTTCAGGTCCGTCTATATGCTTCAAAAATACAGACTTTGTTTTATCAAGAATTATTTCGTCAGAAAGTTTCATTCCAAGATTTTCTAAAAGACTATAGGCCCTATATGTAATACCTCCTCCACATGGCTTATCTCTTGGGAATTGACACTTGTCCAATAGAAGTACTTTAACACCTTTTCTTTGTAGAAGATAAGCTAATGACGACCCAGCAGGTCCAGCACCTACAATAATAACATCATAATACATAATAATGCACCGTGCATCACGGTACTTATTAAGCTATAATACTATACTTTTTTGTATTGATAAACATATAACATGCTTAATAAATAACATTTTAATAAAAAATAACAAAATAAAATAATGATTTATTTGACTATCAGTATGCAAGAAGAAAAATAAAGTGTTATTAAATAGGAGATTAAACATCAATTACCATTTTTTCCTTGTCATAGTCTGCTAGCTCAAACTCTCTTGTTAATTTAATAGCCTTTCGTGGGCAGACTTCTTCACACTGACCACAAAATAGACATCTGCTATAAAAGAATTTTGGTTTTTTCTTAAGCTTTGTTCTATCGTCCTTCACCATTTCAATTGCTCCTGATGGGCAATTCAAAGCACATAGGCTACATCCAATACATTTCTGTATGTCAAATGCTATCTTCCCACGATATCCCTCTGGGGCTTCTACTTTAACAAAGGGATACATCTCAGTAGCTGGTTTCTTAGGTATATGTTTCAATAATTCTTTTTCTAATGCTCCAGGATAGTGCATTTAAAACACCCCCCAAAATATAAGAACCTCAACAGCTAAAATTTGTAATATTGCAATCGGTATGAGATATTTCCAGAATCCTCGAACCATCTGATCTATTTTATACCTAGCGAATAAAGATCTTAGATTGCTTAGGATAAACATTACTACTAATGTTTTAATGATAAACCATATTGTGTAAAAAACTGGCTCAAGTCCAGGAATCGATGGCCCGTATGGACCCCCAAGGAAAAGTGTTGCAGCAAGCCCAGAAACAAAAACCATTTTTAGGTCCGTCGCAAGCCTAAAGAATGCCAATTTCTTTCCACTATATTCTACCTGCCAACCACTCACAATTTCCGTTTCTGCTTCTGGTATATCAAATGGCACTTTCTCTAATTTGGCAAGGGAACTTATGAGATAGATAACAAATGCAACGAGATAAACGACAAACGTAACTGGTGTAGCAATTATTAAAGGCAATCCTAGTGTTTCTATTTGGTACTTAACTATATTTTCTATTTCAAGACTCCGTGCAATAAGAGCTACGGAGATTACAGACAGAACAAAAGGTATCTCATAGGCAATAAACTGAAGCCCTGTTCTTTCAGTACCAATAATTGAAAATCTATTGCCAGAAAAATATCCAGCAAACATAATTAATAGTCCAAATACTGTTGAAATGAATAATACAAATAGAAGATCCCCTGGAAAACTTAATATTCCAGATAGTGAAGTTATGGGAATAAACAGTAACGTAAATAGCGAAACAATAAGTGTTAGTAGAGGAGTTGCAGTAAATCCAAATTTATCGGCTTCAATTGGTGTAATATCTTCCTTTGCTAATAATTTTATAAAATCTGCAAAAGGTTGAAGTATACCTCTTGGTCCCGTGAGAAAAGGCCCTACTCGATTTTGAAATCTAGCATATAACTTTCTATCGAACCACTCTAGAAACCAACCATAAGCAATGCAGAAAAGTGCACCTGGAAATATTACAATTTTTAAAATTAAGATGAGTAACTCTATTGCTTCCATCTTTCTCTCACCACTTCCTCACCATGCTCTTTATACCATTTAATTGAATATTTTCTCAGTTGTTTGGTGTCCCAAACCCACCTTTTTCCAGAGTTTTCATCTATGAATAATGCGCGATCCATACATGCGAAACAAGGATCGATTCCAGCAAGTACAATAGGTATATCGGCGATATAACACCCTTTAAGCATCTCACAAACTGGGAGCAAATTAGCTAATGTGGGAGTTCGAATCTTAAGTCTCTCAGGCTTATCCGTACCATTAGACTTTATGTAATAGAATAGTTCTCCTCTAGGTGCTTCAACTCTACTGAGAACTTCATTTTCAGCAACTCTACGAGGAAAATTGGTTCTTATCTCTCCTTGTGGCAAATGCTCAAGTATCCACCTACTCATTCTAATAGATTCTAAAGTTTCATCAACTCTTACAAGAATCCTAGCAAGAACATCACAAGTATCATAGACAATCACATTAAAAGGTACTTCATCATAAGCCCCATAAGGAACATCCTTACGTATATCCACATTTACTCCAGAAGCGCGAGCTGTTGGGCCTACAGCATTAAGTTTAAGAGCTTGTTCACGTGTTAAGATTCCCACATTTGCAGCTCTAGCTAGAATCGTTTGCTCTTTCATACAAACCTCTTTATAGTATTTTGTTCTTTCTTCAAGGATATCCAATCCCTTCAATATTTTGTATTTTAGCTCATCTGAAATGTCCCTACGGACACCACCTACAGTATTCATTGCATAATTAACTCTATTTCCAGAAATCATTTCTAGTATGTCCATAACAACTTCTCGATCGCGCCAGACTAACATGAAGAATGTGTCAAATCCTATTTCATGCGCAGCAACACCAAGCCATAATAAGTGACTGTGAATACGTTCTAGCTCCCAAATTAATGTTCGGATATATACTCCTCTAGGGGGGGCTGTAACACCAGCAAGAGCTTCAGCTGTTTGAGCATAACAACCTTGATGAGCTGCGCTGCAAATCCCACAAACTCTTTCACAAAGATAAAGGTTTTGAATATAAGTCTTTGATTCTGCTAATTTTTCAATGCCTCTATGAGTATAGCCTATTCTAAAGTTTACATCTATTATCAATTCACCATCAACAGTAAACGTGAAGTTTTCAAATTCTTTAAGAGCTGGATGCTGTGGGCCTACAGGTATTTTAAACATTCTTTTTTCCTCAGTCAATAATTTCACCTCCACAATAACATTCATTTCATTTGCTCAGGTTTCCAATCCTTTCTGAGTGGATAAACTCCTTCAGGCCAGTCATCAGGCAACACTAAGTGTGTAAGGTTTGGATGTCCATTAAATATAACTCCAAGAAGATCAAAAACCTCTCTTTCATAAACAAGTGCCGATGGAAAGATATCTGAGACAGTGTCTATCTTTGGGTCTGACCTAGAGATTTCTGTTACTATTGTTATAGTTAAACTGCTTTTGGGTTCTAGAAGATGATATAAAAGCTCTATTTTTTCGCCAGTATCAATTCCAGTTATTGTTGTTAAATGATATGCACTCCATTTCTCCAGAGCATATTTTAATGCCTCTTTATAGGCATCCTCTACTACCTTTATAAAGACCTGCCTCTTACCTTTAACATAACCATCCACAAACTTTTCACCTAATACTTTCTTAAAACTTTCAATTACTTCGTTTTCAAAGGATGTTTCCTCACTCATATTCCCTTCCCTTCTTAAGATTTTTGCAATTTCTCTAATAACTTTACAACACCATGGATTATTGCTTCGGGTTTTGGTGGACACCCAGGTACAAACACATCAACAGGTATTACTTCGTCCACGCCTGCAACTACATTATATGCTCCACGAAAAACGCCACCACTCATGGTACAAGTCCCTACAGCTATAACAAATTTTGGATCTGGCATTTGATTATATATTCTTATTAGTCTCTTTTTGGTCTGCCTAGTTACTGGACCTGTAACAACTAATATGTCAGCATGACGGGGACTACCTTTAAGGAGAATACCAAAGCGTTCAACATCAAACCTAGGTGTTAACGCTGCTACAACCTCTATGTCACATGCATTACAACCGCCAGAGTTATAGTGAATTATCCAGGGGGATTTCATTCTTGCCCATTTTACAAGTTTGCACAACGCCATTTTTTACCACCTTGGTATTTTTAAGAGGATCAGAAACACTATAATTGCATATGCCGCAACTACATAAAATGATAACGAATACATGGATAATGCCAATATGAGAGCAGCTATTTCAAAAATTACGAAAAATGCAATATAATAAAAGTGATGTATATATACTTGAATTTCCTCAGGAGGATAATCCTCACCGCATGCGTAGGGAGCTGTTTTCTCAGGATTCTCTTCGCTTGAAGGAGCTATTTTCTTTCCTAGAATATAAAATGCAACTGCTATGAGAATACAAATTAATAATCCAATCCAAGTTGCCAAAGCTTCCATATCATCAAACCTCCAGAGTATTCTCTCTTGCAAATAATCTGCTTATTTCCTTAATACTTATTATGTAGGTACAATCTTTCGTCATCTGCAACCATCACCTATTCTTAACCACTCATATAAATATAAAAAAGATTCTTTTTTAACATGGAATACTTATTTTTATAGAGTTACATCTTGAGCACCGCTTTCGCTGCAGTTTCAACCACATCAAATACTACTTTTGGCCACACAATTCCTATGAGGAATATCTGTATGGTTAAGATGACTATGGGTATAAGCATCAACAGCGGAGCCTCTTTTACGTGTTCCATCTCTCTGGTTGGCTTAGCAAACAGTATAATGTGAATTAATCTCAGGTAATAGACTACTGAGAGAGCACTATTTATGAGAGTTAACGCTGCAAGCACTATTTGCCCACCAACCACTGCACCCCATATTATCATCAACTTGGATGTAAAGCCACTCAACCCAGGAACTCCTGCAATTGCCAGACATCCTATAAAGAAGCTAAATGTAGTTACAGGCATCTTTCGCCCTATACCTTTAAGTTCCTCTAGGTTTCTAGTACCTAACTCGTGAATAAACGCTCCTGCGCAAAGAAATAGCATCCCTTTCATTATGGAATGGTTAAGTACATGAAGAAGACCTCCAGCTATGCCTAATATAGCTGCCTCCTCACCCACACCACTCATCATTCCCACGGATATACCTGCAAAGATATATCCTATATTTGCTATGCTGGAATATGCCAATAATCGTTTAATATCTTCTTGAAGCAATGCCATTATATTGCCCACGGTCATAGTTAAAACTGCAAATATAGCAATTACTGTTCCATAATCCAGAACAGTAACTGGAAAAGCTAAAAGTAGGATACGCAAAATACAGTATACGCCATTCTTAATAACAACTCCAGACAACATGGCACTAATTGAGCTGGGTGCAGCGGGATGCGCATCTGGCAACCAAGTATGAAGTGGTACTATTGATGCTTTTACTCCGAATCCTACTATTAACATACCTACTATTATGTAAAATGATGGATTTGCTTCCGCAGCTTGCAAAGCTTGATGTATAGCTTCATAATTAAGGGTTCCAGTAAGCCCATAGATTAGTGATATAGCATATAATATTGTAGCAGACCCAAAGGCTGACATTACAAGATATTTAAATCCTGCCTCTACGGGTTCCCATGTTTCTTTTCGGAATGAAACAAGTGTGTAGCTTGAGAGACTCATTAACTCCCAAGCAACAAAGAGTGTAAATAGATCACCTGCATACACCACTAAGTTCATCCCACCGATTAAAGCCAGCAGAAGTGCATAATACTCATCAAGACCAGTATCTTTTTTCATATATGTGATACTATATATTGTTACTAGGAAACCCAAGTTGCTGAAAACGAAAGACATAAACCAACTTAACATATCAACTCTAAGACAAGCACCTGTAGGTGGTTCAAAAAGATAATAGAATGTAATCACACCTTGTTCAGAAATAGATGGGTATAGATAAATTACGGATGCTATAGTTCCCAATGCTATTAAAGTAGCAATGAGATCTCTGGCTCTTTCAAGTCCTACCTTTCTGAAAAGTATACCGAGTAACGGAATTATGATTGCACCTATAAACGGTACTAATAAGGGTAATAATACTTCTTGTATCATTTTAACCACCGATTAAACTTTCTATTTCTTTAGCAGCTGGAACTAACATTCTTAATACGAGATCAGGATAGAATCCCAAGAGAACTGCAAGAAATGCTAGGAATGCCATAGGTGCTAACATAGTTAGAGGTGGATCCTTAACATTTTCAAACGCCTCCTTTGGTGGGCCAAAGAAAACTTTCCTTACCATCCAAAGTATATAACCAGCGGTAATCACAGTAGATATTACAGCTAAAGCTGCAATGAAGAAGTGCCCTGTTGAAAAAGCACCTGTGAATATTAAGAATTCACTAACGAATCCATTAAGAGGTGGAGTCCCCATCATTGCTAATCCTGCTATAAGCGTTATTGTTGCAGTTGCAGGCATTTTCCCAGCCAATCCTCCAAGTTGGTTCATATCTCTACCCTTTACTGGACCAATTTGATACACTAAAACTCCTGCTACCATGAAAAGGAGCCCCTTAAAAATGGCATGGTTTACTATGTGAAACATCGACCCCGCTATTCCATATGTTGTAGCCGATGCTAGTCCTAGGAACATATAGCCCATTTGTGATATGCTCGAATAAGCAAACAACCTTTTGAGATCTGTTTGCGCGAGCGCTAATATACCTCCATAGATCATTGTTACCACAGCTATAACCATAAATGTCATAGAGTATACTGTGAATGTTGTTCCGAAGAATGTAAGAAGAATTCTAGCAACAGCATATACACCACACTCACTCATGACTCCTGAAAGGATAACACTTATTGGAGCTGGTGCTTCTGCGTAAGTATCTGGTAACCAATTATGTAACGGAAACAAGGCCATCTTTACTGCAAATCCCAGCATAAAGAGTGCCACTATTAGATTAAGAGTTGAAGTTGAAGCTGCCGCTATACCCTTAATCATCTCTTCAGAGTATAAATCAAATGTTGTTGTAAGACTCCATGTAGCTACAATAGCAAGAAGTATACATATGGCACCTAAGTGAGTATACATGAAATACTTAAATGCTATTAGTTGAGCTTTTTCTGAAGTCCCCCAGCGGGCAATCAGCAACCATGATGGGATTAGCATTAATTCCCAGAATATGTAAAACTGAACCAAGTTTGTTGCTAGAATAACACCAGCAATGCCCGCTATGTAAATGAGCAAAAGGGCAAAATAAAGCTCTTGATTATGCTTATGTGACATATATTCTATTGAATATAGTGCTGCAAGTGTACATAACAGTAATACCATTCCCACAATTGGGGTACTTAAGTTATCCGCTCGTAATCCGAAGGTTAAAAATGTTGCACCAAAGGGTCCTGCCCATGCATATTCCTCAACATATAATTTCCCCTCAAGGACGTCAGGTACTACAAATATTGAAAATATTGCTAGGGATACTAGGGAGAAAATAAATGATAGCCATCCTGCAGCTTTCGTTGACCACTTACCTACAACATAAGTTATTGGTGCACCAATTATGAGTAACATTATCATGATCAAAAGTGGGCTACTCATTTTTTTACCTCCTTAACCAAAAAGTAATAGTAATAGCATCACAATTATGCCTAGCATTACGGCGATCATATTATAGTTAAGATCTCCAGTATGCGTCTTTCTAAATAACTCGGTAAATCTACGAACAATCCACGCTACTGCATAGTTAAATCTATCAACTACTGCTTGCTCAAAGAACTTATAGATTACTACGCTTAGCTTTATAAATCCCCCAACAAGCACCTTCATGTAAAAGTCATTGATATACCATCTATTATAGAAGAAACTATGTACCATTCTGAAGAAGTTATGCTTCTCTAAAAATTCACCAGGATCTATTTTACGACTCCAATAGAAGTAATATGCTGGAATTCCTCCAAGAGCGAAAGCACCTAGTGTCATGAGTATCGTTGGCGAGAACACGGTCCTTATGAAGATTTCAACTGAAGCATGAATTTCAACACCTTCCCAACCTTGAAACATGAATACTTGAAACAACGGGGCAAAGAACCCGCCTACAATTGACACGATGGTTAAAATTACTAATGGAACCCACATTATTGGAGGTGCTTCGTGTATATGTTCACCTTTCCGCTCCATTTCTTTAAGATATTCGCTTTCGGGCCATATGAATATTATCGCGATCATCCTAATACTATAAAACAGTGTCATTGCAGCTGTTATCACTGCTATAAATAATAATATGTATCCAGTCATACCGATAAATGTGTAGCCGTGGCTATATGCTTCTTGTGCAAGTACCCACGCAGCATCAAATATTGTTTCTTTAGACCAGAAACCACTAAGTGGTGGTATGCCTGCAAGCGATAAGGCACCAAATAACATACATTTATATGTTATTGGCATGTATTGTTTCAGTCCACCCATCTCGAACATATCTTTCGTTCTAGTAGAATGGAGAACTGCACCAGCTGAGAGAAACAGAAGGGCCTTGAAAACAGCATGTGACATTAAGTGAAACGTTCCTGCATAATATCCCTCAGCAATTTCTCCAACAACATAGCCTAGTAGTCCTCCTATTCCAAGTGCAAGCATCATATATCCTATTTGTGAAATTGTTGAATAGGCTAACACCTTTTTAACTTCTCTTGCTACCATTCCCATTGTTGCAGCAAGGAAGGCTGTAAAGGCACCTATACAAGCAACTACCATTGAAAATGTATATAGAGCACTAGTAAAGTTAATCATTGTAAATACCTCAACAAAGATAGGCAATACTCGAGCTACTAGGTAAACACCAGCTTTTACCATCGTCGCAGCATGTATGAGAGCAGAAACTGTTGTTGGTCCGGCCATGGCTTCTGGTAACCATACATGTAATGGAAATTGAGCGCTTTTTCCTATTGGTCCGCCAAAAAGTAATATTACCGTTGGTACAAGTAATCCGCTTGCAACAAGCAATCTTGCCCATTCTACGTGCTCTTCAAGTTCAAGAAAGTTAAATGTTGGATTTCCTGCTTTCCAAGTGTAAACGTAAATTGTTAATATAGCTATTAAGAGAGCTACGTCACCTATACGAGTTGTAATGAAAGCCTTCATTCCACACATAGCATTATATTCGCCTTCAGTTTCATAATCTGGAACCGGGCTTGGCTCCTTCTTCTTATGCCAGAAGCCTATTAAAGCGTATGAACATAAGCCAACAATTTCCCAGCCTATAAACATTTGCAGAAGATTATTTGCCATAACTAGAAGAACCATTCCTCCAACGAAAAAATTCATGAAAAACCAATATCTAGTTAGATCTGGTTCTCCGTGCATATATCCAAGTGAATATACCATAATTAGAGCTCCAAGACCACTTGCGATATTCGCCATAAAGACACTTAGTGGATCCATCAATACACCCATTTCAATACCTAAATCAGCAATCCAAGTTACTCTTGATTGATAAGGAATTACGTTGCTAATTATGTTACCAGTAAGCCAATCTATAACTTTTCCTGCAAATATATCAGGCACCATCGAAAATGCAAATACAAAACTAATAATGCTAAAAAGAACTGCACTATAATCTCTTACTTTGGAACCAATTTTTGCTAGAAGTGGTGTCAATATCGCACCTATTATAGGAATAGCCCAACATAACCATGGTGCTAAGGGCAGCATAGCTTACAAACCTCCTACCATTTCAATCTTCTCATCTTTCTAACATCAAGAGTTCCATAATGCCGATATACAAGAAGCGTAAGTGAAAGTGCTAAGGCGATGACTCCAGCACCAACACCAATAGAGATTATAACATAGGTGTGTGTCAAAGGATCAAAACCCGTAGCTGTTGTACCAAGAGCTATGAAATTTAAATGAGCAGCATTGATTAGTATCTCAATACCTATTATTAATTTGATAAGATTTCTCTTTGTGGCTAAACAATATAATCCTATCAGGTAGAGTATTGCGGATGCGCCTAGATACCAATATAGTTCTATCATTTTTCCTCTCTCCTCTCCTTTCTAAACAGTGCAGCCACTCCTAAACCAGCCACAAATAATGCCATTGCTTGAATCAAAACATCCATTACTCTCACTTGCCAAATAGATTGAGCTACGCTCTTTAAGATGTCTTGAAAAGACATAAGCTCTGGTAAATTTAATGTCCTTCCATAAGCAAACTGAAGTCCCACGTAGCTTGTAATTAATACTTGTACTAAAATAATGGCTATAATTATAAAGAGAACTCCTCCAGAAATCCTTGTAGCAATTTCTTGCTTTGTTTCTATTTTTTCTTCTTCACCAGGAGTTGTTAGACTTAGTACCGCTAGGAAAAGTACAATAATTGCACCAGCATATACTAATAAGTTAATAACCGCTACATAAGGAGCGTATAGTACATAGAAAATTATGCTTAAAACTGTACTCATAAGGCCAAGGGAAGCCACTGCATACACGAGCTTTTTTAACTCAACAGCCATGATCGCGAAAATAATTAGAAGCGCAATTAGTTTGATTTCAACAATAAATTCTAGGCTCATTTTTATACCTCGTTTGAGTGACTGTCGCGCCGTGCGATGTCTTATTG
>Ga0116200_10000888_pt1 | contig 10954 bp, 10 predicted proteins | sample Mar14436cmmetaG_FD_94478 | JGI IMG/M metagenome (GOLD analysis project Ga0116200, IMG submission 94478) | Marine hydrothermal vent microbial communities from Guaymas Basin, Gulf of California to study Microbial Dark Matter (Phase II) - Marker... ... | reverse complement strand
TTCATCCCTTTTTCCAGCCCTAGGAAGCCACGGAGCGCTCGGGCGAGCCCTTCAACGTTCCAGAGGTCGGGGCGGTTCGTGTCCTTTATTTCGATGGTTAATACTCCTTCCTTTTCGTCGAATTTTTTAACTTCCCCTTTTACGAAGGAGAGAACTTCATCTATTTTTTCCACGTTTCTTTCGAGTTCCAAGCCGAGAAGCTGAACGAAATCCTCGTATTCAATTTCTATCGTCGGCATTTTAGATTCTCCCCCTACGTCTTATCCAGTCGAGGTCTTGAGTGAACACGTAGCGAATGTCGTCTATTCCAGCCCGCATCATAAAAAGACGGTCTATGCCCAAGCCCCAAGCGATTACCGGAACATCTATGCCCAAGGGCAACGTGACTTCCGGTCGGAATATGCCTGAACCACCGAATTCTATCCAGCCGTAGCCTTCCTTATAGGCGGAAAGCTCAACGCTGGGCTCGGTAAACGGGAAGTAATCTGGTCGAAACTTAACCTTGTCGGCATCAGCGATTTCTATAGCAAACTTTTCTAAAACCCCGAGAAGGTCGCGAAGAGTTAAGTTCTTCTCTACCACTATGCCTTCAACTTGGTTGAACTCCGTTAGATGTGTTTTATCCACGACTTCGGGGCGATAACAACGCGCGATAGAAAAGTATTTTCCCGGAATCTCCAAATCCTTGCTTAACAAGGTTCTAACGCTTAGGGAGGTTCCGTGTCCTCGAAGAATCAGCCGTCTGGCTTCACGAATCGAATACTTGTATCCCCAACCCTTCGAACCCGTCTTCCACCCGTTTTCATGAGTTTTCTTAACTCGAGCAACAACACGTCTGTATTTGGATAAATCGCCGTATTTTGGAGATTTAACCATGTAGATGCCGAATATTTCCCTCGCCGGATGGTCTTGAGGCGTAAACAAAGCATCGAAGTTGAAGAAGGACATCTCCACGAGGGGACCGGACATCTCCTTGAAGCCTAGAGCCACAAGCTTCCTTTTTACTTCGTCGATGAACTGTAGGTAAGGATGTTTTTTGCCAAGCCATGTTTTGGCTACTGGGGCTTTTATGTTGTATTTTCGAAGCTTTACCTTTCGCCACTTTCCGCTCACAATAAGCTCAGGCGTAAGCTCGCTGACCTCTGCAACGGCTTTCACGCCGCGTTTTAGAAGGTTCCAACCCTTCTCTGTCACTTCGACGATTCTCAAGGTTTTGGGGTTTAATTCAACGAGCTTCCGTCTTTTAAGAAGCCGCGCAGCTTCACGCGTCTCCGCGTCTAGACTTTCAAGCGTCACCGAGCCTTTTTTGAGCATTTCCAGAAGCTTTTCGTCGTTTCCTTGTTTTTCTGGGATTCTCAGAAGCTTTAGCGAGCCTTTTTCGAGTTGTGCCCAGCCTTTCTTTCGAAGCCAGCCCAACGCGATGGGAACTAAGTGTTTTGGTAGAGCGGCTTTTTTAATGACTTCGCTGAGCGAGGCTTCGCCCTTTAGCTTTGTAAGAGCGGTGATTAGTCTTTTTTCGGGTAAACCTTTTTCAGCGTATTCCTTTCCCTCTTTAGTGATCGTTACAGCCGTTTGCTTCTTTTCGATTATTCTTACGAGTCCTTCTTTCTCGAGGGCTAGGGCGGAACGCATAACGGCGGCTTCGGACAGCCCGCTTTCCGCTGTTATCTGGTTTACGCTCGCCTTTCCACCCAGCTTCTTCAGCGTAAGCATTGTTTTCTGTTCGTGGGGTCTAAGTCCGCTCATAGGTTTTCTCCTCTTCTGAGTTTAACCGCGAAATTGTTAGTGTAGTAAGCTGATACGGCAATAAAAGTTTGCAGAACGGGGCATGTTCAAAACTAAGCTTCAGCTGTATTACAGAGCATGTTAAACACGGAAAGTAAATTGGCGGGGCATCCCTTCTCAACCACACATAACGGTGTGTATGGGATGGATTTATGCGTTATCCTATTCCGAGTATTTCTCGAGCCTTGTCAATGTATTTTTCGCGTTTTTTCCTATGCTCTCTTACGAAATTCAGAACGTGTTCGATGGTTCGTTTTTTGTGTTCGCCGCAGAGCAGTTTTCCAGTTCTGCAGTCGTAATAGGTCTTTTTCACTTCATCGTCGTCCTCAACAAAGTGGAACATGTCAATTTCGTATACGGGACATATTTCGGGAACGCCTCCTTGTTCGCGTTGCTCTTTTACGGTAGGTCTCCCGCCTGTGAACGCGTTGGAAATCTTGTTCGCGATGACTTCAAGCTTCTCGTCGAGGGTGAAGTAGCTCATAGGCGATCTCTTACTCATTTTAGGCGAGCCATCAAGCCCCTTGATTATTTTGTGGTAGGTAGCGGAGGGAAGTTCGAAGCCGTATTTTCTGCGGAACCTTTGGGCGATGTCGCGGGAAAACCTTAGGTGGGGGTCTTGGTCGACTCCTACGGGCACCACGGTGGGTTTTGGTCCGCCGAAGTCTGGAAGCTGAGGGAGAAGTATGTCGCCTACTTGTATAAGCGCGGATAAATAGAGCCCTATGTGCCTTTCGCCGTATATGGCTTTCATCGTCGCCAAGGTTGCAGCTCTTCCAAAAATAATCGCGAGGTCTTTTACGCGGTTTTCCTTTGATTGACGGTAAATATACGCGTTTTTAGGGTCAAGCCCTAAGGCTAGAACGTCGGCTATGTTGCCAACGGCGTATTTTTCGCTTTTCTCGAATGGAATTTTGTTGTCTTCGTATGCTTCTATGTCGGCAACACAGTAGAATGTTTGAGCTCCCTGCTTCTGAAAATATATTATCTCCTTAGCCGTCATCAAGGTTCCCAAGTGGAATTCGCCTGTGGGTTTTATGCCGCTTAAAACAGCGAACTCTTTGCCGTTTTCCATGCAGTCGATAATTTTTTCGAAGTCTCTATGCCCAAAGATGACTCCTCTGCGCATAGCCATAAACGGGTTCTTAATTCTCTGAAGCAACGGTTTGAAAGGTTGAATGCCGAACTCTTTGTAGAGCCGCTCATAATCCTTAACTATGGTGGTGCCGAAAGGGTCTAGAAGAAGCTCCTTGTTCGGCTTAACGTCGTTTTCTGACACAGCTTGTAGCCTCCTTGAGTTTAAGCGGAAATATGACGTGGAAGAAGCTTTTAAGGTTAAGCGTGTAGCTTATCAAAACAAAGCTGGAACCATGGGAGCGAGCTAATGCCATTCCAAGGCGTTCACCATTCTCCAGTTTAGGTATGTGCCGGAAATACTTAAACCTTGTTTCGAAACCTCGAAGCTTCTCGAAAACAGAGAATTAAACCTTTTAAGTTCCGACGCTCTTATGGAAGATTCTAAAGGCTGAAAAGGATGGGAAGGCTGTGAGCGAAGCAAAGGTTGACGTGGGGTCTTCGTTTTATAGATTGCTTCATCCGAAGCTTGTCGTACTTTTAACATGCGTTGACGAGTCTGGAAAGGCTAATATTATAACTTTGGCTTGGGCTATGCCCGTTTCCATTCAGCCACCTCTAATCGTGGTCAGCATAGCTCCACGTAGATATTCTCATGGACTAATTGAAAAAACAAAAGAGTTTGTCCTCAACATTCCAACGATGGAATTGTTGAAGGAAACGTTTTTCTGTGGAAGAAGAAGCGGCAGAGACGTTGACAAGTTCGGCGAAACAGGTTTAACACCTCTTCCAGCTCGAAAGGTTAAAGCTCCGATTATCAAGGAGTGCGTAGCGCATTTAGAATGCACGCTTCACAAGCGAGTAGAAGCTGGAGACCACACGTTGTTTATAGGCGAAGTGGTAGCTGCATACGCAGATAAAAACGTGTTCGCCCAAACCTACGACGTTGAAAAAGCCAAACTCATATATCACATTGGCGGAGCGGAGTTCACAACTCTCGCTTCAAAAGTTACAGACGCAACGGCATAAAAATAGGGGAAGCCTAAAAAGTGAGCGTTTCGTTAGGCTTCAACACTGCGATTCTTACGTTGGGTGCTTTTTCTTTCGCCAGCTTAACGAACTCATCTGCGGATTGAACCAGAACCGGAAAAGTCTGATAATGCATGGGCACAGCTATTTCGGGGTTAATCAGCCTAACAGCTTCAGCTGCCTCCACTGGACCCATGGTGTAGTAGCTTCCTATGGGAAGTAAAGCCACGTTTGGACGGTAAAGCTTACCGATTAGCTGCATGTCACCGAATAGGCCGGTGTCGCCAGCATGGTAAACTGTTTTCCCTTCGCCTCGAAGAACGAAGCCTGTTGGAGCGCCTCTTGTCGCCGTGTGAAAGGCATGAACCAACGTAATTCTAATTCCACCTATTTCTACGGTTCCACCTATGTTCATTCCCACAGTGTTTTTTACGCCGTTCGCTTCCGCGTAGTTGCTCATCTCGAACGTAGCTACGAAAACCGCGTTGGTTCTTTTACATATGTCGAAAGCGTCGCCTAAGTGGTCGGCGTGGTCATGAGTAACGCAGACTATGTCCGCCTGCGTGATTTCCGAAGCTTTCAACGGAGCCTTAGGATTTCCGTTAATCCACGGGTCGATTAACAGAGTTTTTCCAGCTAGCTCTATCTCAAAAGCCGAATGCCCAAGCCACCTAAGTTTCGCCATTCCTTCTGTTCACCTCCAACCTAAAACTTTTAGTGCGCTCGCTGATTTAAAAGGATACGTGAAAAAATGACCGTTCTAGATGAAGAGGCTTTAGAAAAGTTTAAGCGGGCTGGAAGAATTCTCGCTGAAACGAAAAGGGAAATGAAAGCGTTTGTAAGAGAAGGAATGCCGATAATTGAGGTTTGTGAAAAGGCGGAAAACCTGATTAGACGGAAAGGGGCTAAACCAGCGTTTCCATGCAATGTTTCAGTCAACGAAATAGCTGCGCATTACACTTCGCCGCCCAACGACAAAAGGGTTATTCCGGAAAAATCAATTGTAAAAATAGATTTAGGCGCCCACATAGACGGTTACTTGGCAGACACGGCTATCACTGTTTGCTTTAACCCTGAATACGAAGCTTTGGTCAAAACGGCTGAAGAAGCGTTGAAAAAAGCTGTGGAAACCGTTCACAGCGGAATCTATGTTTCGAAGCTTGGAGCCATAATCGAGAAAGCTATAACCTCGCGTGGTTTCAAGCCTATTTCAAACCTAACCGGACACTCCATTGGGCGGTATCAAGTGCACGCTGGAAAAAGCTTACCGAACGTGTCCCATTTCTCCCTTTCAAAGTTAAAGGCTGGCGAAATCTGCGCAATCGAACCTTTCGTAACTTTGCCCAACGCTGTTGGAAAAGTGAAAAACAGCCCGGAAGCATACATTTTCCGTTTTCTAAAGAAAAAGAAACTCGGGAACCCCTTGGCGGGAAAACTCCTCAACTATATTCAACGAGAGTTTCACACTTTGCCTTTCACCGAAAGGTGGCTGCAAAAATTCATGGTGAAAAAGGGCTACAAAGCCGCATTTAGAGAGATGCTTTCTTCTCGAAGCATCATGAGTTATCCGGTATTCGTTGAGGCAAGCGGGAAACCTGTAGCTCAGGCGGAGCATACGTTGCTGGTTCTTGAAGATGGATGTGAGGTTCTGACCTAGAATTTTTCTTTCTTCTTTTTCGGTTCTTTGATTTCACGGTAGATTCCTGTGACTAGAAGTGGCTCGTTGCATTTTTCGCATGTGCCCATTTGTTTGAAGATGTAGTCGCCGCGTTGGAATTCTCTAACGTTTTTGAAGCCGCATTTTCTGCATTCGATTATGGTCATTACTGGTGGAAGTTGAAGACGCCACTTGAGGACTCGTTGCTCATCTGAATGAGCATATAAAGGGAAAGCCCTAGGCCGATGAAACCGAAGAGCAGAAAATACCATGCGACAACGTTGTTTCTCGGGAACATTTCAACGGAAAAATACAGCGCCACGAGAGAAAGCGCCAACGTGATGAAAATCACTGCCAAAACGAAGGACGAAATTCTTGTGGCGGCAGTTTCGGAAGTTTTCTCAATCAGTTTTCATCCACTCCTTTTATTGTCCTATTCCAATAGTGTTGCCTATGCCGGCGATTATCACCGAGTCTCCTTCCCGGGTTTTCTCGTGTATAAGACGTTTTATGCGCTCGATAGCCTTGTCGGTCGCTTCAAATATCTCCTTTCGCATGGGTGAAACGGCGTCTCCAACATCCTCTTTTATTATCACGGCGTTTATTGGAATGCGATACTTGAGGAGAGACTCTTCAACCTTGAATTTCTCAACTCCCGGTCCGCCTATGGCTACGCCTATTCCTTCGGCTACTGCTCCGGGTTTTTCCCCTTCAAGTTTTAGCGCCGCGTCAACGACAATTATGTTAGCGATTTTACCCGAGTTTTCTTCAATTATCGTTTTTATCGCATCGCCGGGCTTACCGACATTTCCACCTGGTCCTTCGGCTTTTATCACGTATGCGGTTCTTCCTTCCAAGGGAACGGTTGCAGCCACGCAGTCTTTAGAAATTTTCCTCTTCTCGTATCCATGCATAAGTTTAGCGGCTACCAACGCGCCCGCACCGTCGCCTATAGGCTGTCCATAAGCGAAAGCTTTTAACGCGCTCGCATAGGCTTCGGCTTCCCGCATAACCAGCGGGAGAATCATCTGAAGCTGCATGATTATGTAGAGGCTTAACGTTCTTTTGCCTAAAATGTAGTAGTGGCGTACGACCTTATAGATGTAGTTTAAGGCTAACGCGGCTTCAAGCGTGTTCTCTAAGTTGTTAATTTGAATTTCGTCCGCCGCTGGAGCCATGAGCTTCACTTCGTCCTTGAAACGTGTGTCCCTAACGTCGAGTATGTGTTCCAGCTTCCACACTATGCCTGCGGGGTCCATGCTTTCAGGCGAAATGGCGAAATATTCGAGGAAGCGGTCTACACGTTCCGCCGGGTCTTTTTCCGGCTTTCCTATTTCCTTGATTGTTTCGATGGCGATTTTTCTTCCTTCGTCTTTTATGTATTTGAGACGGAGCAGCGAGCCTTCTACTTCTTTGAGCATAACGTACATCTGGATTCTCTGCCCGTAAAATATGAATACTATAAAGAAGAGGTAAAGAATCACGTTTAGAATCCAGCCGTAGTCTCCTTCTGGGAAAAGCTGTGCTATCTGCGAACCGTCAGCGAACATTGCGAACATCTATTTTGAACCTCACGCTCAAGACTCCTATAAACGCTGTTATAAGTTTTAGGGATTTCCACTCCATTTTCGCCGGCTTATAACCTGTGTTAAGGTGGGGCTGCCGGCTTTCCCGGGTTCGCGTGGCCGAAGACCACACTACAGCCGGGAACGGAGCGCGGTTTAACTTCCGAGTTCGGAATGGGTTCGGGTGGAACCCGCGCCCTCTGGCCGGCTAACCCCAAAATACACGTGAAGTTTAGGTTCATTAACTTTTCGCTTAGCTCCAAGCTACGCATGAAATGCTAACGTCTTAAGTTTCTTCTAGCTGCTTTATTCTGGTTTCGATGAACTCAGCGACCTTTTCTTCGCTGAATTTTTCCTCTTCGCGTTGTTTTTTGAGTTGTTCTTCGATTAAGGCGAGAACTTCGTCTATGTTTAATGGTTTTATTATGTAGGCGTCGGCTCCTTTGTTTACGGCTTCCACAGCATTTTGCAATGACGGATAACCAGTGATAATCACCTTCCGCATTTTCGGCGTTGTTTCCTTTATTTTCGAGAGCAGTTTTACGCCTTCTATGTCTGGCAGCCGTATGTCGATTAAAGCCAAGTTGTAGAATGCTTTCTCTGTTTTCTCTATTGCCTTTTTTCCAGAGTCGGCGGTGTCAACTCGGTATCCTTTTTCTTCAAGTATGGCTTTTAGAACTTTTCTTATGCTTTCGTCGTCGTCCACTATCAAGATTTTTACGGTTTCTTTCATGTTCTTCACCTCTTTTTTGGCTGATTGGAATTTTCACCGTGAAACACGTGCCCTTGCCCTTCTTGCTTCTAACAGTTATACAGCCTCCGTGGGCTTCGACTATGCGTTTAGATATGGATAAGCCGAGTCCCATGCCTTTCGCCTTCGTCGTAAAGAAGGGCTTCCATATTTTCTTAAGCACTTCCTGCGACATACCAACTCCCGTGTCGCGGAAAGTTATTTCCAGCCAACAGTCCTTCTCTTCAGAACGTATCTCGAGTTTTCCACCCTTGGGCATAGCGTCAAAAGCGTTTCGAATAATGTTAAGAAAAACCCGTTTCATCTTGTCCTTGTCCACACGTATTTTCGGCTTGCTTTGCGTCTGATTGACAACACGGATGTTTTTCGGAACTTCTATTTGGGATAACGCTTCCTCGATCAGCAAGCTCGGACTAGCCTCAGTTAGCTCTAACACGATTTCCTTCGACATATCCAAAAGGTCGCTTATTATCTTGTTCGAATATTCAACATCCTTCTCAATTATCTCAAGCATTTCCTTCGATTTATCGTCGAGTTTTGATCCAAGACGCATTTTTAGGTAGTAAACTGCTCCCGCAATTCCAGTTAGCGGATTACGCAGGTCGTGACCCACCATAGCCGCGATTTCGCCTATTGTTGCCATTCTTTGAGCTTTCAGCAGTTTTTCCTGCGAAGCTTTCAGTTCCCTTGTGCGTTCCTCGACTAGTTTCTCAAGGTTTTCCGTGTATTCTTCTAGCATTTTTTCCGCTTGTTTTCTTTCGATCGCTGAGATTATTATCCCAGCTACTGTTCGAAGCAGAGCTATCTCCTCGTCTTTCCATTTTCTTGTTTTTTCCGTGTCGTCGAATCCTATGAATCCCTTCGGTTTTCCTTCCAGGTAAATTGGCACAACCACCAGCGAACGCACGTCTTGGCTTTCTTGAAGTTTCCTTTCTGCTTCAGCCTCTGGCGGAAGTTCGCTGACGTCGGATACTACGATGGGTTTGTTTTCCCGCAGTTGCTTTGTCCACCATGGAAACCTTTCGGGTTTTAGCCCCTTCATCTTCTTTATTTGAGGCGTCGTCCCCCTGCTGCACCATTCATGGGTATTGTCCGCGACGGTCACACCGTCGCATTCTCTAATTAGGTAAAGATACACGCGGTTGACTTTTACGGTTTCCCCGAGAATTTTGAGCGCATCGTTGATGGCTTTATCAACGTCTTTTTCCATTACAAATTTAGTTGAAATTACGCTTTTGCAATGATCGAGCTTATTCATATAGTTTATTTTTTCTTCAGCTTTTTTCTCTTCGGTGATGTTTCTGGCAACTTCTAGGATTGATGTTGTTCCATCCGGATTTTTGATCGGGGACGCTATGAGTTCGTATATGTTGCCGAAACGGTCAACAGCCTCATACCTCATTGTTTTGATGTTTTTCTTTTTTATCAAAATCTCCTTGATGGGGCAGACCGGGCATGGTTTATCTCTGCCGATGAACACTCGGTAGCATTTCTTGCCTATAATGTTTCCAAAAGCCTTAATCAAAGGCTCATTTGCATATTCGATTTCGAAGTTTCTGTTTTCAATTACAACGCCTTCTGGCATGTTCGCTAAAAGCGTGTTAAGCTTTTCCTTCTGGCGTGCCAACTCTTCTTCGGCTTTTTTCCGTTCGGTTATGTCGGTAAACGCTGCTAGGTCGCCGGCGTATCGTCCTTTCCGTATGATTGGTACAGCGCTAACGATTACGGGTATTTCTTTTCCATTTTTGGATAAGAGGCATATTTCGTAGCTGCTTTTCTTTCCTTCTGGCCGTTTCTTTGTTTCTTCTTCAACCTTTTTATGAAAAGCCCGGGGGACTATTTCTTTCCAGTGTTTCCCCAAAAGTTCTTGTTCTGAATAGCCAAGCATCTGCGCCATTTTCGGGTTAACAAAGATAATGTATCCCTCAGCGTCGTTAGCGAGGATGCCTTCTTCGATGCATTGCACAATGTATTTGTCGAAATCCTTGAAAAAGCTTAGTTTACGCCTCCTTCCTTCAATACTTATCACAATACCTTTTCTATCTGAAATAGTAGCAAGCGTTGCATTTTTCTTTCTCTTCAATTGCACCGCCTAGCCTGTTAAACGGCGAAACTTCGATGAATGTGCCGATAAAACTGTTCGGTAAGCACATAATTAGAGTTGTGAAATACAAATTCATATTTGCCCTCGAATCCCAATCCAAAACCAGCCTAACGTGCTTCAGAAACCTATATATCCAAATTTTATAGTTTCAATAAATTGGTGGGGCCGTAGTCTAGCTAGGTATGACGACGGGCTCCAGAAAGCATTTCGGTACTATGGGTTTGCGGACCAAAGCTGGGATGAAGAGTTTCTGGAGCGGTTAGGGAAACCCGTAGGTCGTCGGTTCAAATCCGGCCGGCCCCACCACAAACAGCATATTCTACGTGAACAATACGGCCTTTCTAACGAGCCGCACAAAATAAAGCCCGGCGAGTAACCGTTAAAAGTTCGAGAAAGAGTAAAATCTCAGAATTCAATTACCATAGAACGCAAAAAGGGGCTGTCGGCTAGCTTGGTCTAGGCTCCGAGACTCGGGCTCTCGGGACCCCGGTTCAAATCCGGGCAGCCCCACCATTATTTCGGGTTTATAAAAGAAGAGAAAATGGGGAGAGGGCGAGTTATTTTTCTTTTGCCAGTATGTAGACGGCTTTTACGGCGATTATTACGGCGGCTGGGGCCACGAATGCTACTACGTAGTTTAGGATTCCGGTTGCCCAGTAGTAGAGAAGTTCGTGGATTCTTGAGAGGGGCTCCCATACGTCGTATGCGGTGCCTACGCCCACTCTTGTGACCATTAGGGCGATTGCGGCGATTAGGAAGGGTGTTACTTCTTTTGTGGTTATGCTGATGAGGCCGACTATTATTCCTAAGATTAGCATGAGTAATGTGATGTATCCGTTCGCATCCATTACCGCCGGGTCATACCAGTGTAGGCTTGCGTTGTAAGCCATGAAGCCTACTGCTAAACCAGCGATGATGGCTATGGCTACGAACGCCATAAAAGCGTATTGGGCTATTTGTTCGTATTCCATTTTTTTCCCTCAACGGAG
>Ga0116200_10000884_pt1 | contig 10970 bp, 9 predicted proteins | sample Mar14436cmmetaG_FD_94478 | JGI IMG/M metagenome (GOLD analysis project Ga0116200, IMG submission 94478) | Marine hydrothermal vent microbial communities from Guaymas Basin, Gulf of California to study Microbial Dark Matter (Phase II) - Marker... ... | reverse complement strand
TCACAGTATCGGCCTGTCCGGGCGTTCCAAGAAGACAAATCTTGAAGTATGGGTACGGGATTTGTATACCGCATTCACAGTTCATAATGTTGTTTTCCGAAAAATTGCCGTGTACGGCACGGGGATGCGTTCCTATACCGCAACTGTTTGATGCACCCGTGATAGAAAAGCCGCTGATGTTGACCCAATCTGCATTGATGTGAAATGCAGGTTTATTTGAATCCGCAGCCTGCACGATACAATTTTGTGAGCCATTGCCAATTATGCTGACTGTTTTATTCACCTCGACATTTTCATGATATGTGCCATTCCACACATATATGGTATCGCCGTTGCTTGCATTGTCAACTGCATCCTGTATCAACGCACCGTTCCATTCGCCGGGGTCAAAAATTCCATTGTGGTTTTCGTCAATGAAGACAAAACCCGATGGTCCTGTTGCTGCGGTGGCATGGATGGCGAGTATCATCAACCCAATAATCATCATCATTGTACCTACCGCTCCCGCTTCTTCCAAAACACGTGTTTTATTCATTTATTTACCTCCTTTATTTTACAGTCAGAACAAAAATTTGCACGGTGTTTAAAATGTTTCGATTTTTTAATTGTATGAAAGAATGAGTGTCGTTTCAGCCGGGTTTAAAACCAGGAGAGAATCCGATTTTTCAAAGAATATCGCTCACATTCCGGTTAATTCTTCCTTTGCCTTTTCCACTTCTTCATACACCTGGTCTTCATCAACAGTAACGAAGGTTCTGTTGTGATACACCATTTTTCCATTGATGATGACATCGGTGACATTGTATCCAGATGCGGCATATACAAGATGGGAAACGATGTTATGCTTCGGCAGCAGGTTGGGTGCGTGCAGGTCAAGGCAAATCACATCAGCCTTTTTCCCCTCCTCAATACTTCCGACGGGAAGACCGAGAAAGCGTGCGGCGTTTACCGTTGCCATATCCAGCACCTGCTGCGCCGTCACAATGGAGGCATCCCATCTATGGTGCTTGTGAATAAGGGCGGCAAATTTCATGGTCTCGAACATGTCCAGTGTGTTGTTGCTCGCCGCACCGTCGGTGCCCAGTGTGACAGAGGCATGTGCATCAAAAAGTTCGGGGAGTGGTGTGTACCCCCCGGTGGCAAGCTTCATGTTGCTCACAGGGTTGTGAATAACACATGCCCCGACACCTGCGATATCTCTCACCTCTTCCTTGGTGATCCATCCACAGTGTGCAAGCATCGTCTTTTCAGTGAGTGCCCCGTGTTTTTTCAGCTGTGCCAGGGGTCGCTCGCCGTACCGGTTCAGCACATCGTACACCTCATGTCGTGTTTCCGAGCAGTGCGTGTGAATATAGGTATTGTACCTTTTTGCCATCCCGGCTGCCCTTTCCAGCGTCTCCGGCGAGCATGAATAGGTGGAATGGGGGGCAACCACAGGGATTACGAGATCATCGTTCTGCCATTTCCTGATGAATTTTTCACATGCAGGTATCAGTTCCTCCCGTTTCATCTCAGGAGTATCAAAATCAATGATGGAAAAGCCCGCAAGGCATCGCATTCCCACATCCCTGCAGACACCGGCTATCACATCCTCGAAAAAATACATGTCGGCAGCGCAGGTGGTGCCGCCCGCCACCATCTCCATGAATGCCAGGGTGGTGCCGATGCGGATATGCCGCTCCTTCAGTTTTTTTTCCACGGGCCATATTCTTGTTCTGAGCCATTCCTCCAGCGGCAAATCGTCGCCATAACCGCGCAGCAGCGTCATGGGGAGGTGGGTGTGCATGTTCATGAGTCCCGGCATGACCAGTCTGTCCTTTATGACGATATCGGCCTCATGATGCACAGTGCCCACTTCTGTGATGATATCGTCCTCTATGTACACATCGCCATGAACGATATCTCGGGTGCTGTTCTGCCTCACAATGGTGGCATCTTTTAAGAGAATGCTCATCTAATCCAGAAGGGTTATATGCTGTGGATTCATGAAGGGCGGGTCGAGCATCTGTCCCTCCACTTCAACGCGCCGCCCCTCCACATCCATGCGGTCCTTTATGAGTACACCAACCACACCGCCTTCATGGGAGATGCGCATGAGATAGCCGTCCCTGTAGGGAAATACTGCCCTCACAATTCCACGGATGGTGACCGTTCCCTTCTGTACCACGTAGGGGGACTTCTTTTCCCTTGTTTTGTACCATGCATAGAAGGTGTCGCGCAGGTCCTTCAATATGTCTTCATCAGAAGTGACCACGGCAAGCTGCCCCTCTTTTATATCGCCGGCAAAAATGAAGGCCTTGTTCACACCCACCACATAATTTCCGGTTACATTGGGGTTTTCACGTGCGTGTTTCGCAAAGGAGGATGGGGTTCCCACCACCACCTTCGCATTCTCCGGCGGGGTGATGAGCAGCTTTTCTGCAGCAATCAGCGGGTTCTTTACCTCATGCAGGTCCCATTTCCGGATGAGTTTGCAGGTCTTTTCCGGTACACTTTTCTTCCATGCAAACTCCACGGCAATGGAAACAGCAACTATTCCCACAATTAATCCGGCAACAAAGGCGATGATATCCATGTAGGTAAATCAGCTGTTTGTTATTAAGTTTTATTATTTTGTACCGCACACCGAGCGGAAAAGATATTCGCTCGGTGAGGATAAAAGGGAGAAAAGAGGCGTACTTAATGAGAAAACAGCCAACAAAACGTGCCTCTCATTCATTTCGGTGATAACCGCATATGAGAAACTCTTTTGACAATGTTTTCTCTTCATTTGTTCGATTTTGCCTGTGAAAATGGAGGTTATAGAGAAACATTAATAAATGTCACCAAATTATCTTTGCCGTTGGACTGATAGTGATACCATGTACCTCATCATCGTGGGGGCTGGCGAGATCGGGGAAAAACTCATCAAGCTCGCCCTCCAGAATAAGGATGACGTCGTCGTCATAGAGAAGTCAAAGGAACGATGCGATGAAATCTCCAAAAAGTATGATGCCGTCGTCATCAACGCTGATGCACGGGAGAAGGAAACGCTTATTGAGGCGGGGGCAGAAAATGCTGATGCACTCATTGCCACCGCAGATGATGCCACAAATCTTCTGGTGGTGAATCTGGCGAAGACCATCGGTATTCCTTCCCTTGTGTCGCTGGTCACAAGCGAGGAAAACAAACCCATGTTCATTGAGAAGGGCGTCACCATTTTTGGCAACCCTGCAGCCTTCACCGCCACATACCTGTATCGCGCCGTGCGCCGTCCCATGGTGATAGATTTCATGACGCTGGGCAACCGGGCGGAAATTTTCAAGATAAGCATTCCAAAGGAATCAAAAGCGGTGGGAAAGACGGTGGGAAGCATGAAGCTTCCCAGAGGGGTCTCCATCATTGCCATTGAACGGGATAATGAAATACTCATTCCTGCCCAGGATACCGTATTCAAAGAGGGCGACGTGGTGACCCTGCTCGCAAGAAAGGACAAAATAGATAAAACCATGAGTATTTTCTTTGAGAAATAAATGAAAAATCTGAAGATAGTGCTCCGGGACACGGGGGCCGTGTTAATTGCAACCGGCGTTATCACCATTTTTGTCAATTTTGTGGCGGCATCATTCAGAGAATATTCCGCCATTCCGTGGATTGCGGCAACCTCCCTGACATTCTTCATTGTGGGAGGGCTGTTCAGAATCGCCGGGAAATGCGATGATGAACCAAAAATACGACATGCCATGATCACGGCTGCGTGTTCCTGGCTCATCATTTCGCTCATCTCCACCATCCCCTTCCATTACATTACGGGACTCGACTTTCTTTCCTCGCTATTTGAATCTGTTGCCGGATGGACAGGCACCGGCCTCACCATGATTGCCGAGCCCAGCGGGCTTTCCCGCACCATCCAGTTCTGGCGGAGTTTTATCCAGTGGATTGGTGGCGTGGGTGTGATTGTGCTCACGCTGGTGGTACTGGCCCGTCCCGGAACCGGCTCCTTCACCCTTTACCGTTCCGAAGCACGGGAGGACAAGATACACCCGAGCATCATCTCCACCGTGAAGACCATCTGGTGGATTTTCCTTCTGTACACCTTCATAGCCATTGCCGTGCTCTTCGCACTGGGAATGCCATGGTGGGAGGCCATCAACCATGCCATGACGGGGCTTGCCACCGGGGGATTTTCGGTGACAGACGACAGCATGGCGTCGTATTCCACGGTGCTCCAGTTCATCATGGTGCCCATCATGATTGCAGGTGCCATTGCCTTTTCCACTCATTATGAATTTCTCAGGGGGAGGATAAAGAACTTTCTGAAGGACGTGCAGACACGGGCTCTGCTTGCATTAATCGCACTTCTCTCGCTTGCCCTTGCCTACATAAACTTCAACGATGGCACCTACGGAACCTTTCTGGAATCGCTGCGATACTCGGGATTCCAGTTTGCTTCAGCCCTCACCTGCACCGGTTTTTCCACCACCGATGTATCCATCTGGGTGGGAGAGGCAAAGCTTCTCCTTGCCCTCGCCATGATTGTGGGCGGGGCAGCCGGTTCCACAGCCGGCGGTATAAAACTCTTCCGTGTGTTCCTTCTGACGAAGGGAGTGGGATGGAAGATACGGAGTATATTTCTGCCTGCAAAGAGTGCCTTTCCGCACCGCCTCGGGGGGAAGGTGCTGAAGCCCGATGAGGCCACTGAGGAGATAAGTGAGGCGGCCATCGTATCATTTCTGTGGATGATTCTCCTCATCATCGGTGTATTCGTGACGCTCCACGTAACACATGCAAGTGTTGAGGATGCCATATTCGAGGTGTGCTCCGCCCAAGGGAATGTGGGCCTGAGTGTGGGCATCACCGGCATTGGCATGGACCCTGTGGCAAAATTCATGCTCATTCTCAACATGTGGGTGGGACGGCTCGAGATTATTCCCATCCTTGTGCTGATACGGGCAGTGCTGAAGGGCGGCAGGATATTCTGACACCAAAACTTAATATATATTGCCACTCATTAACCACATTTCAGGTGATGAGTCATGGGCAGCGTGAAGGATTTGAGAATCATTGAAAAACCGGAAAAAAATAAAACGGGCACGGGAGAGTTTATCTTTTCGGATAGGTATTCGGTGTTTGACTGGGGGGAGATGCCCGACCATTTCGCCCATAAGGGCGAGGCGCTCTGCATCATAGGAGCATATTTCTTCGAACGCCTCGAGGAAATGGGCATCATGAGCCATTATATCGGGGTTGTGGAGGATGACAGGGCAAAGAGACTTGATGAACTGGAGAAGGCGAGCAATACCATGAGGGTCCGCGTTCTCAGAGTGATAAAACCCGAAATCCGGGGGGATTCATATGACTATTCCCCCTATAAAAGGGAGAGAGGAAATTTTTTGATACCCCTTGAAGTGATTTATCGCAACTCACTCCCCGCAGGTTCCAGTGTTTTCAAACGCCTCAGGGAAGGGAGTCTGAAACTCGAGGATATTGGACTTCCAGAAATGCCCTCTCCCGGACAAAAACTTCCAAAGCCCATCCTGGATGTCTCCACAAAACTCGAGATTACCGACCGCTACATACCCTGGAGCGAGGCCCAGACCATGGCAGGACTGAGCGAGGATGAGGTGGAGCGCATGCAGCATCTCACCGCCACCGTCAACGATTTCATCACCACACAGGCGAAAAGGGCCGGCCTTGTCAATGAAGACGGAAAATTCGAATTCGGGTTCGACGAACATCGCAATATCATGCTGGTTGATGTGCTCGGAACACCGGATGAATGCCGGTTCACCAGAGAGGGCATTCCGGTGAGTAAAGAGGTGGCACGAATATACTACCGCACCACGGAATGGTATGAACGGGTGCAGGAGGCAAAGAAAAGGGACAGAATGAAATGGAAAACCCTGGTGGACATACCGCCACCTCCGTTGCCGCCACGGCTTTCGGAACTGGTTTCCCTGCTGTACCAGGCGTGTTGCAACGAACTCACGGAAAGGGAATGGTTTGCTGCCCCCCCGCTGGGGGAAATTCTCTCAGAGGTAAAGGAGATTCTTGAGTTATCAGGAAAACAACAACAGTTATAAATCACATGAGGCATTTAAAAAAAGCGTGAAAGAATGAAGGACAGAAAAAGAGAACATCTGGAAGTCATTATAAGCGAGGATGTGAGTTATGGCCATAACTACTGGGATGAATTCATGCTGGTCCACGATGCCCTTCCGGAAATCAATAGCGGGGATATCGACATACAGACAAATATTTTCGGCAAAACCCTGGCGGCCCCCATGCTCATAGCGGGCATGACCGGCGGCATCAAGGAGGCCACACTCATCAATGAGGAACTCGCACGAATTGCCGAGCGATATCAGATAGGCATGGGTGTGGGCTCGCAGCGTGCAGGTCTCGTTGATGAAAGTGTGGTGGAGAGCTACCGCGTCATACAAAAATACAACATACCGCTCAAAATAGCCAATATCGGTGCTCCGCAGCTGCTGGAATGGAACGACGGTATCGAGCAGGCTGAGCGAGCCATCGAGATGATTGATGCCCATGCGCTCGCTATTCATCTCAATTTTCTTCAGGAAGTCATCCAGCCTGAGGGAGAACGCAATGCAAGGGGATGTGTGGATAAAATAAAGGAGATGGCGGCGGTGCTCACCACCCCTGTCATCATCAAGGAAACGGGAGCGGGGATATCGCAGAAGACCATGGAAAAGCTGATGGACAGCGACATTGTGGGCGTCGATGTGGGAGGCGCCGGGGGGACTTCCTTTGCTGCCGTTGAGAAATACCGGGCAAAAAGAAGAGGCGACAGGATACAGGAAGAACTGGGCGATATCTTCTGGAAGTGGGGCATACCCACACCCTATTCACTGATGGAAATAGCGGAAATGTGTCACGATGCGGGGATGACGGTGATCGCCACCGGGGGAATCCGGCACGGTCTGGATGTGGCAAAGGCGCTGGCACTGGGCGCCGACGCCGCCGGTGTGGCCACTGCCTTTCTCACCTGCGATTCACTCGAGGAAAAAATGGAGGTCTTCCTTGCATCCCTGAAAGCGGCCATGTTTCTCACCGGAAGTGCAACCCTTGAGGAATTGCGGGAGGTGGAACTGTGGACATGGTAGCACTGAGGGAGATGATCGACAAGGCCATCGAGAACTACCTCTATGAAAAGGAGCCTGAAACCCTCTACCGGGCGGTGAAACATCTCCCCTCAGCCGGAGGGAAGCGCCTGCGCCCCATCATCGCATGTCTTGCATGCGAGGCGGTGGGCGGCAATGTCATGGATGCGCTCCCCTTCGGGGTGGCACTGGAAATCATCCACACCTTCACGCTCGTGCATGATGACATCATGGACAGGGACGAGGAACGCCGGGGGAAACCCTCGGTCCACGCACTGTTCGGCGATGCCACGGCAATTCTCGCTGGTGATGCCCTGTTCGCAAAGGCGTTTGAAATAGCAAGTTACACCAGGGATGACCATGTGGCAAAGACGATTCTCCGAAACCTCGCCATTATGTCAAAGGAAATATGCGAGGGGCAGCAGATGGATATTGCCTATGCAGAGAACGACTCCATAGATGAACAACAGTTCATGGAGGTAATCACCAAAAAAACGGCAAAAATGTTCGAGCATGCAGCTGCAGGCGGCGCACTCATCGGCGGGGGCAGCGAGGAGCAGCAGGAAGCACTGCGGGAATACGGCAGAAACCTCGGCATTGCCTTCCAGATATGGGATGACTGTCTGGATGTGATTGGTGAGGATATCGGCAAGCCGGTGGGAAGCGATATACGGGAAGGGAAAAAAACGCTGCTGTACCTGCATGCATATACCCATGCCGATGACCGGGAATGGCTGAAGTGCTACGGCAATCCTGAGGCATCCGATGAGGATATCAGAAAGGTTATTCACCTCTTTGAGAAAGTGGGTTCGGTGGCATATGCAAAGGAGAAGGCGCAGGGGATGGCGGCCGCCGCCAAGGAACGCCTCGCTGCGGTGCCCGATGGTGAGGCAAAGGATATTCTGATGGAAATGGCCGATTTCGCTGTGAAGCGGGAAAAGTGAGGTATGAAAGAATTTCTCGGGAAATATTTTGGTAAAATAAAGCTGGCGATAACCATCATCATTATTGCAGGGGTTGCGATCCATCTCGTACTGGTATACAATGCAGCGAACTCCATTGAGATAACGGACAAGAGAATCATTTCACTGTATCCGCAGTCCGTGTTACTGGATGAATACGAGGTGAAATTCTCGCTTTCAATAAAAAATCCCAAAGGCACATCCATAGAGGTTGATTACATCAGCTACAGGGTGTACATCGAGGATGAATTTCTCGGAGAGGGAGAAAAGCCACATTTTTCCATCGACCCCGGCATTACCAATCACACGCTTCTCTTCTCCTTCACCATATATGACCTGAGTTCCTCGACGCAGCGTGTGCTCCTCAGCGGGGCTGCAAATGTGACCATCAAAGGAGAGGTAATGATACCGGCAAAATTTCTTGGCCTGTTCACCTGGCGGCACATCACAATCCCCTACACGCTCCATGAGAGGATGGAGGTCGCCTCCCCGTATTGACAAACTTTAAAAGATGAATTTCAATAAGATGGAGATGAACATTGCGTACATTGCGCGAAAACACGCACTTCTAAATGCTGCAAAATTTGAGGGGAGGGCCAGTCTGAAGGCAGTCATCGGAAAGGTGATGGCCGAGGTGGTGGATTCCTCCCGTTCCAGCGAGGTCATTCCCATCATAAAGGAGGTGGTGGAGGAGATAAACCAGCTCTCACTTGAGGAGCAGCAGAAGGAGATGCAAAAACTTGGCATACAGCTCGAGAAGAAAAAGGGAGAAAAACGGGGACTTCCTCCCCTTCCCCATGCAGTGAAGGGAGAGGTGGTGACCCGCTTTCCGCCGGAGCCCAATGGCTATCTCCATATCGGACACGCAAAGGCAGTCTTTGTTGACTATGAATACGCCCGCATGTATGACGGCATGTTCATTCTGAGGTTTGACGATACCAATCCCACCAATGAGCGCAGGGAATTTTACGATATTCAGAAGGAGGATTTACGGTGGCTCGGCATAGAGTGGGATCATGAGTACCGCACATCAGATAATCTCCCGAAGCACTATGAACTTGCACGGGAACTCCTGGAGAAAGACTGTGCATATGTCTGCACCTGCACCGAGCAAAAAATAAAGGAGAATCGTAGAATGCTGAGGGAGTGCGCATGCAGAAACGAGAGCACCTACTCATGGGATGATTTTATCAACATGAAGGAAGGGGAAGCCTCGGTGCGATTGAAGGCGGATATGCAGTCGCTCAATACCGCAATGAGAGATCCCATACTGTTCAGAATCATCGAGGATACGCATCCGGTGCACGGCACCCGATACCGGGTATGGCCCACCTACGATTTCTACGGGGCAGTGGAGGACTCCCTTTCAGGTGTGACACACCCATTCAGAAGCAAGGAATACGAGCTCCGGGATGATGTGTATTTTTACCTTCTGGACTGCCTTGAACTGAGGAAACCCCATCTCATGGAATTTTCGCGTCTTGAAATACAGGGAATGCCTGTTTCGAAGCGGAAGATAAAACCGCTCATAGATCAGCACAAGGTCACGGGATGGGATGATCCACGCCTCCCCACATTGCGGGGATTGCAGAGGAGAGGAATCAGCGTGGAAGCGATAAAGGAGTTTGTCCTTTCCCAGGGGATATCAAAATCTGAAAGCGTGATCACTTTTGAGAATCTTGAGGGGATAAACAGGAGAATTCTCGATGCACGGGCAAAACGATATTTCTTCGTTCCCGAACCGGTAAAGGTGGTTGTTGAAAACGCCGTTGAAAGGGAACTGGTGCTGAAATCTCATCCTTCAGTTGACATGGGAACAAGAAAAATCAAGGTGGGACATACATTTTACATACCCCGGGATGATGCGCAAAAACTTGCACCCGGTGAGATATTCCGGCTCAAGGATCTGTACAATGTGAGGGTGATTGATATAAGCCAAAATGTGCTGCATGGTGAGTTCTCCGGCAATGAACTGGTGCCCGGAACAGAAAAAATACAGTGGGTGAGCGACGAGTACGTGCCTCTCACCGTTCTGGTTCCCTCACTGCTCTACATAAACGGGAAATTCAATGAAAAAAGCCTTACCACGGTGGAAGGATATGCCGAGAAAAATATTGAGGAGGTGCCCCACGGCCAGGTGGTGCAATTTGAACGATTCGGCTTCGTGAGAATGGAGAGAGATGATAGTATGGTGGGCATATTTGCCCATTCATAATCAACACGAGGGAAGACGTATTTCAAACGTGGTTCCCTTCTCTCCTTCCTTCAGCACGATGGTCCCTCCATAACCCTCCACTATTCTTTTTACCAGATGGAGACCCAGTCCGCTGCCCTTGCTCCCCTTTCCTTTTACCCCCCATTTGAATATGTCGCCCTTTATCTCACCATCTATTCCCTCTCCATCATCAGTGATGGTAAGCACCATCATGCCGTCTTCCTCTCTGCCATCCACCTCTATGTTCTTGCAGCCCGAGTGCTTCAATGCATTTTCTATGATGTTCGAGAATACATTTTCCAGCAGGTCATCGGCCATCACGCATCCCTCTTTTACATTGACGGTGATGCGCACCCCCTTCTCATGTGCCAGTGGCTCGTATTTTTCTCCAACCCACTGGAGTACGTCAGCCAGTTTCATCCTTTTGAGTTCCTTTTGCTGTATCTTGTTGATGGTGGCAAGTTTCTTTAAGAGTTGCTGGGAATTTGCCATGTGTTCATATGCCTTTTCTACAAGTTTTCTCTCCTCCTCATTCAAATTTCCCTCCTCCTTCAGGAGTTCCAGGCACCCTAGGACAATCTGATTCCTATTGCTTATATCGTGACGGAGAAGAGAGTTATACATGTCAAGCTGCCTCTGCGTTTCTTTGAGCTGCGTTACATCTCTTATCACACCCTGATAGTATGTGGC
>Ga0116200_10000883_pt1 | contig 10990 bp, 7 predicted proteins | sample Mar14436cmmetaG_FD_94478 | JGI IMG/M metagenome (GOLD analysis project Ga0116200, IMG submission 94478) | Marine hydrothermal vent microbial communities from Guaymas Basin, Gulf of California to study Microbial Dark Matter (Phase II) - Marker... ... | reverse complement strand
TGGCAGACACTGCCAGGATAAGCAGCAGAATTCCCGGCACAGTTTTAAAAGTTTTTGTTGAAAATGACCAGTGGGTTGAAAAAGGTCAGGTCCTGGTAAAGCTGGATCCAGCCGACTACAAAGTCCGTGTGGATGAGGCCAAAGCCAGCCTCGAAGAAATTGAAGCGCGCATAAAAGAATCAGAAATTTCAATTTCTCTTGTGGACAGCAAAACGGAAGCCCAGGTTAAGTCAGCAGAAGCTGCATACCGGGCAGCAAAGGACAAAGAAAGAGAAATACGCCATAAGCTAGTGGAATTGCAGAAAAAGAGACTTTCTGTGCTTGCCGATTACAAGCACATAAAGAGAGATTATGAAAGATTTGAGAGCCTGTACAAGGGGGGCGCCAGTTCCGGAAGACAGCGGGATAAGGCCAGAACAGCTTACAAGAAAATTAAAGCCGGGCTAGCAGCTATTGATGCTGATATCGCTTCTGTTAAAGCGTCTATTGATGCTCTGGGCGAAAGCGTAAAAAATGCTGAAGCTCAACTGGCTGCCGCAAGAAGCGACCGAGCAAGAGTTTTAATACAAAAAAATGCTCTAAAGGCTCTCAAAGCTAGGCGAGATAGTATTAAAGCCAAGCTTCAGGCCGCAGAACTTAATTTGTCCTATTGCACCATCAAGGCTCCCATATCGGGATATATAAGCCAGAAAAGTGTCCAGGTTGGAGAAAGTGTACAGCCGGGTCTCCCGTTGATGGCAGTTGTCCCGTTAAAAGATGTTTACGTTGAAGCCAACTATAAAGAAACCCAGCTGGAAAATGTGCGCATTGGTCAGCCGGCCACCATCAAGGCTGATATATATCCCGGTTACGAGTACAGGGGAAAAGTCGTGGGAATTAGAGCAGGCACTGGTGCAGCTTTCTCTCTTCTTCCTCCCGAGAACGCTACCGGCAACTGGATAAAAGTGGTCCAAAGAGTTCCGGTGAAAATAGAATTAGATTCCCCGCCTCCGGACGACCACCCGTTAAGAGTTGGATTATCTCTGGAAGTGACCATAGATACAAGCAAAAGAGACGGAAGATTCCTGGCTGAAAGGGCAAACCAGAAATAACTCGCTATGGATCAATCACCCGGTTATATAAGAGTTAACAAATGGGTCATTGCCATGACGGTGATGTTGCCCACTTTTATTGAGGTGATGGACACAAGCGTAGTAAATGTCTCGTTACCTCACATCCAGGGAAGTTTAAGTGCCGGTCTGGATGAAGTAACCTGGGTTTTGACTTCGTACCTCGTTTCCAATGCCATAATCATTCCCATTACCGGCTGGCTGTCGAATGTTTTTGGAAGGAAGCGTTATCTGCTCTTTTCCCTGGTACTTTTCACCGCCAGTTCCGTGATGTGCGGCTCTGCACCAACGCTTAAGATTCTCGTGCTTGCCAGGATTCTCCAGGGTATTGGTGGAGGCGGATTACAGCCCATATCCCAGGCCATTCTTCTCGAATCTTTTCCCCAGAGAGAACACGGGATGGCGATGGCAGTCTTTGGAATGGGAGTAATACTTGCTCCGATCCTGGGCCCTGTTGTGGGCGGATGGATTACTGACAACTGGACGTGGCGATGGGTCTTTTACATTAACCTACCCGTAGGTATCCTTGCTGTTTTTCTCGCGGTCCTTTTTGTACATGATCCACCATACATTAAACGTGGGAAAGTCTACATCGACAGGTGGGGTCTTTTCCTGTTGACGATAGGACTGGGTTGTCTGCAAATCGTTCTGGATAAAGGGGAAAGGGAAGACTGGTTTAATTCTCATTTTATTGTTTATCTGAGCATAATTGCCGCTGTAGCCCTTGTGTTTTTCGTGATTGTAGAACTCAGGACCAAATATCCTGTTGTGGATTTGAAGGTTTTTAAAGATAGCACCTTTGCAGCAGGGAATTTCATAATGTTCACTGGATTTTTCTGTCTTTTCGGGAGCATAGTTTTGCTTCCTGTGTATTTACAAAAGCTCATGGGGTACACGGCATTCTGGGCAGGTCTTGTACTGGGTCCCGGCGGTATTGCAAGTTTTCTTATCATGCCTGTTGCCGGAACAATGATGAAAAAAGGAGTTAATCCCAGGACTTTGCTGGCAGTTGGTCTGGCAATAATGGCTTATTCCCTTTATCTGATGTCAGGATTCAACCTTCAGGCGGACTTCATGGCTGTCTCGTGGCCCAGGATTATCCAGGGTTTCGGGATGGGGCTTTTTTTCGTACCTCTAGCCGCTGCAACCTTCGCTAACATTCCCAAAGAAAAAATGGGTAATGCCTCGGGGATTTTTAATCTTTTAAGAAACCTGGGAGGAAGTTTCGGAGTTGCGTTCAGCACGACGGTGCTTTCTCAGAGATCTCAATTTCATCAAAATTTCCTCGTTGAACATATAACCCCTTATAACAAGGTGTTTCAGGAACGGTTTGCGGCCATCCTTCACTGGTTGAAGGCGAATGATCCGGGTTTTGCGTCTCCGGATAAGGTACTGGCAGTTTTTTATAAAGAAGTACTCAGGCAGGCAAGTATGCTCGCCTTCAACGATGTATTCTGGTTATTTGCATGGTTTACTGCTTTCCTGATTCCAATGACTTTTATCCTGAAGAAGCCTACAGGTAAGGTCGAAATAGGTGGTATTCATTAACCTGGGAAGGGGTTATCCGTGAAACTTCTTTCCTTTTCAGGCAAAAGGATATTGATCTCTCCCTTTCTACCCTGGGAGAGGAAAAGTAATGACGCACTTAAAATAAGCTGCTTTGGCGTATTTCGCCCCTCGCACATTACCACCAAACTGTGCATTGCCTTGATTGAGGAGGAACTGGCTATTTCCAGTTATGATTCTTTTCTTGATGTAGGTTGTGGATCGGGCATATTCGCGCTTGTGGCTGCAAAGGAAGGAATTCCTCTGGTGGTAGGTGTGGATCTTTCTTTCAGGGCTGTCCGAATATCAAGGGAAAACGCCTTGAAAAATAATTTAACTAAAGGAGTTCATTGGATTAACGGTTCCATAGAGTCGCTTTCATGTGATTTCGGATTTATTGTTGCCAATTTGAGGTTTCACGTTTTGAAAGAGTTGCTTGATGACATGGTAAAGTTGATGAAACTAAATGGCTGTCTTGTAATCTCCGGTTTTCAGGACACAGAGTATGATGATATTCTGAAACTTTGCGAAGGGCAGGGGCTCAAGTTGCGTAGAAAGGTTTCCGGTGATTTTACTTTCTTCGATGTTCCTCCGTCAGGCACTTTTACGTGGATGGCGGCAAAATTTACAAGAATTTAGCCTGTTGGTGTATTCGTGGTAGCGTAGGTCGTCAAGGTGCCCTCTAAGTTATGGCATAACGATTTTATATCGGAGTATTTTTCTTCGGAAGTTGCAGTTAAAGCCTCATTGATTACTTTCCTGGATGCCTCGATTGTTTGCCGGAGAGGTTCCTGGAGGCCGGAAAAAGGATAAAAAAATCTATCGATAAGTTCCCCGATGATATATGCAAATGAATAAATATCGACACTTGTACTGGATTTATTATACTGGAAAAAAATCTTCGGCGGGTGGTATGGAGGCGTTCCAAGGAACATGGTCTCATCTGAATTGGTTCCCTGATTCTTAAAAATGGCTGCTCCGAAATCAAGCAGGTGAAATTTCCCCTTTTCGTCAACCATAATGTTTGATGGTTTTATGTCTCTGTGTGTTATCCCTTTTGAATGCGCATACTGCAAAGCACCACCGATATCAGAAACCAGGCACAAGATTGCGTTAATAGCTTCGGATTGATTCAGCGTTTCTTCTTCCATCCATTTCCTGAGGTTTTTTCCTCTCACAAACGGCATGGTTATGAAAATTCCTTCTGAGGTACTCCCAATTTCGCTGACAGACACGATATTTGGATGATCAAGTTCATAAGAGGCTTCTATCTGATTCATAAGGGATGGTAGGGAGTAGTTTCCGGGCAATAGATGTGAAATCAGGAGTTTTAGAGCCTTGAAGTCCTTTTTGCCCATGTCGAAGACTAAGTATACTTCGCTTATCGCTCCCTGACCGATAAGCTCTTTTATTAAGTATCGCTGGGCTATAATGGTATTTGGCGGTAGTATCAATAGCTAACTTGCTCTTTTAATCAAAAGTACTTGCGCTTGTCTGGCTGACAGTAAACCAGGACCACCGTGATGTTGTCAGGACCGCCTCTGTCACAGGCTAGTTCAACCAGGCTTTTTGCAATAGCCGTCAGGTCAAAGCAGAAAGCCTCAAAAATCGCAGCAATTTCATCTTCGATGACACAATCACTGAGGCCGTCCGAGCATAACAAAAACAAATCCCCTGGCTTAACGTCAAATTCGTATAGATCCGGTATAACCTGTTCCCGGATCCCCAGCGCTCTAGTTATTATGTGCTTCTGGGGATGATTCCTGGCTTCTTCCCTGGTAAGTATTCCCTTCCTCACCCTTTCCATAACCAGCGAATGGTCCTGGGTGAGCTGTTCAAATTTTTCGTCTCTTAACCTGTAACACCTGCTGTCACCAACATTTGCAATATGGGCACGTTCCCCTTCCAGGTATAGTGTTACCATGGTCGTACCCATACCTTTGAGGTGCCCGTTGGTCTTTGATTCTTCGTAGATACGTCTGTTTGCCTTGTTTATGGCAGAAATGAGCCTTCGCTGGATAATGGAGTACTTCTTGAAAGCTTTGCTTTTCAGAATGTAGTCACTGCCGTCTGGTTCGAAAAAATATCTGCGGAAGGTATCAACTGCAAGACTGCTAGCTAACTGGCCGGCAACATGGCCTCCGATGCCATCACAGACAATGAAGAGTTTTTTCTGGCCGTCGCAGAAAAAGGCATCTTCGTTTTGCTTTCGAACCATTCCTACATCAGTAAGGCCCAGGTACTCTAATTCCATTTGCACCAACTTGTATATTTCCTCTCAGAATTAATGCTCGGGTTAAAAAATGATTGTTCCCAGGACTTTCTTTCTGGTAAAAGTTCTCCTTTAATGAAGTTACCAAAGCCGCTTCGTTGATGTCAAAAAAAGTTGATCCGGCGTTTAAATGCTAAAATGAGCACCACTCCGAAGGTCGAACATAAGATGTCTGATGAGAAGCCTAACAACTCGGAAAACCTCTTTGAGGTGTACAGGGACATAATTCCTGATTTCGATACGTTTATGGATCGAATCAGGAAACCTCTGGGAAATTTCATAAGGGTGAATACCCTTAGAACAAATCCAAAAAAAATGCAAGACATGCTGGATTCCAGAGGCATTAAATCCAGGATAACAAGGCTTGGTGGCTATTTTTTGGAAATTCCCGGTGACATCCAGCCGGGTATACTGCTCGAGTATCATCTTGGCCTGTTTCACCCGCAAACGCTAACATCCGGAATTCCGGTCCTGGCTCTGGATCCAAAGCCGGACGATCTTGTTCTTGACCTCTGTGCGGCTCCAGGTGGTAAAACGAGCCATCTGGCAGAAGTCATGAAAAATACCGGACTCATAGTGGCCAACGATAAAAATGTGAGCAGGCTGGTATCGTTAAGAGCAAATCTTAAGAGGCTGGGAATAGTTAACACGGTTGTCACAATGGTTAGGGGAGAACAGTTCCCTCTTGAAACGGTGTTTCCTAAGATTTTACTTGATGTGCCATGTTCCAGTGAAGGGCGGTATCTGATTGGCGAAAATGGTAAAGTCATGTATCGAACCCGAATAGGAAAATCGTTACCACAGGTACAAAAACAGTTGATGCACAGAGCCATGAAATTGCTTGCTCCCGGTGGAATCCTGGTTTACTCCACTTGCACTTATAACCCTGACGAAAATGAGTCCGTGATTCAGTATGCGCTGGACAAATTTGACGTAGATGTCTGTAAGATTGATCTGGATTTTCCGCACGAAAACGGACTCAAGGAGTGGAAAGGGATTAAGTATGATAGATCAATCGAAAAATGCTGGCGAATCTACCCTCACAGAACAGATTCCGTTGGATTCTTCGTCGCTAAGATGGTTAAAAGGTGAAGATAGACGGGCTGTGCTGGACTATTTTTACGATCGCTTTGGAGTTCCTGCTGAGATATTCGAAGATTTCGAGATTTTTGAAAGGAATAAGGGAATATGGCTTATAAGGTATTCCCGGTGGCTGGCTGTGCTGGAGCGGTTGCCGGTTGAGTCTGCAGGCCTGATGATTCTTCGCCGTCTGACCAGGGGCGTAAAACCGACGACGATTGCACTTCAGTTGTTTGGAAAGTGGATTAATAAGAATGTTGTTTTTCTGACAGAAGATGAGTTGTTTAACCTGATTCAAAAGAAATCCGTCAAAATTTCCTCGGAGAAAAGCAGAGAAGCAAGCAGGGGCTATGTGGCTGTCATGGTAGAAGAATACGTAGTTGGCTGTGCTTTTTATAAGGATAGACAACTGTTGTCACAGCTGCCGAAGAGTTTTTCTACTGTAAAACTTGACGGATTTTCTTTAGCAACACCTCGCGACTGAATGGTTTCTGGACAAATACCACTCCCGGCTCAAGAATACCATTGTTGACAATAGAGTTGTCGGTATATCCGGACATGTATATCACTTTGCTTTCAGGATGGATTTTGATGAATTCGGCAGCCAATTTACGTCCGCTCATCCTTGGCATAACAACATCAGTTATCAGAAGATCTATTCGTTTGGATTCTCTCGCGAGTGAAAGGGCTTCCTCTCCGTAAGATGCACTCAGCACGGTATATCCAGCTTCCTCAAGGATTCTGGCGGTAAGATTTCTCACCAAGTTGTCATCTTCCACCAGGAGTACAGTCTCATTACCTGTCAAACCTTCAACGCTGGCGAATTCCACCTCTGCGGTGGTTACCTCCTCTTCAACCCTGGGCAAATATATCTTAAACGTTGTCCCTTTCCATAGTTCGCTGTACACCCAGATATGCCCATTACTCTGTTTCACAATTCCGTACACCATGGCCAGTCCCAGGCCGGTTCCTTTTTCTTCCTTTGTGGTAAAGAAAGGCTCAAATATGTAAGACTGAGTTTCCTTGTCAATACCATGTCCAGTGTCTGTGATAGCAAGAAGTACGTACGATCCTGGGGTAACAGAAGCGTGGGATCGAGCGTAAACTTCATCCAGTTCCACATTGGCTGTTTCTATAGTTAGCTTACCGCCATTCGGCATTGCATCCCTTGCATTAACGGCAAGGTTCATGATTACCTGCTCAATTTGTGCTTTATCAGCGTTTATATTTCCAAGGTTTTCATCAAGGATTTCTACCAGTTCTATGTCTTCCCCTATTAACCGTCTGAGCAATTTACCCATATCCCTCACTGTGTCATTAAGGTTAATCACCCGGGGCTGGAGAATTTGTTTTTTGCTAAATGCTAGAAGCTGTCGAGTCAGATCAGAAGCACGTTTTGCTGCTTTTCTTATTTCTTTCAGCTCTTTGATAAACGGATGCTCTTTGGGTAGATAAAGACACATGAGATCCGCTGTTCCCATAATGGTCGTGAGAAGATTGTTAAAATCATGGGCAATTCCACCAGCGAGCCTTCCAATAGCCTCCATTTTCTGGGCCTGCTGAAGCTGAAGCTGAAGACTTCTCCTTTCGGTAAGATCTTCGCACGTGCAGATTGTCTCACCTGTATCAAGAGCCACCGATGTAAATCGTAGCTCTCTTTCTTTGCCGTTCTTACAGGTAACGGTAAATATCCCCTCGCTGGGTTTTCCTGCCCTGGTGGTGCTGTCCAAGGTTTTCTTCCATTCACGGAGCATCTTTTGCCTGTATTCCGCGTCGGGATAAGCTTTAAGTAGCCAGCTTTTTTTGTCAGGGACATCGTTTATGGTATAGCCGGTAATTTGCGTAAACTTGGGATTCAGATATTCAAAGGTCTTGTCTCCTCTGGCAATTGAGAGGCCAAAAGGCAGCTTTTCGACAAGAAGCCTGAACTTGGCCTCGCTTTCTTCATGTCTCAGAATGGAACTCCTCAACTGCTGCTCTATTTCTGTGCTATGCAGGAGTAACGATATATCACTTGTTATCTCTTGTAAGAGCAGCATTTCATCTTGTTCAAATCCTAGATCAGCGGGCAGATGAACAGTAAGGGTTCCGTAGATCCTCTCATTATACTCCAGTTTCATGCTCATGCTCGCATTCCCCTGTAGTTCGCTATGAAGGGGACATGTTTCACATTCGCTAACGTAAGCTTCCACAATAAAGGGATCATCTTGTTGAAGCGCTTTTTGAACACAGAATGGAAACTCGTTTTGTCTTAGCATGTTTATTAGTTCGGAGAAGTTTTTTCCGAACCCTGCACTGGCAAATTCTGTAAAAGAACCGGAAGTGTCGAGAAGCAAGAGCCACGCGCGGGAGTAACTCCCGGTTTCGACAAGAATGTGACACAATTTTCTTATGAGCACTGAGGGATTATCTTCTTTTGCTACTGTCCGGACGATTATTCGACTGGCATTTAGGACTGCGTTTATGTGTTGGTCTTTCCTGGCCTTTCTTTCCTCAGAGGTAATATCTCTCCACACCCAGAAAATGGCTTCCTTATCTTCTTCACATTCTACAATGGAACCATCTATCTGAAATATTCGTTCTTTTACTTTATACTTGACCCCTTCCAGTGGTTCTTTCCTGTGTATTTTTGAAAGAAGACCCTTCCAAAAAGCTTCGTCGTCGATATTGATAATTTCTAAAAACTTGAAAAGGTTTTCTCCTATGAGTTGATCATCAGGAATTCGCAGAATGGAAGAGAAGTTCTTGTTAATGTATAATATCATATTTTCCAGGTCAGTTACAACCATTGCAAGATCCGTTGCCTGGAAAAGACGCTCCAAGCAGCGCACTTTTTCTTCCACTTTACCGAGTAGTTCATCCGTTCGATCCACAACAACTCTCCTTGTTTAATATAGATTAAGCATGTCCCATAACTTCGAGAAAGTAAAGTCGGTAGAGTAATTAAATTAAGGCACTGAAGGCAGCGTTGCCGCAACCGAATGCAAAACGCAAAGATGTGATTTATTTTTTTGAAAGCTCTCAATAGCTTTTCTTCTCTCGTCATTCCGGCCGAAGCGAAGCGGAGAGCCGGAATCTAGAGATCCTTGTCTGGATGCCGGATCAATGCCTGTCCCTGACTTGATCAGGGATCCGGCATGACAGATTTGGAATCTAGTCTAATTAATCAGAGATTCCTAAAATTTTGCCAGAATTAAAAGGGGAGTGCCCTCGTCTGTTTCGAGTTAGTAATAAAATAGTTCCTAACACTGTAGAGCGAGCGAATATTACATAATATGTGCATGGGATAGAAGTCAAGATATTTCGGGAGTGTCAGGAAAAACTTCACATAGTGCACTCTGTGTCCGGGGAGATATGGCCTTTGGTAAATGACTGAAGGCCTAAAACTGAGCTAGACATTGTCAACTTAATTTACTTCGAGAGGTATTTTTATAAAGAAGCTCGTTCCTTTCCCAACTTCAGACTCAAAATGAATTCTGCCACCATGCTTTTCCACTATTACCCTGTGAACTATGGCCAACCCCTGTCCAGTACCTCTCCCCACTTCCTTGGTGGTAAAAAAGGGTTCAAAAATCCTGTCTCTTAGTTCCTCGGGAATCCCGCATCCGGTGTCACGGATAACAATTTCACACCATTGTCCAACTTTTGAAGTTCGGATCGTTATTTTCCCTTTTCCACCGGATCCCTCTCCGACGATGTCTGATATGGAGTGGACAGCGTTGACAATTAGGTTGAGAATGGCTTGGTTAATTTCTCCCGGTATGCATGGAACAAGGGGTAGATCGGTATCAAAGTCTGTTTCTATTTCCGCTACATATTTCCACTCATTTCGAGCCACTGTTATGGTATTCTCCAGTGCGTGGTTAATATCAATAGGCACTTTTTCTTTCATATTTGGATGCGAAAATTCTTTAGTAGCCCGAACAATTTCCGTAACGCGGGATATTCCCTCCAGTCCCTCTTCGATTGCTTTTGGGATTTCCTCAATCAAGGTTTGGAAATCCAGTTCATCGGCAAGTTCTTCTATCTCATTGATCTTTTCAGATACGGAATTGTCCTTTTTTACACGCTGTAAGAGCTCTTCGTATTTCTTCATCAGTTCCAGGATATCTGAGAAAGCATCCCCCAGGAAACGCAGATTGTCCCCGACGTACTGGGTTGGAGTGTTAATTTCGTGAGCTATTCCCGCTGCCAGTTGTCCTATTGCTTCGAGCTTTTGAGCTTGCGCCAGTTGTTCTTCCAAAATACGTCGTTCTGTAATATCCGCTGCTAGAAATAAAATACCTGGATTTCCATTATTGTCGGTAAAGATGGGATTCAAAGAAATCCCGAGTAACCCTTTTTTACCGTCCATACGCTGGTAGGCAACGTCGTCCAGTCGAAGAGTTTCTCGAGTTTCTCGACATTTGTGTATAGCCCTTTTTATCTCTTCCCATTCCCATGATATGTCACAGTCTGACAGAACCTTTCCCATGACACAGTTTTCTTCTAATCCGAAGGTTTCTTCGGCAACTTTATTCCAATGGATTATTTTATCATCCGAGTTCAAGCCTATCAAAACCGATGATATGGCTGAAATTATAGACTCAATTTCTTGGTTTGTTTTTCTCAGCTTTGCTTCTGTTTCGGTTAATTTTGCCAGGTTAGCCTGCAAAGCGGCGGTTCGTTCTTCAACTTGTTTTTCAAGGTTGGAACGATATTTTCGATTGTCTATCTCGAGTTTTCGCCTCCGAAAAGCGTTTTCCACACATACCCTGACTTGATTAGGCTCGAAAGGCTTGACAATGTATCCATAAAGCCCGACGTCTAAGGCATCCTGCATGACTGATTCATCTCCTACAATTGACACCACAATAAGGCCAACATCCGGATAGTTCCTGGCGGTGTGTCTTAACAGATCTATTCCCGACTCTTCCGGCATTATGATATCCGTCAATAAAAGCTCAAAGTTATTCTTGGCCAGCAGGTTTTTGGCTTGGTGAAC
>Ga0116200_10000882_pt1 | contig 10990 bp, 11 predicted proteins | sample Mar14436cmmetaG_FD_94478 | JGI IMG/M metagenome (GOLD analysis project Ga0116200, IMG submission 94478) | Marine hydrothermal vent microbial communities from Guaymas Basin, Gulf of California to study Microbial Dark Matter (Phase II) - Marker... ... | reverse complement strand
CCAAAGAACTGAAGTACGTCCGCTCCTACGGTGTCTACACCGAACTCACCTTCAACCCGGTGCTCAAGTTCAAGGATGGGCGCCTGAACCCCTTCGGTGACCCGAAGATCCGCGAGGCGATGAACTGGCTCATCGATCGTGACTACATCTGCAACGAGATCTATAAGGGCCTTGCGATCCCGCGGTACTTCGCCATCACCCCCACCTTCCCGGACTACGCCCGCCTGGTGGACGTGGCCCGGGCCCTGGAGGCCAAGTACGCCCACACCCCGGAGAACGTGGAGAAGGCCAAGAAGATCATCGCCGATGAGATGAAGGCGCTCGGCGCGGAGCTCGTGGACGGCAAGTGGACCTACAACGGGCAGCCCGTGGAGATCACCTTCCTGATCCGCGTCGAGGACGAGCGTAAGCAGATCGGTGATTATGTCGCCAATATCCTGGAGGACCTCGGGTTCACGGTGAACCGCAAGTACGGCCGCTCCCGGGAGCTAGCACCCATTTGGATCGCCTCCGATCCGGCCGAGGGGCAGTGGAACATCTACACCGGTGGTTGGCTGACCACCCTGATCAACCGTGACCAGGGCGATAACTTCGACTTCTTCTACACCTCCAGGGGCTTGGGTGTCCCGCTCTGGCAGGCCTACAAGCCCTCCAAGGAGTTCGACGAGGTGGCCAAGAAGCTCGCCCAGCGCAAGTACACCACCGTTGAGGAGCGCAACGAGCTCATGGCCAAGGCCCTTGAGCTTTCCATGAAGGACTCCGTCCGGGTCTGGATCGCAAACGAGGCCCCGGTCTTCGCCATGCGCAAGGACATCGACGTGGCTTACGACCTCTCCGGCGGCGTCTACGGTTCCTGGATCTGGGCCCAGACTCTGCGGCGGGTGGATCCGGAGACCGGTGAGATCGTGCCGGGTGGATCGGTAAAGATCCTGACGGGTCAGGTTCTGAACGAGCCCTGGAACGCGGTAGCTGGTACCAACTGGATTTACGACACGATGCCCATCCGGGGTACCGCTGATATGGCCGTGATCCCCAGCCCCTACACCGGCCTGTACCTGCCCCAACGGGTGAAGAAGGCCGAGGTCTACGTGGAGAAAGGTCTACCCGTCACCGTGACTGAGGACTGGGTGGACCTCAAGTTCGTGGATGAGATCAAGGTGCCCGCCGACGCCTATATCGATTGGGACGCCGAGAACCAGAAGTGGATCACCGTGGGCGAGAAGTATCCCGAGGGGCTCACCGCCAAGACGAAGACCGTCGTCTACTTCGCTGACGATATGTTCAAGATGAAGTGGCACGATGGTGCCACTATGGATCCTGCCGATGTGCTTCTGCCCATGATCCTCGGCTTCGATCAGGCCAACGAGAAGTCCGCGATCTACGATGAGTCCACAGTGCCGGGCCACAAGGCTTTCATGGAAGTCTTCAAGGGCTTCAAGATCGTGAACATCGACCCGCTGGTCGTCGAATACTACTCCGACTCCGTGTACCTCGATGCCGAGTACATCGCCGCCGATGCCGCCACCACATTCGATACCTGGTACGGCTACGGTTCGGCTCCGTGGGATGCCATCGCCATCGGTATCCTGGCCGAGGCCGACAAGAAACTCGCTTTCTCCTCCGACAAGGCCGATAAACTGAACGTGGAGTGGATGAACTACGTGGCCGGCCCGAGCCTCAAGATCCTGGCCGAGGAGCTCGACAAGGCCATCTCCGAGGGCTACGTGCCTTACAAGAGTGCCCTGGAGCAGATGGGCGTCACGATCAGCGCCGACGAGGCCAAGGCCCGCTACGAGGCCCTGAAGGCCTGGTACGAGGAGAAGGGCCACTTCTGGGTGGGCAACGGCCCCTTCTACCTCGACAAGGTGGATCCTGTGGCCGGTATCATCGTGCTGAAGAGGTTCCCCGAGTTCTCGGATCCCGCCGATAAGTGGCTTGGGTTCGCCGAGCCCAAGTTCGCCACGGTGGAGCTCGTGGGCCAGCCGGTGGTCAAGATCGGCACCGGTGCCGTCGTGGCCGTGAACATCACCTTCAAGGGCGAGCCCTATCCACCGGAGGAGATCGAGTCCGTGAAGTACCTCGTCTTCGACTCCGAAGGGAACCTCCTCCTCAAGGGCAACGCCAAGTACTTCGGTGGGCCCACCTGGAACGTGGTCCTCGAGCCCGAGGAGACCGCCAAGTTCCCCGAGGGAGCTGTCAAGGTCGAGGTCGTGGTGGTGTCCAAGGTCCTGGCCATCCCGGTGATCAAGGACATCCAGTTCGTCGCCGTGAAATGAACGCCGGATAAAGGACGAAAGGGGGCGCGGGGTTGCGGTCCCGCGCCCCCTTTTTATAATCCTCCTCGGAAACGGAGTTCACATGGCACGACAAGAGACCCATAAACGAACGTTTTTCCAGACATCCCTCCGCTTGCTTCGATACGTTGTGATCAGGGGACTGTCGGTGGGTGTCTCCGTCGTCATCGGCGTTTATCTAACCATCTACATCGCCAACATGGGTGGGTACGTGGATAAGATCAAGGAGTCGGAAATCAGAGAACAGGTCGCTATGAGCGTTCACGCCAACCCCCAGTACAAGTTCCTTCCGCCCAGCAAACAGAAGGAGCTCATCGCCCAGCAGGTGGAGCTAGAGAAGAAACGCTTAGGGTTGGATAAACCCTTTCTCTACCGGAGCGGCAAGTATCTGGTCCAGGCCCTCTCCCTGAACCTGGGGCGGGCGCAACACCTCACCAGCGATTCCGGCTCTCGGCGGGTATGGCTCATCCTGGCGGAGAGACTGCCTGTATCGGTGCTCCTGTTCGGGACCGCGAACCTCATCCTCTTTTTCCTGGGTGTCTTCCTGGCCCTGGGCCTCTCCCGGAAGTACGGAAGTCTATGGGATAAAACGGTGGTGGCCATGGCCCCTACCTCCGCCGCCCCCCCTTGGTTCTACGGGATTATCCTCATCCTGATCTTCGCCGCCATCCTCAAGATCCTCCCCTTCGGGGGGCTGGTGGATGCTCCACCTCCACCCACGCGTTTGGGCTATGCCCTGAGCGTCCTCAAGCACATGATCCTTCCCCTGATGGCCTGGATCATGTCCGGCTTTTTCATCACGGTCTATAACTGGCGTACCTTCTTTTTGATCTACTCCAGCGAGGACTACGTGGAGATGGCCCGTGCGAAGGGGGTGGCGGCCCGGGCGATCGAGCGCCGTTATATCCTACGGCCCACGCTTCCCACCATTATCACCAGCTTCGCCCTGATGCTCATCTCCGCCTGGATGGGGGCGATCATCACCGAGACGGTCTTCAACTGGCCCGGGCTGGGGCAGCTCTTCTACGCAGCCATCAGTGCTTTTGATTCCCCGGTGATCGTGGGGGAAACGGTGCTTTACGCCTATCTCTTGGCGATCACCGTCTTCTTCCTGGACATCATCTACGCCTTGGTTGACCCCCGCATCAAGGTGGGAGCCAAAGGAGGGGGTCTGTGAGCGGTTTCCTCTCCGGTTTGAGAGAACTCACCAAGTATCGCTCTGCCGTATTGGGCCTCTTTATCATTGGTATCTTCGTGGTGGTGGCGGTTTACGCCGTGGTAAAGGTACCGTACAGCGAGGCGAAACGCCTCTGGAGAAGTGGAGAGAAGGTATGGAGGGAAAACCCTGTGAATGCCTTGCCCGCTTGGGTAAACCTCTTCCCCGGGATTAACCTTCCCCCCAATATCGTCGTGGACTCCCGTAAGGACAAAAACGTCCAGAAGAAGATCATCTCCCAAAGCGCCACTCTGAGAAAAGCGGAGATCGTCCTGCCGTTCGAATTCGATTATGATGGATTCCCGAAGGAACTCACCGTGCACTTCTTTACCAGATACAAACGGACGAAACCCTTTGTTCTCTTTCATTGGCAGACGCCGGATGGGCGGGTGTTCGACTTCGGTAACGTCCAGATATCACAGGACCAATGGTATGGAATCTCCCTGGATAAGGACCTCGCTGCCTCCCTGGGCGGGGTCCCGGAGCGGGGCTTGTTCGTGGATCCTCATAACCCCGACAGGCCCCTAAAAGGGGAGTATAAGCTGACGATAGAGGCCTACCTTTTCGAGCCGGATGCCGATATCGACGCGCGGCTCATCGTCTACGGGCAGGTCCACGGGATCGCTGGCACCGATCACCTGCGCCGAGATATCTCCCTGGGGCTCCTGTGGGGAATCCCCATAGCGCTTATCTTCGGGGTCCTGGCGGCCCTGGGGACCATGGTAAGCACCCTGATCATCGCCGCCATCGGTTCCTGGTTCGGTGGTTGGGTAGACGGTCTCATCCAACGGCTCACGGAGATCCGAATGGTGCTCCCCACGCTCCCGATCTTAATCATGATCGGGGTCTTCTACTCCTCCAGTATCTGGGTGATGCTCGGGGCCGTCATCCTCCTCTCCATCATCAGCGGTGCCATAAAGACCTACCGGGCGGTCTTTCTACAGGAGAAGAACGCGCCCTACATCGAGGCTGCCCGGAGCTACGGAGCGGGGAGCCTGCGGATCATCTTCCGGTACTTGGTGCCCAGGGTGATCCCCTGGCTTGTCCCGGGGTTCGTGCTTGCGATCCCGGATATGGTGTTCCTGGAGGCGGCCCTGGCGGTCCTGGGCCTGGGGGATCCTGTGCTTCCCACCCTGGGGAAGGTCCTGGACGACGCCTTCGCGAACGGTGCTCTCTACCATGGATACTACTATTGGGTGGTAGAGCCGTCGGTGATCCTCATCGCCATGGGGTTCAGCTTCTCCATGGTGGGATTCGCCCTGGACCGGATCTTCAACCCCAGACTGAGGGAGATCTGATGCGCACGGCTACGGAGACGTTGCTCAAGGTGGAAGACCTCAAGCTCTACTTCCGGACCACAAAGGGCGTGGTCCAGGCGGTGGACGGGGTGAGCTTCGAGGTGGGCAAGGCCCGGTCCGTGGTGGTGGTAGGGGAATCGGGCTGTGGCAAGAGCTCACTGGCGAAGGCCATCCTCAGGCTCCTGCCGCGGAACGTCCACACCTACAGCGGCCACATCTACATGGATGGGGTGGACCTCATGTCCTTGAGCGACGAGGAGTTCCGCCGCAATGTCCGCTGGGTGAAGATCTCCTATGTGGCCCAGGGGGCGATGAACTCCTTGAACCCGGTGATCAAGGTCGGGGAACAGGTGGCCGAGGCCCTGCTTATCCACACAGATGGGGTCACCCGGCGGGAAGCCCTGGAACGGGTACAGGAGGTCTTTCGGTTCGTGGGGGTGCCGCTCGACTTCATCGATCGTTATGCCTTCGAGCTCTCGGGGGGGATGCGCCAGCGGGTGGTGATCGCCATGGCCTTGATCACCCATCCACCCCTGATCATCCTCGACGAGCCCACCTCGGCCCTGGATGTGCTTACCCAGGCCAACATCATGAACTCGTTGAAGCGGATCAAGAAGGAGATGAAGGTGGCCTATTTCCTGATCACCCACGACATCGCCACCTCCAGTGAGCTGGCCGAGGACGCCATCGTGATGTATGCCGGACAGATCGTGGAGATGGGGGAGGCGGGACATTTCTATCTCACCCCGAAGCACCCCTACTCGGAGATGCTCATGGCCAGCGTCCCCACTCTGCGGGAAGACAAGGAACTCCGGTTCATCCCGGGACAGCCCCCGAGCCTGATCAACCCACCTACCGGTTGTCGCTTTGCCCCTCGGTGTCCCAAACGGTTTTCCATGTGCGACTCCGAGCCGCCCATGGTGGAACTGGCCGATGGGCGGAAGGTCAAGTGCCACCTCTACGGGTGATGAGCGTGGAGAACGGGACTCTGCTCGCTGTGGAGGACCTCCATACCTGGTTCGAAGTCCGCAAATGGGGCTTCGTCCACGTGGGATACGTGCGGGCCGTGGACGGAGTCACCTTCTCCCTCGACCAGGGGGAGGCGGTGACGGTGGTGGGGGAGTCGGGATGCGGCAAGAGCACCCTGGCCCGCACCATCCTGGGTCTTTACCCCCCCACCAAGGGGGAGGTCCGCTTCCTGGGGAAGCCCATCAAGGCCTGGGGAAGACGATACCACTCCATGTTGGGATACGTGCAGCAGGATCCATACGGCGCTCTCCCCCCGTTCATGAACCTACGGCGGATCCTCCTGGAGCCGATGGTGATCAATAGGATCGGAACCAAGAGGGAACGGGAGGAGCGGATCCGCCAGGTCCTGGAAGAGGTGAAACTCACCCCAGTGGAGGATTTCCTAGGGAAATTCCCCCATATGCTCTCCGGAGGACAACAGCAGCGGGCGGTGATCGCCCGTTCCATGGTGCTCAACCCCAAGATGATCGTCGCCGACGAGCCGGTCTCCATGCTCGATGCCTCGGTCCGGGTGGAGATCCTCCAACTGCTCCAGGGGATCCAAAAGGCCCATAATCTGGGTGTGATTTATATCACTCACGATCTCTCTACCGTCCGCTATTTCTCGGAGCGGATCTTCGTGATGTACGCCGCCAAGATCGTGGAGAAGGCCCCAGTGAAGGAGCTCCTGGGAAACCCCTTGCACCCATACACCAAGGCCCTGCTGGCGGCCATCCCGGACCCGGATCCGGAGAACGCCAAGGTCTTCAAGGAGGTCCCACCTGGGGAGCCGCCCAGCCTCCTGCGGCCGCCGACGGGGTGCCGTTTCCACCCTCGCTGCCCCCACAAGATCGAGGGCCTCTGCGACCGGGAGGTACCGCCGGAGTTCGAGCCCATGCCAGGCCACTTCGCTTCCTGTTGGCTTTATAGATGAAGGGAGGGATTGGGGTCTTAAGGAGGTTGGGCATTGCTTTCACACTTCTCCTCTTTGGGGTGATCTTCCCCTTCCTCATGGTGCTGCGGATCATCCCCCGCAGCGTCACTTTGAGCATCTTCTCTTACCTTTCCTCGGTGGGAGGTCTTTTCCTGGGGCTTTACACGTTGGCACGCTATACTCAGGGAGGAAGGGAATAGGGAAAGTGGAACTCCGAGAGGACGAGATCGTCGAGGCCGAGGTCGTGGAGGTGACCCCGGAAGGGGTCTTTTTGTTGTATCGGGGCATAAGGGGCCTCCTCCCACCGGAGGAAGGGATCTCTGGACTCAGGCCAGGGCAGCGGTTGGTGGTGAAGGTGGTTGGCTTCCGGGAGGACGGCCTTCCCGTCTTCTCGTGCCGGGTAAGCGAGTGGGAACGGGAGCTTTTCGAGGCCAGACGTCAGGCCTCGAGGCTCCGGGACCGGCTCCAGGGCAGGGTCTTCACTCCACCGAAGACCCGGGCGGTGGAGGAACGGATAGAGACAAGGCTTGAGCGCTGGCTGCAGGAGGCTGAGCGAGCCCTGGAGCGCCTTCGTCGTCATCGCCAAAAGCGCCTTTCCACCAAGTTCTATACCGACTAGGAGAGGGAGATGGCCAAAGGGATCGTGGTGATCGATAAGGAGCGTTGCAAGGGCTGCGGCCTGTGTATCGACGCCTGCCCCTTCGGGGTCCTGGGGTTCTCCCAGGAGTACAACTCCTCGGGTTATCAGGTGGCCTATATGGCCCATCCCGACAGGTGCACCGGCTGCGCCATCTGCGCCCAGGTCTGCCCGGAGGTGGCCATCGAGGTCTACCGGGAGCAGCCCGCGAAGGAGGGGGCATGAGCAGGGTGTTGATGCGGGGGAACGAGGCCATCGCCGAGGCGGCGATCCGCGCAGGCGTTAGGTGTTACTTCTGCTACCCCATCACCCCCCAGGGAGAATTGGTGGAGTACATGGCCAGGGAGCTCCCGAAGAGGGGCGGGGTGTTCTTGCAGGCGGAATCGGAGATCGCCGCCATCAACATGGTCTACGGGGCCGCGGCCGCCGGGGTCAGGGCCATGACCTCTTCCTCGTCCCCGGGGATAAGCCTCAAGCAGGAGGGGATCTCCTACCTCGCCATGGCGAGGCTCCCTTGTGTCATCGTGAACATGATGCGGGGCGGGCCCGGCCTGGGAAACATCGCCCCCTCCCAAGGGGATTACTTCCAGGCCACCAAGGGCGGGGGCCACGGGGACTACCACCTCATTGTCCTCGCCCCCTCCACTGTTCCTGAGGCGGCGGAGCTGGTGATGCTGGCCTTCGAGCTCTCCGATAGGTACCGGGTGCCGGCCATGGTCCTGGCGGACGGGATGATCGGCCAGATGATGGAGCCGGTGGAACTCCCGGAGCCCGTCGAACCGGAGGATATCCCACCCCGGCCCTGGGCGGTGACCGGGGCCAAGGGCCGCCCCAAGAACGTGATCACCTCCTTCGACCTCGACCCCGAGGGCCTCAAACGGATGAACCTCGTCCTCCAAGAGACCTACCGGGAGATCGAAGGGAACGAGGTCCGCTGGGAGGAGGTGGAGACCGCCGATGCGGAGATCCTCTTGGTGGCCTACGGGACGGTGGGGCGGATCGCCAAGACGGTGGTGCGCCTGGCGCGGGAGGAGGGGATCAAGGCGGGGCTCCTGCGGCCCATCACCCTCTGGCCCTTCCCCTATGAACAGATCCGCGAGCTCGCCAGCCGGATCCCTGTGGTCCTCACGGTGGAGCTCTCGGCGGGACAGATGTGGGAGGACGTGAGACTGGCGGTGGGGGACCGAGCGGAGACCCCGTTCTATGGGGAGCTCGGGGGGGTGGTGCCCACCCCGGGACGGATCCTGGAAGAGGTGAGGAAATATGCTCGTTGAAACGGGAATACCAGCTGGTTACAGGAAGGTCTTCGGACGCCCGAGGGCCTTGAGCGACCGCAAGTTCACCTATTGTCCAGGTTGCCACCACGGGATCATCACGCGGTTGGTGGCCGAGGCCATCGATGAGCTGGGGATCGTGGAGCGCACCGTGGGGATCTCCCCCGTCGGATGCGCTGTCTTCCTCGACCAGTTCTTCAAATGCGATTTCGTCCAGGCAGCCCACGGCAGGGCCTGCGCCGTGGCCACCGGGATCAAGCGGGCCCGGCCGGATCTCATCGTCTTCACCTATCAGGGGGACGGGGATCTGGCCTCAATCGGGGCCGCGGAGACGGTCCACGCCGCCAACCGGGGCGAGAATATCACGGTGATCTTCGTGAACAACGCCGTTTACGGGATGACAGGGGGGGAGATGGCCCCCACCACCCTGCCGGGACAGCGCACCACCACCACGCCCTGGGGCCGGGACCCCAGGGTCCACGGGTACCCCCTCAAGATCTCGGAGATGCTGGCCCAACTGGACGGTCCGGCCTACATCACCCGACAGGCCGTGTTCGATGCCAAACACGTGCTCCTCGCACGCAAGGCGATCATCAAGGCCTTCCGGAACCAGATCGAGGGCAAGGGCTTCTCCTTGGTGGAGGTCCTGGCGGCCTGTCCCACCAACCTCCATCTCTCCCCGGTGGAGGCGAGCCGCTGGGTGGCCGAGGAGGCCACGAAGTTCTTCCCGTTGGGGGACCTAAAGGACGCGGGGTGAAGGGAATGGAGCGAGGCGTGATCTTCGCAGGGTTCGGCGGCCAAGGGATCATGCTGGCCGGTAAGGTCCTGGCCCGGGCTGGGATGAATGCCGGGCTGGAGGTCACCTGGCTCCCCTCCTACGGTCCGGAGATGCGGGGAGGGACGGCGAACTGCACCGTGGTCCTCTCCGATTCCCCGGTGGGCTCTCCCTTAGTGGACCGCCCCCAGGCGCTGGTGGCCATGAACCTCCCCTCTCTGGATCGCTTCGAGCCCCGGGTGGAGGAGAAGGGCATAGTGGTTTACAACAGCTCCCTGATAAAGCGGGCCCTGCGGCGGGACGACGTGGTGGGGATCCCCGTTCCCACCAACGACATCGCTGCGGAGCTGGGGAACCCCAGGGTTATCAACATGGTGGCCCTGGGCGCTTTGATCCGAGCCCTGGGCGTCCTCCCCCTGGAAGGGATCGTCGCCGCGCTGGCGGAGGAGCTCGAGGAGCGGGGACGGGGGAACCTCCTGGAGGTGAACAGGCGGGCCCTGGAACGGGGATATGAGGAGGCAGGAAGGGTCCTTGGAGGCTGAATACGTCTTCCGGGGAAGGCTCCTCTCGGTCCGGGTGGAGCGGGCCGGGGATAAGGTACGGGAGGTGGTGGAGCATCCCGGGGCGGTGGCCATCTTGGCCCTGGACGGGAAGGGGAGGGTCCTTCTGGTGCGCCAATACCGCCATGGGGCCGGCCGCCACCTCTGGGAGATCCCCGCCGGCACTTTGGAACCCGGTGAGGAGCCCCTGCGCTGCGCCCAGCGGGAATTGTGGGAGGAGACGGGTCTTCGGGCAAAGCGCTGGCGGAAACTGGGAGCTTTCTACACCTCCCCGGGGATCCTGGACGAGCTGATGCATCTCTTCTTGGCCGAAGGATTGGAAGGGGAACCCGTCCCAGCCCCTGGAGAGATCGAGGAGATCGCCTTCAAGGAGCCCCGGGAGATCCTCGAGTCCCTGGGGGAAGGGGAGTTTGGGGATGGGAAGACCCTAGCTGCCCTGGCCTTCCTCCTGGGCAGGGTGGAGCCGGGGCCCCTGCCTCTATTCCCGAACTCGGGCTGAACCCTTGCCCGCTATCGGTATATTCTCACCGTCATGGCGAACCGGATCTGTGCGATGCTGGGGATCAAGTACCCCATCTTCTCGGGTGGGATGGCACACGTGGCCCGGGCCCCCCTCGTGGCTGCCGTCTCCGAGGCAGGGGGTCTGGGGATCATCGGCGCAGGGGGCATGTCCCCCGAGGACCTGGAGCGAGAGATCGCCGAGGTCAGGAACCGCACCCGGAAGCCCTTCGGGGTCAACCTCATGCTCATGGACCCAAACGTCCCCGAACAGGTAGAGGTGGTGGTAAGGGAACGGGTGGCACTTGTTACCACCGGTGCTGGGAGCCCCGCGAAGTACATGGACAAGCTCAAATCCGCAGGGATAAAGGTCTTCCCCGTGGTGCCCGCCGTATCCTTAGCGGTGCGGATGGAGCGGTACGGGGCGGACGGGGTGATCGCCGAGGGGATGGAGTCCGGGGGACACATCGGCACCATCACCACCATGGCCCTGGTT
>Ga0116200_10000881_pt1 | contig 10991 bp, 10 predicted proteins | sample Mar14436cmmetaG_FD_94478 | JGI IMG/M metagenome (GOLD analysis project Ga0116200, IMG submission 94478) | Marine hydrothermal vent microbial communities from Guaymas Basin, Gulf of California to study Microbial Dark Matter (Phase II) - Marker... ... | reverse complement strand
GGAACTCTTCTCCGGGATGGGTAACCTATCCCTCCCCCTGGCCCCCTTAGTGAGCAGCTGGATCGGGGTGGAGAGGGACCCCTTAGCGGTGAAGAACGCCAACTACAACGCCCAGATCAACGGGGTTAAGAACGTGAGGTTCCTGCAGGGAGAGGCCCTGGGGGTGCTTGAGGGGCTACTCAAAAAGGGGGAACGCTACGAACTCCTCCTTCTCGATCCTCCCCGGGAAGGGGCAAAGAGGGAACTGGGTATAGCCCTCAGGCTCTCCCCTGAAAGGGTCATCTATGTCTCCTGCAACCCCGCCACCCTGGCCCGGGACCTGAAGTTCCTGAAGGCGGAAGGTTATGAGCTTGAGCGGGTGATCCCCCTCGACTTCTTTCCCCATACCTCTCACATCGAGGCGGTCGCCTTCCTCAGGCGGGTCAAATCTCCTTGAGGAACTCCTCTGAGGGAATGATCCGCAGCAGGGGCCAGAGGGCAAACTTCCGGTAGAGGTTCAGGGTCGCCTCGTGGACCTCCCTCCTGTGGGCCGCACAGCAGTCCTCAAGCCACACGGCATAGAAGTCGTGGCAGAGGGCATCCATTACCGTCATCAGCACGCAGACGTTGGTGGTGATCCCCCCAACGGCCACCGTATCGACCCCCCAGGTCCTCAGGGTCTGATCCAGGTCAGTCTTAAAAAAAGCACTGAAGCGCCTTTTGGGAAGATAGATATCTCCGGGTTTCATCTCCAGTTCATCAATTACCTGAGACCCCTCAGTACCCCGCAGACAGTGGGGCTTCATATTCCCTTTAAAGATGAAATCCTCTGGAAAATAGGAGTCACAGGCAAAAATGATGGGGAGACCTTTTCCTCTTGCTTCATGCAAAAGGCTATTGATTCGAGGAATAATTTTTTTTGCTTGCTTAGCAATAAGGTACTCGTTTTTCAAATTGTCCTTTATCATGTCAACAATTATTACCGCTGGTCTCATACGAATTTTCCTCCTTTACCTATGCCGGGTATGTGAACTGTCTGCGTTTACTCTTATGGGAAATACGAAAGGAAATTATATATTATGTTGGATTGGCGTGGAAGAGCCTTGCGGTTTAATTTTTCTCTCTGATTGTATATTCAGATTTGGGGAGTTTATAAAGCTGCTTTATAATATGTCCGTATCTAGCTTCAATTGTTGCCTTCTTTACTTTCATGGTTGGCGTTACTTCTTCATCGTCTTGATACAGTTCATCTTCAAGTATATAAAACTTCTTGATCTGTTCTACACGTGCAAGCTCCTTGTTTCTTTCTTGAATGATCTTCCAAACAGTTTCGATTATCTTTTCATTTTTCGTCAAATCACGGAAATCGGTATATATGATTCTGTTATCCCTAGCGTATTTTATTACTTCATCTTCGTCCAAGGTTAAAAGAGCAACAAGGTAAGGCTGGCCATCTCCGTAAACTATAGCTTGGCTTATAAATCGGTGCGTCTTCAATATGTTTTCTATGTATTGCGGGGCTACGTTTTTGCCAGCAGCTGTAATCAGTATGTGCTTTTTTCTATCAACTATGTAATAATAGCCTTCCTCATCAATTTTCCCTACGTCACCTGTCCTTAGCCAACCATCTTCAGTGAAGAGATTTTTTGTAGCTTCAGGATCTTTATTGTATCCCTTGCAAACCAATTGGGGCGCGTAAACTTGGATTTCGTTGTCTTCTGCGAGTCGCACTTTAATTCCTGGTATTGGCTTCCCTACAGATCCTATCCTATAGTCATTTAGGCGATTACACATGATAATACTGCTTGTTTCTGTTTGCCCATACACCTCAATAAGAGGCATTCCCACAGCATCAAAAAATTCAATAATCTTTTTGGCAATAGGGGCTCCTCCTGTAAAAGGGACCCTCATTCTACCTCCAAACATCTCCTTTACACGGCGAAACACCAACAGATGGCATATGTAATTTAATAATCTTAAATAGAAAGGAATTTTTTGCCTTTTTTGCCTGAGTTTTGATACCTTATATCCTACCCTTAGGGCCGATAAAATAAATTGTTTCCGAAGCCACGGAGCTTCTTCAATAATACCCATAATTTGATTGTAAACCTTTTCATAGAGTCTAGGGGTACAGAACATCCAGGTCGGTTCTGTTTCGTACATATCTTCCATGGCTGTGTTCATCATGTCCTCTGCAAAGGCGATAGGGCAACCAACAGATATACTGCTAAACTGTGTCAGAGTAAGACCGCCTGCGTGGGCCAGAGGCAGAAAACAGAAAGCAAGGTCATTTTCTCCAATGGGGAAAACCTTGGTAAAAGCCCAGCAGCAAAACAGCGTGTTTCCGTGCGTAATAATAGCCCCTTTAGGGAGACCAGTAGTTCCAGAGGTGTATATTAGTGCAAAAGGATCTTCAAGAGTTAATCTCTTAATTCTGTTCTGCAGCTCTTTTAAGGCATCTTCTTTATCAAGCACTTTTTCCCCGATTTTTAACAAATCGCTATACTTGATGACATTTTTTATCTCCTTGGGCTCATACCTCTCAAAGCAGATTACATATCTTAGCTTTGGGCAATTGTCCCAAATTTCTAAAATTTTGTCTAACTGTTCTTGTTCTTCTACAAAACATATTGTAGCATCAGAGTTGGTTAGGATGTGCTGACATTGTGGGGGACTATCGGTATGATAGATACACGTGATTACGCCACCTGCCAGGAGTATTCCCAAACTGGAACACATCCATTCCAATCGGGTTTTTGAGAAAATTCCCACCGCATCCCCATGGTTCATACCCAACTGTATCAACCCCAAAGCAATTTTTTTCACCTCTTGATCAATTTCATCCCAGCTGAAGTCTCTCCACCGACCGTCCTTCTTTGCTACTGCCATAACGTTAGTTCCATATTTATTCACTTGGGAAACCCACATGTCTGCAATATTTCTCCAACGCTGCCATTCCTTAGGCGGAATCACGTCGTCACTTTTAGCTTCAGGTTTATTGTTATGGAGCTCCTGCTTGTTTACATTTTTTATCCCTATTTTTTCACCCTTATTCTTCCTTCCCATAATTCCCTCCGGTCTATGTACTTACCTTCACCGAGGTAAGCGCTTCTCACCTCCTCGTCTGCCAACAATTGAGCTGACGTACCGTATCTTTCAATTCTGCCATTTTGGATGACATATCCCACTTGAGCTATGCCAAGAGCAAGAACAACATTCTGTTCTACCATAAGTACAGTTACTCCCTGGGAGTTAATCATTTTAATTTTATTGAACATCTCTTTGACCAATTTAGGGGAGAGTCCGAGAGAAGGCTCATCCAAAAGAAGTAGTTTTGGTTCTGCCATAAGAGCGCGTCCAATGGCCACCATTTGTCTTTCGCCGCCTGATAAATATTTTGCTTTTTGTTTTCTCAGTTCTCTGAGGCGAGGGAATAGATCATACACGTTCTCGATGTTCCTTTTAATACGATTTCTTTCTCTACAGGATACGGCTCCCGCCTTTAAGTTTTCCTCTACCGTTAAATCATCAAAGGTATGTCGTCCTTCGGGCACTAAGGATATGCCCATTTTGACGATTTTGGAAGGGTCCATATTTTGTATCCTTTTCCCCATGAACTCGATGTATCCGTAATCGCATACTATGAGGCCCGCTATCACTTTCAAAATAGTGCTTTTACCAGCACCATTAGACCCGAGAATGGCGACTATCGATCCTTCGGGAACCTCAAAAGAGATGCCATGAAGGACTTTTACTCTACCATAATACGTCTCAACCCCTTCCAGCTTGAGCACCTTCGTCTTCTCCTAAGAAGATTTTTATCACTTTGGGATCTCTTGTGACTTCCTCAGGCTTTCCTATTTTGACGATATTTCCTGAATCTAAGACACAGAGGGTATCGCAAACAGATTGAACCAGATTCATGTCATGTTCTACTAAAATAATAGTGCACTCAAATTCCTCACGAATTAGTTTGATTAGTCTTGCAAGCTCGCGCGTTTCTTGTTCGTTCATGCCCGCTGATGGTTCATCAAGCAATAAAAGTTCAGGCTTAGCGGCTAAAGCTCTGCCTAGCTCAATCAGCTTCTGAATCCCGTAAGGGAGCCCGGCAACTAAACGTGCGTGGAATCGGCTTATCCCGAGGAAATCTAAGATCTTAAAAGCTTCATCCTTGTCCCAGTTCCATGATCTTATAAAGGTTTTTGGCGAAAGGTTAGAGAGAAATCTTCGTATTTTCAACCGAGGGTGTAAGCCTACCATGATGTTTTCGATCACTTTGGTATGGGGGAACAATTCCAGATTCTGAAACGTCCTTGCAATTCCTAACTCCGCCATTTTGTGAGCAGGCAGTTTAAGCAGGTCAATTTTTTCTTTGTATATTATGCGCCCTCTTTGGGGTTTATATAGTTTATTGACGCAATTAAAAAAAGTGCTTTTCCCTGAGCCATTTGTGCCAACTAAGCCGAATATTTCCCCTGCTTGAACAGAAAAAGTTATACCGTTAAGGGCTACAAGACCTCGAAACGCTATAAAAAGGTTCTCTACATCCAATATATTATGCATCCTTCTTATCTCCAACGAAGGATCCAAGCGACCCGACCGATCTTCTTCTCGTTAAAGGGGAACTTTTTGAAATAGGCCTTTATTACCAACCATCGGCCGTAAACACCATTGGGTTCAAACACAATAAAAATAAGGATGATCAGACCATAAATTAGAAGCTGCAGAACCGAAACATCCGTACCAGATGGCAGGAAAGCATCACGTAGGTTAGTGATCCACTCAGGCAAAAAGGTTATGAAAATAGCCCCTATAACAGCTCCATAGACAGAGCCCATACCTCCAATTACAAGCATTACTAGATAATTTATGGACAGCAATATATCAAAATCCTCTGGACTAATGGTGCCAATAACAACACCCATTAGAGCTCCGCCAACGGAAGCGAAGAAAGAGCTTATAGAAAAAGCGAGTACCTTATAAAATAATAAATTGACCCCGCTTACTTCTGCAGCTACGTCACTATCTCTAATACTTGTGAAAGCCCGTCCCAACTTGCTGTGAAGCAGAAATCTTGAGAATATGACGATCAAGATGACTAAGGTATAGATGAAATAGTAGAAATCGGTGGTGCCAGACTTGAGCTGGACAAAATCAAGATCAAATACTCTTGATACTCGAAATCCCTCTACTCCGTGGGTCCACGTACTGAAGAATAGAACAGCCTCATCCACAATAAATGTGAACCCCATTGTAGCTATAGCCAGATAAAGTCCCTTCAGCCTCAAGGAAGGAATGCCAATAAGCAAACTCAGAAGCGCACCGGAGAGACCAGCCAATAAGAGAGAAATAATACACCCTTGGTGGAAAGTCATATGAAATATGCCATAAGTATAAGCACCTATTGCAAGAAAGGCAGCATGTCCAAGGGAAAGTTGCCCACAAAAGCCGCATAAGATGTCAAGGGAGACAGCACCAATTATGTTTACAGCCAACAGACTCAACAAATAAATCGTGTAATCTCCGACAAACCGCGGTAGTAAATAAACCAATACGATCAATGGTAGAATCCACCATCTTCGCTCTTCTTCTTCTTTAATCATACGGTCAGAAAAACATATTTTTCTTTTCCCCAATTTTATAGTGAACGTTCTCATCACTATACCTTCTTCTGCTCATATCTATAGAAGATACCCTCCGGTTTCACAATCAAGACCAAGAAAAGCACAAGCCAAGGGAAAATGTCTTTAATCTCTTTTGGGAAGTAAAGCCCTGCCAAGGTTTCAGACAGCCCTAATACCAGTCCTCCAACAATAGCTCCGGGGATACTTCCGAAGCTTCCAAGCACAGCGGCAGGCAGAGCTCGCAACCCCACGGCTCCCATGTGGGGGTGAAGAAAGACGATGGGGGCGACTAAAACTCCTGCTATAGCACTTATCGCTGATGCCATTCCCCATGTGAAGTTGAACATTTTCCTAACAGGTATCCCACTAGCCATTGCACCCAAAATATCTTCAGCAATCGCTCTGAGGTTTATGCCGAGTAAGGTGTAACGGAAGAAAAAGAAAAATAGAATTATTAATGCTACAGTAATGGTGATTGTCCATAGATGAACTGGAGAAATGACGATTTTGCCAAGATCGTAAGGTGTTGCTGGAAAAGGGTCCATTTTTTGAGGCTCAAATCCCCATATTAGTCCCGCAACAGCTTGAAGTACCATTGAAATGCCTATAGTAGCAAGGACTATGGGAAGAATGGGGTATCCAATGAGGGGGCGAATGAAAAACCTTTCCAAAATCGAACCGAGTAGGAAGCCGAAAAAAATAGCGAGCATAAAAGATGGGATGAAAGAAAGGTGAAAATAGACCAGAAATGAATAACATATGTAGCAGCAAACCATCATAATTTCACCTTGGGCAAAATTGATGACCTTGGTAGCCTTGTAAATTAGCACAAATCCTAAAGCTACTAACGCATAAACAGATCCTAATGCCACCCCATTGATAACTCCATCGATTATTAGCATCCCACCTTCTCCTTTTTGTTTGGGGACTTCAATTATTGAGCGATTCAAAAAACGACATCCGGCATCCCCCTAGAAAAGATCCCCTAGGGGGATGCCTTAGCAGTTTTTTCTAATCTTTCGGATGTAACCATCCTGTTTCTACTATAAATCCCTTTTTTGCTTTATCCACCTTCAATATACGAGCCGAGTCTGTCCCCTGGCGAAGATTCTTTCCATAGGTTATTGGTGCAAAAATCCCAGTGTTATAATCCTTAAGTGTTTCAAGGGCCTCGACCAACTTTTCCCTGGTTAAGTCTTTACCGGCCCTCTTGATGCCTTCACACAAAACTTTAGCGATACCATAACCAAAAAGATTGAAGGAGTTTGGATTCTTGTTTTCTGGATCATACTTCTTTAAAGCGTTAAGGAACTCTTTTGCTCCTGGTGCATTTTCCCTCACATCCACCTGCGTAGAGAAAGATCTTAGGCCCTTCCCGTAAAAGGCGGCCTCTCCTGCTATCTTAAGGAAAGTTAAATCCGTCATAGTTGCTGCGCCGAATAAGTAAGGTTGAAAACCGACCTTTTGACATTCTTTTAAGATAGCTGCCCCATGTGACATAATAACGGGGAAAAAAAGGATATCTACGTCTTTACCTTTGAGACGAAGCACCTGGGAACTAAAATCAATTGCAGAGCGTTTATAAAGCTCAATTACTGGATCTCCCCATCCATATTTTGCCATCTGCATTCTTACACCACGGATGGTGTCTTGCCCGATTTCGTTATCTTCTGCCAAGATCCCAATCTTTGGCTGATGTAGCTTCAGGTATTCTTTTGCAAAATCTACTAGGATCCTGCCATGTTCTTCACATGAAGAGTAGATGTTGAAAAGATAACGATGAGGAGGGCGAAACATTGCCGAAGTGTAGCCATAGGGCCCAATCAAAGGAACTTTATCCTCTTCCAAATATGGAATTAAGGCCTTTACCGCAACACTTCCTGTCGATCCGAGGAGGCAGAAGACCCTGTGTTTTAGGGTTAACTTCTTGTAATTGGCAATGGCATTTGCTACCACATAGCCATCATCCTCTGCAATGTAAGTTAATTTACGACCATATATTCCTCCCTCGGCGTTCACCTTAGCAAAGTACAATTTTATTCCTCTAAGAACCCCTTGTCCCATAAATGCTGCTGGCCCTGTCAAGTCCAAGCTCCCTCCCACGAGGATCTCACTTTTGGTAACCCCGATTTCTGCCCCCACTCTTGTAAGACCCATAAAAGCCGCAAAAAATGCTGTGAAGATAATTAACACCACTTTCGTGACCTTCATCATTTGGCCCTCCTTTCCTTGTTTTGTAACTTATTTTTCATTAATGCCCTATCCCTTTCATTTTATCTACCTTTCCAACAAGGACTTCGTTTCTGAAAAAATGCTTCCATTCCTTCTTTTCCGTCTTTGCTCAAGAACGTCAAGATGCTAACCATAGCCTCATAACTTTCTCCAGCATAGAATGGGACCTCAAAAGCCGATCGGGTGATTTGTTTTGCTAAGGCTATGGCGATCGGCGCATTTGTGAGGATCTTTTGCATTAGGGATTTGGCTTCTGTCATCAAGCTTTCTGGTTCTACAACTTTATTCACAAGACCCGCCTCTTTAGCCTCCTCTGCAGATATATTTGATGCCGTTAAAACCATTTCTAAGGCTTTAGCCTGCCCTACTATCCTCGCCAACCTGAAGACTCCCCCCCACCCAGGAATCAATCCTATCTTCAGTTCAGGGATGCCAATTCTTGCATTTGTTGAGGCGATTCTCAGGTCACAAGACATTGCTATCTCACAACCTGCCCCAACTGCCCAACCATTTATAGCGGCTATTGTAGGTTTTCGACATCGCTGGATTTTTTCATTCATCCTGAGACCAGCTACGAGAAATTCAGCATATTCTTTACCATCGATTGACTGCATCAACTTGATATCTGCGCCGACACAAAAATACTTATTCCCCTTGGCAGCTATGATCAATCCACCGATTCCCTCGTCATGTTCGACCTTATGCAAAATGTCGTTCATTTCCTTTATAGTTATCCAATCAAAGGCATTACCTACTTCAGGCCGATTAAGTATCGCAATTCCTATTTTCCCTTCGACTTCAAATGAAATATGCTCTCTGGCCATTTTATTCTCCTATCTTTAGCACATGTTTAGACCACCATTGACGCTGAGCGCTTGGCCTGTAATGTAACTGGCTTCATCGGAGGCAAGCCATACGATAGCATTGGCTTGTTCCTCAGGAGCTGCAATTCTCCTTAGTGGTATGGACTTTTTGATAGCGTTGACTACCTTAGGCATAGTGTTAGCCACTTCTTCAAATAAAGGAGTTTGGGTAGGACCCGGGCAGGTCCCATTAACACGGATATTGTATCTGGCCATCTCACGCGCAATGGACTTAGTGAAAGCGAGGATGCCGCCCTTTGTAGCGGAGTAAACTGCTTCACCTGTACTTCCTACCTTAGCTGCATCTGAGATTACATTTACGATACTACCTCCTGTGCCTTGCTTGATCATATACTCAAGTACTGCCCTAGTGACATGGATGGGACCTTTGAGATTGATATCAATTAGCTTGTACCACAGTGCTGGGTCACTGTCCATAAATAGCTGGATCTTATCCCAGGCAGCATTGTTGATGAGAACGTCAATCTTCCCAAAGTGTTCGTACACCTTCTTAGCCATTTCTTTGACTTCCTCATAGTTGGAAATATCGGTTTTTATCGCTATAGCTTCACCTCTTCTCTTTCTGACTTCCTCAGCAACGGCATTAGCACTCTCTTCATTAATGTCAACAATAGCTACTTGAGCTCCCAATTCTGCCAACTTCAAAACCGTTGCACGTCCAATGCCGCTTCCTCCACCTGTCACAATTGCGACTTTTCTTTTAAAATTCATTTTTTAAACCTCCTCCTATCTGAAATTTCTAAGATTTCAGAGGACTCAAAATCGTCATACCTACAGGACCTCCTACATCGAGGACCCTTGATATTGACATTTTGGCAAAAGCTAAACATCTCCAAAAGAATTTTAAAGACTTATTCCCACTTCCTATTGTCAATCAACGGTTTCACATCCGGTTCCAGCGTTCCGGGGCGGACAAATTTAACTTCGTCTACCTTTAAGCGACAAACGTCTTTGATTCGATTGAGCAACCTAAACGATAAATTTTCTTGATCAACACCTTCGTACTTCAATTCGGCTTTTAGGGTTAACTGATCCCTATCACCCGTTCGAGAAATTTCCATTGAATATCTTGAAATTTCTGAGAAAATAGAAAGAGCTTCTTTAACCTGCGAACCATGAAGAAAGAGTCCTCTAACTTTGAAGGCATCACCTACTCTCCCCAGGATTTTTACCAGGCGTGGCGAAGTTCTACCACACGGACATAGTTCTGCATTTAGATAGGATAAATCCCCCGTAGCTAAACGGATTAGAGGGTAAACTTTATTGAAATAAGTAACTACAACCTCACCAGTTTCTCCCGGTTGGACGTTCTTTCCGGTACTCGGATCAATAATTTCGACATAGACATCATTTGCCAAATGCATCCCAGACTTTTGATCACATTCACAAGCAAACAAACCAACATCCGCTGTGCCGTATGCTTGCCAGGTGTCGATGTGATAACGGTATTCTAATGTATCACGTAAAGATTGAGGTACCATTTCCGCTGTTAACAAAGCTTTTTTGATAGGAAATTCTTGACGGATAATGTAACCTCTTTCCTCTGCTTTTCTTATAAGGCTCATTAAAAAGGTGGCCGTTCCTACATAGCCGGTTACGTGGAGATCTTTAATAACCCGAACTTGGAGTTCGCTGTTCCCTACACCTGTAGGGACGACAAGAGCCCCTATTTCTCTAAGTGCTTTGTCGAACAACAAACCGGCCGGAACCATATGATATGAGAGAGTTACGGCCACCCTGTCTCCTGGACGAAACCCAACGTCATACATCATTTTTGCTTCCCTTAGCCGGGAGGCGCCTTTTTCCTCAGGATCATAAATCGGGCCAGGAGAAACATATACACGTTGGAGATTCTCCAATGGAATAGCTAAGTAACCACCGAAAGGGGGATTTTTCCTCTGCTCTTCCTTCAATTCTTCCTTTTTGAGGATAGGAACTTTTTCCAAGTCCTGAATGTTCTTAAACTGAGATGGATCAAAACCAGCCTGGTCAAATTTTCTTCGGATAGCAGGAGCATTACGGTATGCATAATTAATAATTTCCTTCAGCTTATCAAAGTAATATTTTTCTCTTATGGCCATTGACATACCTTCCGTCTCTTTATCGTGATCATAGATACGCATCTCAAACTTCCTCCCCTTCCTTAACTTTTCAGACGCCCCTATATTTAGGTTTACGTCTTTCCAGGAAGGCGTTGATCCCTTCCTGGCAATCTTCTGTCTTTTCATTTTCGGCATATAATTGCCAAGTTAATTGCATAGCTTCCTCGTGG
>Ga0116200_10000880_pt1 | contig 10991 bp, 12 predicted proteins | sample Mar14436cmmetaG_FD_94478 | JGI IMG/M metagenome (GOLD analysis project Ga0116200, IMG submission 94478) | Marine hydrothermal vent microbial communities from Guaymas Basin, Gulf of California to study Microbial Dark Matter (Phase II) - Marker... ... | reverse complement strand
TTTACACCAATTGTGGATGACCCATATTTTTTTGGTCAGATTGCTGCTGCTAATGCCTTAAGTGATGTTTATGCAATGGGTGGAAAACCCTTAACAGCTATGAATATTGTCTGTTTTCCTGCTAAAGAAGTATCAAAAGATATTCTTAAAGAAATATTGCATGGAGGATTAGATAAAATCCATGAGGCAGGAGCTATTTTGGTTGGTGGACATAGTGTAGAGGATCCAGAAATTAAATATGGACTTTCTGTAACAGGAATAGTTCATCCTAAAAAAATTTTGACTAATGCAGGTGCTAAAGTAGGAGATATATTAATTTTAACAAAGCCAATAGGCATAGGTGTTATTGCTACAGCCATTAAAGCTAATTTAGCTTCTTATGAAGCTATAAAAAAATTAATAAATATCGCTGCTACTTTAAATGATAAAGTAACTAAAGTAATGCATTTTTTTTCAATACATGCCTGTACAGATGTAACGGGATTTGGCTTAGCTGGTCATTTATTAGAAATGGCTATTGCATCAAAAAAAGAGATTGAAATTTGGGCAGAAAATGTACCTATCATTCCAGAAGCATTAGAATATGCCTCTATGGGGCTTATTCCAGCAGGAAGTTACGCTAATAAACATTTTTGTGAAAATTTAGTAGAAATTAATGAAAAAATTCCACTTCCTAAAATAGACCTCCTTTTTGACGCCCAAACTTCAGGTGGACTTATTATTGCATTACCTGAAAAAGAGGCTAATAATTGTTTAAAAAGACTTAAAGAAGAAGGAATAAAAGAAGCAAATATTATTGGGCAAGTATTAAAAGAGCATCAAAAAGGGAAAATTAAAATAATTTGATTTTTTTCTTGCTCTTTTGATAAAAATGTTTATAATAAAAATGCGGGGGCGATATGGGTTCGACGGGGATATGGTAGGCTTAAGCTGCATGCCGGGGTTCCTATCGCCTCGTGAAAAAAAGATAGGGTAAAAACAAATGCCAATGACTATGCTTATGCTCTGGCTGCCTAATTGAAGCAGCCAGCGTCTACCCAACCTCGCCTGCAGGGTTGGTGTAGGCGTCGGTGATGCAGGCTAGCTATCAACTGGTGCCCATGACAGTTGATAGCGAAAATTGACATGGGCTAGCTTCTGGACTTCCAGTTCGGGGGAATGCCAGAAGCGAAAAGGGAGACCCGAACTAAGCATGTAGATGCTTAAGCCGAATATTCCCGGACGCGGGTTCAATTCCCGCCGCCTCCACCAAAAAGATATTACAATGGATGAAAAACATTTAATAGATTCACTTAGTCAAATTTTTTTACGTCGAATCGAGCAAGAGCTTGATAAGATGGATGAGACTGGTGTATTAGTTAATGAAGAGTTGCTTAATGCTTTCAGTTTATTATTAAAAAAAGAAATGCATAAATATGGTCATTTACCTGCTAGTTTAATAGATAAAGCTATTGATGCAGCTTTTAATGAAATTATTAAGCAGCGCTCTATTAAACACTGATGACCCTGGACAGTTCTTATTGCTTTGTTTGTGGCTCTAAAAATCCTAAAAGTCTTAAAATTAAAGTTTTTTATGAAAATGGTATAGCCAAAACATATTATTCTTTTCCTCCAGAATATCAAGGTTGGAAAGGTTTCATTCATGGTGGAATTATTGCCACTCTTTTAGATGAAATTATGGCCTATGCTGCTGGACAATTAGGTCCTACTATGACCATCCATTTAAATATTACTTTCCGTCAAGCCCTTCATCCAAATGAAAAAGTTATTGTTTCTGGCTGGATTGAAAATAAAACAAATCGTAAAGTGGAAACAAAAGCTGAGATGCGGCGTATAATAGATAATAAAATTATCGCTACAGCTGAAGGTGTATTGTTATTTGTGAAATAAATCTTGGGAGGGGATTATGAAAAAAATAGGACTATTTTTTTGTTTTTTTATTTTATGTCCAACAATGGTATTTGCTATTGAGTTTCAGCCTATTGGTTTTGAATCCCTTTCTATGGGTGGAGCAGGTGTAGCTTCTGCTAGAGGAAGCTTTGCTGTTTATTACAATCCTGCACTTTTATCTAAACCAGTGCATGGTGCTGAGTTTGCTCTTTGTGTTGGTGTAGGTGCAAGGGAAGTAAATCTTGTTGATCATATTGATAAACTGGCAGACATAGATATTGAAAATACATTTGATTTAATGGAAGAAGAAGCACCAGGAGGAATAGCATCATCAGATGTAAAAGATAAAATAAATACTATAAAAAATGAATTGCAAAGCATTGCTGAAAAAAACGGTTTGCAGCTTATGCCCACTGTTTCATTAGGTATGCAAATAAAGAAATTCGGTTTTGGTATATTTGGTCTCTCAGAGGCTACTGGCTATGCAGTGATTGATTCAAAACATTTGGATTTTATTGTGAAAATAGATGATGATTATTACAAATATAATGAAACAACAGGACAGTATGAATCTTCCAATGAAACAGAATATCAGAATTCTTCCCTTCAATATGCTATTGAAAATAATCTGACTTATTTAAAACTTGCTGGTCTTGCCTATTTAGAAATACCTATTGCCTATGCTCATGAATTTGAGACTCCTTTTGGCACATTGACCATTGGAGGAGCAGTAAAGGTTATGCCAGGCTGGACATTTGATGCTAAAATAGATATTGATACTGCATCAGAAGACATTGATGATGAACTTAGTGATGCAGATAAAAGAGACACGTCTTGGGGTATTGACTTAGGCTTACTTTATAAGCCAACAAAAATACCTGGTTTAAAAATTGGTCTTGTAGGGAAAAATCTAAATACACCTAAATTTGATACAGCAAAAGGAAATACTTATAAAATAAAGCCTATGGTAAGAGCTGGTGTTGCTTATGATTTTTGGAAAATTACTTTTGCTGCAGATATTGATTTAACAGCTAATCCTACTTTTATTCCAAACTATAAGTGCAGATTTATTGGAGGAGGTTTCAATTTTCACCCATTTAGCTGGTTTTCTTTAAGAGGTGGTATTATGGGCAATGTAGCAGAGGGAGATGAAGGGGTCATTTTTACTGCTGGATTAGGATTTGGATTAAAGTGGTTTCAGCTTGATATTGCTGGACAAGTTTCAAGTAAAAAAGGACATTTTCAAGAACATGCCATACCGCGATATACTAGAATTCAGATTTCTTTAGTTTCTAAGTGGTTTTAAAGGAAAAACAAATTGATTTGAAAAATCTCACTTTATCAGAATTGGAAAAATGGATAGGAAAATTTGGCGAGCCTAAGTTTCGGGCACATCAGATTTTTGAGGCAATTTATAAACATAATATAAAAGATTTTTTTTCTATCACTACTTTGTCAAAATCTTTACGTTCTCATTTAGCTGAAATATGTCAAATTAGTAGTTTTCAATCTGAAGAAACATTAACTGCTTCTGATGGAACAATTAAATTTCTCTTCCGTCTTAAAGATGGACAATTTATTGAATCGGTACTTATTCCTCAATCAGGTTATTATACCCTTTGTGTCTCCACCCAAGTAGGTTGTGCTATGGGCTGCAAATTTTGTCTTACTGGAAAAATGGGATTTAAAAGAAATCTTGAGACTGCAGAAATTATCAATCAAGTACTTTATGCTAAAGAACATTTACCTCAACCTTGGCCTTTAAGAAATATTGTTTTTATGGGTATGGGTGAACCATTGCATAATTTTGAAGCTACTTTGAAAGCCGTAAATATCTTAACTCACCCACTTGGACTAAAGTTTTCTCACCGCCGAGTCACTATTTCTACTATTGGTTTGGCTCCGCAAATGCTTAAATTTTCTCAAAAAGTTAATGTAAGCTGGGCTATATCATTTCATGCTGCTGATAACAAAACAAGAAATTTTCTTGTACCTATAAATAAAAAGTATCCTTTAGAAGTTTTAATAAAAACCATGCATAAGATGCCATTACCTAAAAGAAAGAGATTTACTATTGCATATGTACTTTTAAGAGGAGTGAATACTTCAGTAAGGCAGGCTAAAGATTTAGCTAAATTACTTAAAGGGCTTCCTGTTAAAATCAATTTAATTCCCTTTAACCCTTGTCCAGATATTGATTTTTCCCCTCCATTAACTTATGAAATCTTACAATTTCAAGAAGTCTTGCAAAAATACGGATATACAGTTACTATTCGGCAAAGTAAGGGAGCAGATATTGGAGCAGCATGTGGTCAATTGGATGGAAAACCAAGGGAGTTTAAAAATGATTAAATTAGATTTTGAAAAAATGGGAGGAATCATTCCTGCAATTGTTCAAGATTATAAGACAAATGAAGTGTTAATGTTGGCTTTTATGAATGAAGAGGCTTGGGAAAGGACTTTAGAAACAGGATTAGCTCATTATTATAGCCGTACTAGAAAATGTCTATGGCAAAAAGGTAAAAGCTCTGGTCATGTTCAAAAAGTAAAAGAAATTTATGTAGATTGTGATAAAGATACAGTATTACTTAAAGTTGAACAGATAGGAGCTGCATGTCATACTGGATATCGCAGTTGTTTTTATCGCAAACTAGAAGGAAATGACTTAAAAATTGTAGCTGAAAAAGTTTTTGAGCCAGAGGAGGTTTATAAAAAATGAAGAAGTTAAAGTTAGGTATACCAAAAGGCAGTCTTCAGAATGCTACTATAGAGCTGTTCAAGCGAGCAGGATGGGAGATAAAGGTAGGTGAAAGGAGTTATTTTCCTACTATTAATGATGAAGAAATTGAATGTAGTATGTGTCGTGCTCAAGAAATGTCTCGTTATGTAGAAAATGGTACATTAGATGCAGGTATTACAGGAAAGGACTGGATATTAGAAAATGAATCTAAAGTAGTAGTAGTAGCTGATTTGATTTATTCAAAAACAAGCCTCCGTCCCACAAGATGGGTATTAGCAGTAGCAGGAAACACTCATATTAAAGATATAAAAGATTTAGAAGGGAAAAAGATTGCTACAGAGTTAGTCAATTTTACTAAACGTTTTTTTGAAAAAGAAGGTATAAATGTTACTGTAGAGTTTTCTTGGGGTGCTACAGAAGCTAAAGTAGTTTCTGGATTAGCAGATGCTATTGTTGAAGTTACTGAAACTGGTACAACTTTAAAGGCACATGGTTTAAAGATAATTAAGGAATTAATGATTTCTTATCCTCAATTTATAGCCAATCCAGAAAGTTGGAAAGATCCATGGAAAAAGGAAAAGATAGAACAGATTGTCCTTTTATTAAAAGGGGCTTTACATGGATATCATATGGTGGGTTTAAAAATGAATGTACCTCAGGAAAAATTAGAAGAAATTGTAAAATTATTACCAAGCCTTAATGCACCTACTATCTCTCCTCTTCATGATCAAAAATGGTGTGCAGTAGAAACAGTAGTAAATGCTAAAATAGTGCGAGAACTAATTCCAAAGCTCCTTAAGGCTGGGGCTGAAGGCATTATTGAATATCCTCTTCACAAAGTCATATGATGAAATGGTTAATTTATAGCTTAATCTTTTTATTAATAAATTGTGCTAATATTCAGCCTAAAAATAAGCATGATAATGCACAGATACATTATCGTTTAGGTAGTTCTTATTTAAGAGAAGGAAAATATGCTTTAGCTTTAAAAGAATTGTTAAAGGCAGTTAAACTTGATCATAAAAATCCAGATATTCATTTGGCTTTAGGACTTGCATATATGGCAAGAGGTGATTTAAATTTAGCAGAAAAAGAATTTAAAAAAATATTAGGTTTAGATAAAAATTATGCAGCCGCTTATAACAATCTTGGGCTTTTATATTTACGAAAGAAAAAATTTAAGATAGCTGAATCTTATTTTAAAAAAGCCTTAGCTATCCCTACTTATCCTACTCCAGAAGCAGCTTATACAAATCTTGGTTCTTGTTATCTTTTACAGAAAGATTTCTCTAAAGCTAGAAAAAATTTTATTTTAGCATTGGAATTAAATCACCATTATTTACCTGCATATCTTGGTCTAGCTAGAACTTGGGAAGAGGAAGGAAAATATGAAAGAGCAATAGCAGTATATGCTGAAGGCATAACATATCTTCCTGATGCCCCCACGCTTTATTTTAGAATGGGTTTACTTTATCTTAAAATTGGCAAAATTGAACAGGCAAAAAAACAATTTGAAAAAGTAGTTCAGATAGATAATGGGCCTTTAAAAAAACGGGCAATAAATATTTTAGAAAATCTCTCATGATAGCAAGGCGTGCTAAAGAAATCTCCCCTTTTATTGTCATGGATATATTGGAAAAAGCAAAAAGTTTGGAAAAACAAGGGCATCATGTCATTCATTTAGAGATAGGTGAACCAGATTTTGACACACCTGAATGCATTAAAAAAGCCGCTATAGATGCAATTAAAAAAGGTAAAACATACTATACTCATAGCCTTGGCTTGCCAGAATTAAGAGAAGCTATTGCTAATTATTATCAAGAAAAATACAAAGTAACGGTTTCTCCTGAACAAGTAATTGTTACTGCTGGCAGCTCACCAGCTATATTTCTTGTTTTTGCTAGTCTTTTGGAACCAGGTGATGAGGTTATTGTTCCGAATCCAGGTTATGCTTGTTATCCTAATTTCATTCATTTTTTTGGGGCAAAACCAATTTTCATCCCGGTTAAAGAGGAAAATGGATTTGTTTATGATTTGATAGATATTAAAAAGGTTTTGAACCGCCGAACAAAAGCCATTATTATCAATTCGCCTGCCAATCCTACAGGTGCATTAACTCCTTCAGAAATTATAGAATCACTTGCTAATTTTGGTTTACCTTTAATCTCAGATGAAATTTATCATGGGCTTGTCTATGAAGGTGAAGAAAAAACAGCTTTAGAATTTAGTGAAAATGCTTTTATTTTAAATGGTTTTTCCAAATCTTATGCTATGACAGGCTGGCGATTAGGTTATGTAATTGCTCCTAAAAAATTTATTCGACATATGCAAAAGATTCAGCAAAATTTCTTTATCTGCACTTCTAGTATAGCTCAATATGCTGGTATTGCTGCCTTAAAGGAAGCAAAAAAAGATGTTTTAAAAATGAAAGAAATTTATAATGAAAGAAGAATTTTTGTCTTTCATACTTTAAAAGAAATAGGTTTTCCTTTAAAAAAACCCCCACAAGGGGCTTTTTATTTTTTCATTAATGTAAAACATATAAGTAATAATAGTTATGCTTTGGCTTTTGATATTTTAGAAAAAGTCAAGGTTGCTGTAACACCAGGAATTGATTTTGGCACTGAAGGAGAAGGTTTTTTAAGAATTTCTTATGCAAACTCTTTAGAAAATATAAAGGAGGGATTAAAAAGGCTTAAAAACTATTTTAAAATATGCAAATTAAAACAATAAGATTTTTTAAAAGTGCTCTTTGGGAAAAAGATTGGCCAGATTTACCTTATCCTGAAGTTGCCTTTGCTGGTAGATCTAATGTAGGAAAATCTTCCTTACTTAGAACAATCCTTGGTCAAAGAAAACTTATTCGTGTCAGTCATACACCTGGCTGTACTCGCACTATTAATTTTTATTTAATAAATGAGAAATTTTTCTTCACTGATTTACCTGGTTATGGTTATGCAAAGGTAGCTAACCATTTACGAGCACAGTGGGGGAAAAGTATAGAAACTTATTTAGCCAAAAGAAAACAATTAAAAGGTATAGTACTTTTATTAGATGCTAGATTTGGCCCATTAGCCAATGATTTACAACTTTGGGAATGGTTAAATTATTATAAAAGACAAACCATTATTGTCCTTACTAAGGTTGATAAGATTAAAAATAAAGAAAGAGAAAAAATAATCCAAATTACTTATCAAAAATTTAACCTAAAAAAAGATTTTCCACTCTATTTTTTTTCTGCCCGCACAGCAGAGGGTAAATCACAATTATTAAAAGCAATTTTTAAAATGCTTATAAATTAATATCAGAAACAAATTGTTTAAACTCATCTAATTCCTTTACTAGTTTTTTATAAGCCTCTTCTACTCTCTCTAATTTGCCCTCCTTACACATTTTTTCTATTTCAAGTGATAAATTATAAGCACGACTTAAACCTAAGTTACCACAAGCCCCTTTTAAGCTATGAGCAGTTTCATAAACTGTCTTTGCATCATTTTTCTCAAGAGCATGATGAATTTTAGCAAGTTTTTCTGGATAATCTGAAAAAAATAAATTTAAAAGTTCTTTTAAAAGTTCCTTATCACCCTCAACCATCTCCATTACCTTATTCAAATCAAACATCTTTACCTCCTCTCTAACAATTTTAAGAAGACTCTTCCTTTTTCAAAAATTATTCATTTTTTATCCAAAACTTCTCTAATTATTTGTGATAATTCTTTTAAACTAAAAGGTTTTTGGATAAAAGCAACACATTCTTGTTTTAAAATTTCATTTATTTGATTATTAAAACTATACCCGCTTGAAATAATTACTTTTATTTTTGGATCAATTGTTCTTAATGTTTCATAAACCTCTTTGCCATTCATTCCTGGCATAATTATATCTAAAATTACTAACTGAATATCTTTTTTATTTTTTTGATAAATTTCTATAGCTTCTTTACCATCATTTGCCATTATTACTTTATATCCCAAGCTCTTTAACATTTCTGCAGTAACTTTAAGAATTTCTTCCTCATCATCTATAATTAAAATAGTCTCATTACCTTTTAATATTTCTTTAGAAGAAGTCTTCTCTTTTTGTATCCCTTTTTTTGAAGCTGGCAGATAAATGTTAAACGTTGTTCCTTTCCCTTTCTTACTATAAACAGTAATAAAACCTTCATGATTTTTTATGATTCCATAAACACTGGCAAGACCAAGTCCTGTTCCCCTCCCTCTCTCTTTAGTAGTAAAAAAAGGTTCAAATATCCTTTGTTGAGTTGCCTCATCCATACCTATACCAGTATCTGTAATCGAAATTTTTACATAATCCCCTGGTCTTGTTTTAAAAGGAAGAGTTTTAATATCAACATCATTAAATACAATATTTTTTGTTTCAACATACAATTCCCCTCCTTTTGGCATAGCATCTGCAGCATTAACAAATAAATTTAAAAATACTTGTTCCATTTGAGAGCGGTCTGCTTCCACTAGCCAAATATCTTTTTGAAAATTTTTGTGAATGTTTATTTCTTTTCTAACCTGTCCAAACATTTCTAAACAGTTCTCAATTATTTCATTTAAATTAATAGATTTAACTTCATATTTACCCTTTCTAGCAAATCCTAAAAGCTGTTTAGTAAGCTCAGCCCCTCTTTTCACCATATTTTCTATTGCTTTTAAATGTTTAAAATAACAATGAGATACATCCATTTTCATAAGCATAAGAGAAATATGTCCTTGTATACCCATAAGCAAATTATTAAAATCATGCGCAATGCCACCTGCTAAGGTGCCTATAGCCTCCATTTTTTGAGCTTGAAGAAGTCTGGCCTCCATTTGCTTTTTCTCAGTGATATCAACTAAAATGACAATAATACTATTATGTTCCTCATCTTTAACTGGTAAAAATGTTAAAATAATTTGTTTATTATTTAATATTACTGGAGCTTCTTCACTTATTTTTTGAGGGGCAATAGATGCTGCTTCAAGTAAACTTTTAATTCTTTGACGATCTTCTTGAGCAAATAAAGATATAAAATCTAAACCTAATAATTCTTCTTCTGTTTTACAAATTAAAGAAAGGGCAAAGGGGTTAGCATAAACTATTCTTCCTGTTGGTGTGATTTCTAAAATACCCTCAGACATGCTACTTAAAATAATTTCAAAATGCTTTTTAACCCAAAGTAATTCTTTCGTAATCTCTCGTGGAATGATACCTTCAATTCCCAAGACTTCTGGAGATCTTTCAAGTTCTTTCTTTTCTATTTTATCTAAAATAGCAAGAATATTCTCTGCCATTTTCTTTAAAGGTCCTTTAGCAATACATGCATCTGCCCCAAATTCTTCTAGATTTATCCCTTCTTCAGCAACAATACTGGAAAGAATAATAATATATGTATCTCTCAAATCAGGATTTTTTCGAATAATTTGGCATAATCTTTTTCCATCAATATTTGGCATAACTAAATCAATAAATATAACATCGGGAATATAATCCTTTAGAATATCTAAAGCAGAAAGACCATCTAAGACTGTTAAAACTTCATATCCTCTTTTTTTAAGTAAATTAACCATAAATTGTAAAATAAGAGGATGATTGTCTACTACCAATATTTTCTTCATATGGCTAATTCCTTTGCTATTAAATTTAATTTTTCTCTTATTAATTGAATTGCTTTTTCTATTCCCTTTAATTTGTTCTTAAGTGCATTCTTCTCTATTCCCTTTGCAATTTCATAAATATCCTGAAATTCAAGATTGCTAGCTGCACCCTTTATAGAATGTGCTGCTTCAACTACTTGTTTTACATCTTTTTTAATAAAAGCAGATTGTAATTTATCTAAATCAGAAATACTAACTTCTAAAAAAATTTTTACTAATTCCAAAAATTCATTTTCATCTAAATCTAAATCTTTTGCTTTTTTCTTTATTTCCATACATCTTTTAATTCGGTTAAATGCTTTTTTATGTTCGGTTATCTCTTCCGAACAAAATCATTTTTAATGTCGATTTTATGTAAAATACATCCTTAAGAGTTGAATTATGCAAAGAGACTTTATATTTAGCTCTGTGATAGAAAATGCCATTCATGGAATAGTTCTTTTGAATAAAGAAAATAAAATTGAATATTTAAACCCATCTATTCTTAAAATGTTAGGTTATAATTTAAAAGATAGAAAAAAACTAATTGGAAAATCGATATTTGATTGTTTTATATCAGAGAAACAAGAGAAGATTAAAGAGCTCATTCAGAGAGGGTTTAAAGAAAAATTAACAGAGGAAATTCAAATACTAAAAAAAGATGGTTCAACTTTTTGGGCTAGGATTTCTATTTTTCCAAATAAGAAAGATGGTAAAGTTTTTAATGTAACTATATT
>Ga0116200_10000879_pt1 | contig 10994 bp, 19 predicted proteins | sample Mar14436cmmetaG_FD_94478 | JGI IMG/M metagenome (GOLD analysis project Ga0116200, IMG submission 94478) | Marine hydrothermal vent microbial communities from Guaymas Basin, Gulf of California to study Microbial Dark Matter (Phase II) - Marker... ... | reverse complement strand
TTCCTTTCATCTTTTCCCCTCCAGGAGCTTTTTCGCCAAAGGATGTGGAACACCTACCACGAAAGTCTCTCGAGGAATACTGCATTTCTGTCTGGAAACTTCACAAGTTAAGGCTATAGTTATATTTTGCTTTATGAAACTTCCCACTGTAACTTCACCACAGACCCCTAATATTCCCGTAAGAGAAATCTTTAATCTTTGTCCAGTAATTGTGTGGTAATCCCAGATAAGTTTTCCCAATTGAGAAGGTGGTAAATGGGAAAGATAGATATCTGCTTCATTTTCCATTTCCAGACCAATATATTGATATCCCGGTGGAAGTTGGGGTATTGCTGAAATTAGAGAGAAAAATTTTTCCTTATTAACTCCTTTACCTGCTTTCTGACAATTTCTGTAAACTTCTTCATGGTTCCCTTCTCTAAGGAATACAAATCTTTCCCCAGGATGGGTGAGCTTCTTTAAATCAATTATTATTGGCCCAATGACTTTTGCTTCATTTAATGCCTCACAGAAATTTAGATTTTTTAAAGCATTTTGACTATGGGGAGGTATTTGTTGGTAAAAGTTTATTTTGATCCAAGGCCCTCGATAGAGGTATTCTAATCTTTTAACCATTTCCATTTTAAGCCTCCCTTAATCTTTCCCACAGTTCAATAATGGTTTTTTTGAAAGATTTATCCATTACCTCAACGGGAGGTATCCTTCTTTTCACTGCATCAATAATTTTCTCATGAAAGGGTATTTTCCCTATTACCTCTATGTTATTCTGTTGCGCAAATTCTTCGATTTGGTAGCAATTTTTTGGATTTATATCGAACTTGTTGATAAGGAGAAAGACTTTTACTCCAAAATGGTAGGCTACACCAATTACTCTTTCCATATCGTGAATTCCAGAAAGAGTTGGTTCTGTGACTATAAGAGCGGTATTTACTCCACTCAGGGCGGAGATCACCGGACAGCCAATCCCGGGTGGGCCATCAATGAGAATATACTCTAATCCTTCCTTAACAGCTAACTCTCGTGCCTTTTCTCTCACCACACTTACCAGTTTCCCTGAATTTTCCTGGGCAATGCCGAGTTGTGCATGAACTAATGGACCATAAGGGGTGGAAGAAACAAAAAATTCCCCTGTTTCTTCTATTTCCAATTTGATTGCCTGGTGTGGACAGACAAGATAACAAACTCCACAGCCCTCACAGGCATATTCATCAATAAAATATTTTTCTCCCTCCTTATAAATGGCTCCAAATCTGCAGAATTCCTGGCATTTACCGCAATTTTCACATTTCTCATAATCAATAGAGGCTTTTTTCCCTCCATGAAAAGTATAAGTTTCCTGAATTTTTGGATTAACCAAAAGATGAAGATTAGCTGCATCAACATCTGCATCTGCCAGGACTTTATTTTCCGCTACCACACCCAAAGAAGCAGTTATAACTGTTTTCCCTGTTCCTCCTTTTCCACTTGCAATAACAATTTCCTTCATTTTTACACCCCTAATTTTTGATTAAATTTTGGATTTGGTTATTCGGTTGAGTTTTTTCCGGATAAGAGCAACTTCCTTTTCTATTTTTTGAATCTGTGTATGGATATCTTTAAGAGAATAAGAAGACTTTATCTTTTTTATTGCGGATCGTGGACAGATCTTTGCACAGAGGAGGCACTCTTTGCAAAGAGAAGTGTTTATAGAGGCTTTCCCCATTATCACTTTAATAGCTCCTGTAGGGCAAACTCTTTCACAAGCACCGCATCCTAAACATGAGAAAACATCCACACTTAACATCTTTTCCCCTTCAAATTGAAAAATATTAAATTCCTAAGGATTGGATTACTTTCTTAGTCTCCTTGAGTTTTTCCAGAAGGTCTATAGGTTCTACCTCTAATTTTCTGGGTCTGAGAGCCTTTTCCCAATTATGGGGTGGGTGTATTTTTTTGAGGAGAGAAAGTTTTCCTAACTTTTTTAATCTCTCATAAATCAATACCCAGGCACAGTCTTTCTCAGGATCCACTTCACATTTCCCATTGGGACGAGTGCCACCACATGGGCCATTGAGTAATCCCTTGGCACATTGAGTTAGAGGACATATTCCTGCAGTCAAACCCACTTCACATTCCCCACAACCCTGACATTTTTCCAGAAATTCTTTTGGCCCTTCACCAAAGAAGCCAAGTGCATTATTAGCCGGGTATACAGGTTTAATGATACCTTTTTCCTTTTCTAAGTAACTGCGAACCACCTGTAGTCCATCACCACAACTCATCATTAATACAGCATCGCAATCTCTAAATTCCTTTTCAAACTGGTTGACAAACATAGAACTCATAGGGAGGTAGCAGCAAAAAACACCAAAAGGTAAGCCTATAGCAGCCAGAACTTCTTTCCCTTCCTTTTTAAGAGTCTCTGCCATATCCTCCACTTCCTTTACACCTCCGGTATGGAAAATCGTGGCACATCCTCCACATCCCATAATCACTATTTTCTTGGCACCATTTAAATACTCCATTATTTCCTCTAAAGGTTTCTGAACTTGCCCCATCATCTCTTAATCCTCCTTTCTATTTTCCTCAAGATAAGGGAGAATTTCTTTTATTTTGCCCTTTACACCTACCAAGAATTTAATCCCCCATTCATTAAAGAAGTCCTGTGCTTTTTTACCCATTCCTCCAGCTACCACTAAATTTACTCCCTTTTCCTTTAAGAAAGCGGGAAGAGCCCCTGGTAAAGGAGCAGAGTTTTGGTAAGGATTAGGAATTTCCTCGATTATTTGGAATCCCTCTTCTGTTTTTCTTACAATTACAAAAAATGCACATTTCCCGAAATGGGGAGAAATAATACTTTCCCACCCTTTACAATCTTGGCAGGCAAAGGCTATCTTCATTTCACTTCACCAATTTTTTAATTTTTTCCCATAAATTTTGGAATTTATCTTTGTATTCCTTAAATGCTTCTATTAAGGTTTCCCCCCTGGAGTAACTCTCTGCAATTTCCTTTTTCAAAGGTATCTTGTCCAATATCGGGATATCCCCTTTTTCACAATATTCTTCAATAAGTTCATCTCCTTCCCCTGCTCTATTAATGAGCACTCCTTTCTTTACTTTTAATTCATCACACATCCTTACTGCCAAGTCCAAATCATGGAGGCCAAAAGGGGTGGGTTCAGTGACAAGAAGAGCAAAATCTGCACCGTGTACCGCCTCCACAACCGGACAGGAAGTGCCTGGGGAAGTATCTATGATTGTATCTATTTCGTCTTTTGGAATTTTCTTTTTCAAAGCTTTTACTAAAGGAGTGGGAGAAGATTCACCTACGGTAAGTTTTCCTTGCCAGAATTTAATATGTTGGACAGTTCCACTTTCAATTATTCCTTTTTCCACATCCACTTCAAATATTGCCTGGTAAGGGCAAGCTATACTACAAGCACCACAAGAGTGACAAAGTTCATGAAAGATTAACACTTCCCCTTTTACCACCGCAATTGCATTATATTGACAGACTTCTGCACATTTACCACACCCTTTACACTTTGTATCATCAACTATTGGTTTGGGGAGATAGATAAACTCCTTTTTTTCTATCTTGGGCTTTAAAAAAAGAAAGGCATTAGGTTCTTCCACATCTGCATCGATGAAGAGGACAGGTTTTTCTAAGGATAAAGCTAAACTGGTAGAGATCAGTGTTTTCCCTGTTCCCCCTTTCCCACTGGTTACTGCTACTATCATCTTTCTCCCCCAAAAGAAATTTTCATTCCAATAAATCCTCCAAAGGGGAGGAATCTCAATTTTGGGAATAAAAGTGGATATAACACGGTTTTCCAGTAAATCTTTTTTAGAATAAATTTTTGGTTATCCATAGCTATTTTTGCCAATCTTTTAAGAGATAGAGGGTTGTAAAAGGTTCCAAAGGAACAATAACTTTGAGAAAAAAGACCCTTTATTCTTCGACTTATTCCTAAAATACTCCAACTGTTTAGGACACCCAAAAAAATTATGCCCCGACTCACTCGATAAGCCTCTTTTAAGGCCTGGATAGGGTTTTGAATGTATTCCAGCGAAGTAATAAAAATTACTCCATCAAAACTTTTTTCTTTAAAAGGTAGTTTTTGTGCATCTCCTTGGATCAGATATTTCACCCGCTTATTTTCTCTTGCAAATTTCAACATGGGAAACGAGATATCTATTCCCACCACTTCATAGCCTTCTTTTTCCAGCCAGGATGCAAATCTACCTGTTCCCGTCCCCACTTCCAAGATTTTTCCTTTAGAAGGCAGGAAAGACTTCATAAGATCTGTCTCCTCTTGGAAAGCTCTTTTCCCAAAATTTTCTTCATACCATCTATCATATTTTTCTACCCATTTCATTTTTTCCCGCTTAACCAATCTCCCTCCCAAAATTGCTTTTTTAGTCTTTCTTCCAGGTCTAATTTTTCCACATCTTCCTTCCGAAAAGAAAGGGGGTAATGAAGGTAGTAATCTTTTAGGATCTCATAGGCCCAATTAATCTTCTTTATTTTCTCCGTAGTATTTTTCCCCTTATCTGGATGATTTTTTTTGGTTAATTCCCTGTATCTCTGGACAATTTCTTCCCAGGAAGCTTCTTCTCCTAACCCTAAGATTTTTCTTGCCCGATTAATCAGCTCAAATTTTTTCAATTAATTTCTCCTTTACCGAAGATACTTTACCTTCTATAGTTAAAGGTTTATCTTTTCTTTCATCGATTTTTACAGTGGTTACAACCCTTACCACATCACTTTCCAAAACAGCTCTATGCATTTCTTCAACTAATTTCAATAATTCAGAAATTTCCCCTTCCACGATGGTACCCATAGAGGTAATTTCAAACTTTACCCCCTTCCTTTTCAGGATTCCCACTGCTTTAGCAACATATTTACTTACGGATGGAGTGGATGTTCCTATAGGAATAATGCTAATTTCTGCAATAGCCATATTTTACTCCTTACAAAATTATTCCTCCATGTAATTTTTTAGTTTTTCCAAAATTGTCTCCTTAGGGACAGCACCTACGATTCTTTCTTTTTCCTCTCCATCTTTAAAAATAATCAAAGTGGGAATAGCCATCACACCGTAATCAGTAGCAGTCACTGGTGCTTCATCAACATTTAGCTTACATACCTTCACCTTACCAGAATATTCCATAGAAATTTCTTCCACTATAGGTGAGACTATCATACATGGACCACACCAGGGTGCCCAAAAATCCACCAGGACTGGTTTCCCCTTTTCTTCCAGCACCTCTTTTCTGAAGTTTATATCGGTCAAAGTTATAACCATTCTTCTACCCTCCCTCTTTTATTTCAGGAGACACTATTATCTCACAATTTAAAGAATTGGAAATCAAACAGTGATTTTTGGTTTTCTCCATAATTATTTTTACCTTTTCCACCTCACCTTTTTCAACTTTAATTTGGGGAAGGATTTTAATTTTCTCAAATTTAAGTTTCCCTTCTTTAAAGACTACTTCACCTTCAATCTTGCTTTGATAAGAAAGCAAATGGATTTGAGCCTTTTCTACAAAATAAAGAAAAGTTGTGAGAATGCAAGAATCAATCGAAGCTAAAAAGAGTTCTTCAGGACTTATAAAACCCTGGGGACCTTTAAATTCTGGTGGGGTAGAAATTTCTATTTTTAAGTTGTTACGGAAGGAAACCAGCCCTTTCTTGTCCTCTATCCATTTTAACTCTGTAGAGAAATTAAAAGGTTTCATCTTTTATTCCCTTACCATTGGTGTTCCACAGTTAGGACAAGTAAGAGTGTAGCAGGGAACACCCCGTTCATGGGGTAATCGAGTTCCACAGCGGGGGCAAATGCAGTATCCTCCAGGACCTTTTCCTGCCCCTCCCATTCTTCCTCTACCACCTCTACCCATTCCCCTTCCTCCTGGGCCACCACCTACGGGACCTGTTCCATTCCCCCGAGGCATTTTCTCACCTCCTTTCCATTATGAAACACTTCCCAGTTTTTGGCTCATATCCATTGTGGCTGCTACCAAGGGGTAAAGTGTGGGGGGAGAGGTGAGCCAAGGATGGGTAGCCATCTGGAAAGTTTCCAGTTCAACAGCCGGTGCTCTTTTCTGGATAGCCATCCCTACAACATTAATGAGTTCCCCTACACTTGCACCCCCAGCAATTTGGCCACCCAGGATGATTGTAGAAAGTCGTGAGAATATAAGTTTTATCCTTATCTTTTTGGTTCCATGAAGGGTGGCAGGATGTTTATCCGGGACAGTAGTTTCACCTATCACCACTTCGAAGTTCTCCTCCTCTGCTTTTCTCTGGGTCAGCCCCGCTGAACCAAGAACCAGCCCTCCAACTTTTGTTGAGAAGACGGCAATGGTTCCCTTTATCTCCCTCAAAACCTTCACTCCAAAAAGATTGGAGCCTGCCACTCTTGCCTCTGCAGTAGCAGTGGAAGCAAGCATCACCGGAAGGTGTTTCCTTGTAAAGAAACAGCGTTTTTCAGCACAGTCTCCTACAGCGAAAATACTGGGATCTGAGGTCCTCATGTATTCGTCCACCCAGATTCCTCCTCCTCTCCCAATCCAGAGATCCATATCTTCAGCCAATTTAGTGTTCGGTTTTGCTCCAATGGATAAAATTACGAGATCAGCAGGGATAGTCTGTCCGTCAGAAAGTTTAACTGCTGAAACCCGTTTCTCACCTTCAAAACTTTCCACTTTCCTCCCCAGCCATAAATTTACTCCCTTTTTCCTCAGTTCTTCTTCTGCAAGAATGCAGAATTCCTCATCAAATGCACGAAGGAGACAATGGGAAAGGACTTCTACAATATGAATTGACTTTCCCTTTAGATTTGAAATTTCATCGGCAAATTCAACTCCTATAAATCCTCCTCCAACAATTACAATATTCTCAGCTTTATACACCTCTTCGCGTAAAGTCTCCAGATACTCCAGTTCCTTTTTGATTGTGAAGATTCCTTCCATTTCCACACCTGGAATTCTGGGGACCAAAGGTTCTGACCCTGTAGCCAGAATAAGTCTGTCGTATTTGACCTTTTTACCATTAGCCAATTTTACTTCTTTTTTATCTCGGTCAATCTGGATGACTTTGCCTACCAGAATTTCAATATTGTGGGATTTAAGTGGTTCATCGGAAAGGATGTCCTTTTTAGCAGAGTCTAAACTGTGAAAGATATAGGGTATACCGCAAGGAATTACACTCACCTTATGTTCCCTTATCAATAAAAAATTTTTTTGAGGATAATATTTTTTTCCAGTGACTGCACTTACCACTCCTGCAGGTCCTCCACCAATTACTACAACATCAAAAAAATCAGCCATTTTTAACTCCTTTCCTTCTTTATTTCACCTTAAATTTTACTTTTCGCAGCAGCGTTTAGGGTTATCGCAGGGATTTGGACAGCAAGTAGGCTTTTTATAATCTGTGGCGTAAAATCCGGGGCCTTTGAAAATAAAACCACCGCCTCCTGAGAAGAGTCTCTTAACTTCTCCACCACACCTCGGGCAGGTTTTAATTGGTTCCTCCCTTATACTCTGGAATTTTTCAAACCTATATCCGCACCTTTTGCACTGGTATTCGTAAGTAGGCATTTTTATTTTTCCTTTTCCAGTTCTTCAATCCTCTTGAGAATAACCTCTAATTGTTTTTTCAAATTATCAGCTTGGTTCTTGAGCATTTTAAGTTCTTCCTCTCGGGAAAGTGAGGGAGGAGTAGGAGTAGAAGGAGGAGGTGGATAAAAACCCGGGCCCATTCCCCAGCCTCTTCCTCTTCCCATACCAAAGCCACCCATTCCTCTTCCCATACCAAAACCCATTCCGGGACCCATTCCAAAGTGGGGTGGAACATTGGGCTGGAAGGTGGGTTGTAATTCACCCCGTTTAAATCTTTCCACTGCATCCCTTACTCTTCCTACTACTCCCACGATTACCTTTACGCCTGCAGTTTGAAGTACCTGAAAGGCATTTGGGCCACAACTCCCTGTAAGGACTGCTTCCACTCCTTGGTTAGCTACAAATTGGGCTGCTTGAATTCCAGCACCAGTGAGACTGTGAGCATATGGGTTTTCTATTGCCTCAAACTCCATACTTTCAGTATCTACAATGATGTAGTAAGGGCATCGACCAAATCTTGGATCCACCGAAGAATCAAGAGAACCTCCCTGAGCAGTTACCGCAATCTTCATTTTTTCCCCTCCAGTTCCTCAATCCTTTTTCTTATACTTTCTAATTGATCCTCTAATAGTTCCTGTTGCTGCCTAAGGTAGGTAAGTTCATCCTCTGGAGTAGGTGGATTGGCAAATGGAAAACCAAACGCTGGGAAAGGTGTATATCCACTCTGGAATGCCTGCCAGAAAGCCTGCATTTGTGGAGTTGGCCATGTTCCATAGAGAAGGTAGGTAGCTGCTGGACCAAGTCCTGTGGGGCTTCTTCCTATCCATCCTGGTGAAAATCCAAACCTCATCCAACCTGGAAGCCCGGTGAGATAGAACATCCAGCGATACCTCATTTTCCCATCACCTCCTTTTCTTTATCTTACCAGTAAGGAAAGTATCTATAACCCCAGGTTGCCCAGCTGGCAGGAGCCCCCCATCCTGCAAAATAGGGTATGGTGGAGGCGTAATAACCTGCATAAGGGGTTGCCCACCACCAGCGAGGTAACCAGGGGAACCACCTGCAGAAAGGATATGGATTTCCTCTCCATCCCCATCCATACCACCATCCACCTCTTCCAAATCCACGGGGCATCTCACTCACCTCCTTTCTTTTAAGGAAAAGAGCAAAGTTCATGCCAAATTGAAAATGTGCTTAAGATAAAGGGATTTTGAGATTCCCTGCCCAAAATGCTGTTTAAATATGAAACTTATGTTTCTTTTTGAAGCAGATAGTTTTTTAGGAACTCCTCTTTAAAATTTTTAAAACGATCTTCCAAAATAGCTTTTCTCATTTCTCTCATTAAAGAAAAGAAAAAGTAGAGGTTATGGAGTGTGTTCAATCGCAATCCTAATATTTCCTGGGAATGGAAAAGATGACGAAGGTATGCGCGGGTATAGTTTTTACAGGTATAACAAGTGCAATTCTCATCTATGGGACGGAAATCCTCAGAAAATTCTGCGTTTCTCACAACAATTTTTCCTTTCCAAGTATAGGAAGCTCCCGTTCTCCCTTCACGCGTAGGGATAGAACAATCAAACATATCGCATCCTCTTTCCACATACTCCACTAAGTCCTCCGGTCTCCCTCCACCCATGAAATAGCGGGGTTTATTTTCTGGAAGAAGAGGTATGATCTTCTCCAGAATTTTCAATGTGTCTTCCCGGTCTTCTCCCACACTCAATCCTCCAAAGGCATATCCTGAAAATCCTATTCCCACCAGAGCTTTTGTGCACTCTTCTCTCAGTTCAGGATAAATACTTCCCTGAATTATTCCAAAAAGCATACCCTTTCTTCCTCTTTTTTCCCAATACCTTTTGGCTCTTTCTGCCCATACAATCGTCCTATTGACACCTGCACGGGTATATTCCTTAGAAGAGGGGTAGGGGATACACTCATCAAGAGGCATGAGAATATCAGAATCCAAAATTAATTGGATGTCAATAACTTTTTCTGGAGTGAAATAATGCTCGCTCCCATCCCAGTGGGAACGAAATATAACGCCATCTTCTCTGATCTTTCTGTAAGTAGCCAAACTGAGAATCTGATACCCTCCACTATCAGTAAGTATAGGGAAAGGCCAGTTCATAAAGGAATGTAATCCCCCTGCTTTCTTAATAACCTCAATTCCTGGTCTTAGGTAAAGGTGATAAGCGTTGGAAAGAACAATTTCCGCACCTACGCTTCTAACTTCTTCCGGGGTTAAGGTTTTTACTGTCCCCTGTGTTCCTACGGGCATGAAAACAGGTGTGTGAATAACACCACGGGGGGTTATGATTTTCCCTGCTCGTGCACCTGTAAATTTATCTACATGTTCTAATACGAATTTAAATTCCATATTTAGGAAGACTGTTTTTCAGCTTCTTTCACTATCCTTTTTGCATCCTTAATTCCGTAAATTCCCACCCATGTAAGAAGTATCAGGCCAGCAAGGGAGACATTTATGGAAAGCCAAGGTATGGAGGTAGAAGGTTCTTCTTTTTCAATTACATTACCCATCTCGTCCATTTCTACTTCTTCATCCGGTGGATTGATTTGAGCTTTGGCATAAAGGATTCCACCCCAGATGAGGAGCGCAATGGAGATTAAAGTAATGAGCAAAAGCAGTATCCCTTTTTTCTTTAATCCCCAGTAAATATGCCCCAGCCCTGGGAGAATAAAACTTAAAGTTACAACTTTTCTGATATTTTTTTCTTTCATATCACCACCTGTCCAGATCCCAGGAGACTTTTCTTAATTTTTCAAACATAGTTTGAACAGGTTTATATCCCCCTTTAACTGGGAAAATCAGGATAAAGACATCCATAGTGTCTCCTTTTTTCAGATACTTAACCTGGGGGACCGGATTAACGAAAAGAAAATCTTCTCCTTTACCTACTAACCAGGGAGTAATTATTCCCAATCCATAACCCTTTCCTGAATGAGCATAGACCCAGGCAACCTTTCCAATCTTTGTTTTTCTTTTGGAAAATCTACCCTTAGTTTGAAGTTTAAAAGTTTTAACCTTTCTCCCTTTGGGGATGGTGTAATATTTGAAGTGGTCACCTATTCCCCAGTTTAATGCAGTTTTTGCTTTTTTGTCTCCTAAGTATTTCAATTTGGAGTAGAAAGCGAGGAATGGGTAGCCCTTCCATATTTCAAATGTAACTTGGAGTATATAATCATTAATTCGATGCCCTTTTCCATCATGTAGATAAATAAGGGTTAAGATATCCTTTTTGTTTTCCTCATCTCTTACTACTTTTACTTCTTTGAAATCATCCATAAGCATATCTTTCTTTTCTTTTAGATTTTCAGCAGCAAAGTACAGGAGATAATTTTCCACCTTGATAGCTGTGGGTATAATATCG
>Ga0116200_10000877_pt1 | contig 11008 bp, 12 predicted proteins | sample Mar14436cmmetaG_FD_94478 | JGI IMG/M metagenome (GOLD analysis project Ga0116200, IMG submission 94478) | Marine hydrothermal vent microbial communities from Guaymas Basin, Gulf of California to study Microbial Dark Matter (Phase II) - Marker... ... | reverse complement strand
CCCTGCACTCCTCGTGAAGCAGGAATTTCTGTGGAAGTAATAAAAGAATTTTCCGGGAAGATTCCCATCCTTGGAGTATGCCTTGGGCATCAATCCATTGCTTATGCTTTCGGGGGGAAGATAATTTCAGCTCGAAGACTCATGCATGGTAAAACCTCCCAAATCTTTCATGATAGAAAAACCATATTTAAAGGGCTTCCCAACCCATTTGAAGCAACCCGGTATCATTCCCTTGCGGTGGATGAAAAGACTCTTCCCGCAGAGTTTGAGGTCAGTGCAAGAGCTGAAGATGGTGAAATCATGGGTATAAGACATCGGAAGTTTGTGCTTGAAGGTGTGCAGTTTCATCCTGAATCCATCCTTACGAAGGGAGGAATGAAACTGCTTAAAAATTTTCTGAAGATAGGTAAGGAGGTGAAAAAATAATGAAAGAAATCCTTGAAAAATTGAGCCATCGGGAAAATCTTACTCCCCAGGAAATGAAAACAGCTATGGAACTCATTATGGAAGGGGAAGCTACCCCTGCTCAAATTGGTGCTTTCCTTATGGGTCTTAAAACCAAAGGAGAAACTGTGGAAGAAATTACTGAGGGTGTAAGAGTCATGCAGGAAAAGGCATTGAGGATCTTCGTGGAAAACCGGGAAGAAGGACTTGTAGATACCTGTGGCACGGGTGGGGATGGGAAAAACACCTTCAACATTTCTACAGTAACAGCCTTTGTGGTGGCGGGGGCAGGAATAAAAGTGGCTAAACATGGAAATAGAGGAGTTTCCTCATCCTGTGGAAGTGCTGATGTTCTCGAAAAATTAGGGGTAAAAATTGAACTTACTCCAGAAGATGTGAAAAAATGTATTGAAGAAATAGGTATAGGTTTCATCTTTGCACCTTGCTTTCATCCAGCAATGAAATATGCCACTCCGGTGAGAAGGGAGTTAGGAATGCGAACTATATTTAACATTCTTGGGCCATTATCTAACCCTGCTAAAGTAAATATTCAACTTATGGGAGTGTATGATCCTTCTTTACTTTTACCACTTATCCATGTGTTGAAAAATTTGGGGCATCTTTCTGCCATGGTGGTTCATTCCCAGGATGGATACGACGAAATAACCCTGACTTCCCTCACTCAAGTATATGAATTGAAAAATGGAGATGTTCGTGGTTATTTCCTTTTTCCAGAAAACTTAGGATTTGAAAAATGTTCACCCCGTGATCTGGAAGGAGGAACTGTGGAGGAAAATGCGGAAATCATGAAAGGCATACTTAACGGAACAATTTCCGGGCCAAAAAGGGATGTGGTACTCTTAAATGCTGGTGCAGTGATTTACCTTGCGGGCAAGGCTGGAACATTAAAAGAAGGAGTAAAAATGGCTGAAGACACCCTTCTTTCCGGTAAAGCAAAGGAAAAATTGGAAACCCTTATTGAATTTACTCAATCTCTCAAATGATTATTGAAGAAATACTAAAGAATAAAAAAAGGAGGAAGGTAACGGGGAAACGGCTCTCCTCTCTTCCTCTTCTTTCTTTCAGTAAAGCACTAAAAAAGGGAAAAGGGTTGTCTTTTATTGCAGAGATTAAAATTTCCTCCCCTTCAGAAGGTGAATTGATAGTGGGAAAAGATCCTTTATGGATTCTTAAAGAATATGAAGAAAACGGTGCAGATGCAATTTCTGTCATCACTGAACCCTCCTTTTTCAAAGGGGACCTTTCTCTTTTGGAAAAAGTCAAAAACTCCACTTCTCTTCCCGTTTTGAGAAAGGATTTCATCATTTATCCGGAGGAGATCCAAGAATCCTGGATTATGGGGGCAGATGCACTGCTCTTGATTGTGAAAATTCTTGATCTTTCCCTACTCCGTGACCTCCTTTCTCTTACCAGAGAAAAAGGAATGGAAGCCATAGTGGAGGTTCATGAGGAAAAAGAATTGGAAATGGCTCTCCAGGCTGGAGCAAAAATTATCGGAGTAAATAACCGGAACTTAGAAACGATGGAGGTTAACTTGGAAGTGGGACTTCGCCTGGGAAGACTTATCCCCCCTGATTGTGTTAAAGTATGTGAAAGTGGTATTAAAAATTTAAAGGATATAAAAAGGATAGAAGAATGCGGTTTTGATGCGGTGCTTGTGGGGACTTCACTGCTTAAATCATCATCGCCTGGAAAAAAATTAAGGATGTTAAAAGGGGGGAGGGAAAATGAGAGTTAGAATTAAAGTATGCGGAATTACCACAAAAGAGGATGCATGGAAAGCTGCGGATCTCGGGGTGGATGCTATTGGTTTTAATTTTTATCCGGAAAGTCCTCGGTATATTCCTCCGGAAGAAGTTAAGAAAATTCTCCTTTCTCTTCCGCCTTTCCTCAGCGGAGTGGGAGTGTTTGTTAACGAACATCCTCAAGTAGTGGAAGATATTGCAAGATACTGTCATCTTGAATGTGTCCAGTTTCATGGAGATGAGAGTACGGAATACATTTCTCTTCTTAATCTTCCTGTGATAAAAGCTTTCCGGGTGGGAAAAGATTTTTCCCCTGCATCTCTCCTCCCTTATAAAGAGAAGGTAAAGGCTTTTCTTCTCGACACTTACAAGGAAGGTATGCCTGGAGGAACAGGAGAAACATTTAACTGGAGTATAGCGGTTAAGATAAAAAAGGAAGTTTGTGAACCTATAATTTTGGCAGGAGGACTGAATCCTGATAATATTAAAGAAGCTATCTTACAGGTTAAGCCTTATGCAGTGGATATTGCTTCTGGTGTGGAAGAAAAGCCAGGAAAGAAAGATCCACATTTGCTAAAGAAACTTGTGGAAAGAGTTAGGGAAGCAGAAAATGAGATTTCCTGATAAAGGCGGAAAATTCGGTAAATTCGGTGGGAAATTTGTCCCGGAAACTTTAATACCGCTTCTCCATGAGCTGGAGGAGGCTTATCTCTATTATCGAAAGGATAAAGATTTCCAGCGGGAGCTCACTTACTATCTTAAAGAATATGCAGGGAGACCCACCCCACTCTATTATGCTGAAAGACTTACCCACCACCTGGGTGGAGCAAGAATTTACCTCAAAAGAGAAGACTTACTCCATACAGGTGCCCATAAAATAAACAACACTCTGGGGCAAGCACTTCTCGCAAAAAGAATGGGTAAAAGAAGAATTATTGCGGAAACTGGAGCAGGACAACATGGTGTAGCCACAGCAACTGCTTGTGCACTTCTTGGGCTGGAATGCGTGGTATACATGGGAGAAGTGGACATGGAAAGGCAGAAAATGAACGTTTTCCGGATGAAACTCCTGGGAGCTGAAGTTAGACCAGTTAAAACTGGTTCTCGAACATTAAAGGATGCCATAAACGAAGCTATAAGAGATTGGGTTACAAATGTGCGAACCACCCATTACTTAATTGGTTCAGTAGTGGGACCACATCCCTATCCCATGATGGTAAGAGATTTCCAATCCATTATAGGGAAAGAGGTTAAAAGGGATATTTTGAAAAAAGAAGGGAGAATCCCCGATTATCTCATAGCCTGCGTAGGCGGTGGAAGCAACTCTATGGGCCTTTTTTATCCTTTTGTGGGAAGAAGGGTAAAGATGATTGGGGTGGAAGCAGGGGGAATGGGTATCCATACTGGGAAACATTCCGCCACTCTTAACGCAGGGAGACCGGGGATTCTTCATGGTGCCTATACTTACCTGCTTCAAGATGAAGAAGGACAAATCAAAGAAACCCATTCCATTGCTCCCGGATTGGATTATCCTGGAGTTGGCCCGGAACATTCCTATTTTAAAGAAACCGGAATAGTGGAATACACCTCTGTAACGGATGAAGAAGCAAAAGAAGCTTTTCACTTACTTTCGCGACTTGAAGGAATTATCCCTGCATTAGAGAGTGCCCATGCTCTTGCCTATACTCTAAAATTGGCCCCCACCTTGGAAAAAGAGAAAATCATCGTGGTGAATCTTTCCGGAAGAGGAGATAAAGATCTGGGAATAATTCTGGAAGATGAAAATAAAGGAAGTTTTTGAAGAAACCTTAAGAAAAGGAAAACGCGTAATAATTCCTTATATCACCGGTGGTTTCCCTGATCCTTGTACCTTTCTGGAACTTCTGGAGTGCCTCGAGGAAGCTGGTGCGGGTATGATTGAAGTGGGTGTGCCTTTCTCTGATCCAGTAGCAGATGGACCAGTTATTCAGGAATCTTCCCAGAAAGCTCTGGAAATGGGTATGGGATTGAAAAAAATATTGGCCCTTCTTATCCAAAATCGCCATCGGGTTAATATCCCCCTCGTATTAATGGGATATTACAATCCTTTTTTCCAAATGGGAATAGATGAGTTAATGAGGCTGGCTAAGGAAGCGGATATTAAGGGATTTATCGTCCCGGATCTCCCAATAGAGGAGGCTAAAGATTGGACAAATAAATTGAAAAAGGAAAATATTGATACAATCTTCCTTGTTGCTCCCACTACAAGTATGGAAAGGGCAAGGGTTATTGCTTCTTTCACCACTGGTTTCCTCTACTGCATCTCAGTAACCGGTGTAACAGGTGCCAGAGAAAAATTGCCTGAATATCTTAAGGATTATTTGGAGTCTTTAAGAAAAGTCACCTCTCTTCCGAGGGCAGTGGGATTTGGTATTTCCTCTCCCCAACAGGTAAGAGAAATTTCACCTTATGCTGAGGGGATAGTTGTAGGAAGTGCTCTTATTAAATTAATTATGGAAACAGAAAAGAAAGAAATTTACCGTAGGGTAAGGAATTTTATCTCCTCTCTTGTGGAAGCATCCCATGTTTGAGAAAAGGGATAACTTCCTGGATCCCTGGTGTTTGGAAAAAATAAGTTCCCATAACTAAAACATCTACCCCAGCCTCAATCACTTCTTTTAAAGTATCCTGATTAACCCCTCCATCCACAGCTATCTTCCCTGGGAAAACTTTTCTTACTTCTTTAACTTTTTCCAATGCTTCTGGAATAAGTTTTTGGCCACCGAAACCCGGATTAACAGTCATTATGAGTATTTCATCCAGTAGTGGGAATATTCTTTCTGCCAGGATGGGAGTACCTGGATTAAAAGCAAGGGCAACTCTTAATCCCAGCTCCTTAACCTCTTTCACCCTTTTTTCCAACTCTTCTTCATCCACTTTCTCCACAGTTTTTGGATAAGTATAGCGTGGAGGAAGAGGAATACCGTATTCTTCCACATGGAAGGTAATCTGATCCACCCCTACCCTTTTAAATGACTCAAAGTATCTATGAGGTTTTTCTATCATTAAATGAGCATCAAGATACAGGCTGGTAACTTTCCTCACCCATTCCACAATTACCTGGCCAAAAGAGATATTGGGAACAAAAACTCCGTCCATCACATCTAAGTGTAATCGATCAGCCCCTGCCTTCTCAGCCTTTCTTATCTCCTCCTCCATACGCCTAAAATCACACCCTAAAAGACTGGGAGCAATTTCAATTCTCCTCATTTTTTCACAAGCAATTTCATTCTTTTCCATCATTTGCTTACAATTTCTGTCCATTTCTTTGCCAGCTCATCTCTCCTGGGTTTATAAACCAGTTCATAAAAATATCGCTGAGAGCGCAGGATTCCTTCGTCATACCTTCCCACAATTTCCAGTGCCTCTTTCCAAGCTTCCTCAAACTTATCACCAAACTTAGCCTCTATCTGTTTATGGAAATCTTCCGGTGTCTGGACTTTTCCGCCAATCACGAAAAACGGTTTTCCATCAATTTCAATTGAGTATCCCATTTCATCCCCTAAGTTGGTAATTTTAAATGTCTTTTCCACAGCTTCTTTAACTTTTTCTTCTGTCCATCCTTTGATTAAAGGTGGGGTTATCTCTCCAGGAGTTAGTTTTCTCTTAAACAATCCTTTCTTGGCTGCAGCATAAAAAATTGCTCGGTTAAGGCCCCAGGATTTGGCAGACTCCAGTGGTAATCCCAATCTGTAGGCTCTGGCAGCTTGAAGAACTGCCATTACCTGAAATCTTCCAACCGCCATTCTCCTCACCCCCTTACTTGACCTTCCTCCAGTCTATGGTGGCCACTGGCCCTTCTTCAATAAGCTTATAAAGGGAATCCCACTTCTTCAAAACTATACCTTCCCAGCCTTTCTGTAAAGCATTTTTGACTTCTTCTTTGATATCCCCTTTTTCCCAAAAATGGAACTCCATCTGATAAAAAGGTGGATTAAATTTTAATGAAGAAAGTATCCTCTTCCTCTCATTTAACGGTCTCCTTCCCACAAATTCCCCTTCCCAGAAAATCACATCAAACACATATACCAGAGGTTTTACCTTGGGATGTCGAGCAAATAGTGAGGGGATAAATCTTCTTCCACCTTCGGAATAGAGTTCACAATCAAGAAGTGTTCCGGGGGGTAATAGATTTTTAAGCGGGTTAATTAAATAAAGGAGTTTTTCTGTCCAATTAGGTTTTTTCTCAAGTCTCCTTCCCCAAAACTCTATTTTCCCGGAAAGATAGGAAATTATCTGCATGCGCCAACCGTCAATTTTAGGCTCTACAATCCAATCCCCTTTTAGCTCCTCCCCAAAATAAGGAATGGGTTGCATCAGCCAAACAGGACCGGAAAAGTTCATCCCTTAAGAGCTTGAGGTTTCAATAAATTTACCCATTTTCCGATATTTTTCGTATCTTCTCTCCAAAAGTTCTTCTACTGGAATTGAGATAAGTTCTTCTATTGCCTGCCTCAATACTTTTTTAATGTTCTCCGCTGTTTTCTCTGGATCACGATGGGCTCCTCCCAAAGGTTCTGGAATTATCCCATCAATCACTCCCAATCTTTCCAAATCCAGAGAAGTAATCCCTTGCACCTGGGCTGCCTGGGGTGCTTTAGAAGAATCTCTCCAGAGGATAGCACTGCATGCCTCCGGAGTACACACATAATAGACCGCATTTTCCAGCATATATATTCTGTCTGCCACCCCTATCCCCAGAGCACCACCACTTCCTCCTTCTCCAATTACTATGGAAATAATAGGAGTCCTGAGCCTTGCCATAATCATAAGATTCCTGGCTATTGCTTCTGCCTGTCCCCTTTCTTCTGCACCAATTCCTGGATAGGCTCCTGGAGTGTCAATAAAGGTAATCACAGGGAAATGAAACTTCTCTGCAAGTTTCATCAATCTCATAGCCTTCCGATACCCTTCAGGATGGGGCATACCAAAATTCCTTCTCAAATTCTCCTTTGTATCCCTCCCTTTCTGATGTCCTATTACTACAACGGTTCTATCTTCGAATCTGGCTAATCCCCCTACAATGGCTTCATCTTCACCAAAAAGTCTATCCCCTGCCAGAGCCACAAAATCCCTCATTATCATCCGTACATAATCAAGAGTATAGGGTCTCCGAGGATGTCTGGCTAAGAGAGTTCTCTGCCAAGGGTTTAAGTTTCGAAAAATCTTTTCTCGAGTAGTTTCTATTTCTCTTTCTAACTTTGCTATTTCTTCGGAAAGATCGATTTTCTTTTCTTCACTGAATTTTTTAAGTTCCTCTAACTTCCTTTCAAGTTCTACAATGGGTTTTTCAAATTCCAGTTCACCATTCATATCTGACTTCCTTCTCTCACAATCTCCACCGGGGTTCCTTTTATCACTAAGTCATAAAGTTCTTCCACATCCCTTTTAAGCATTCTTATGCACCCATTTGAGACATACTTACCAATGTCCTGGGGATTCACTGCTTCATGGATTCCAATACCCCTTTTCTCATCAATCCCAATCCATCTGGAGCCCAAAATATTCTCAGGGCTACCTGGAGGAATTGGTTTCCTCCCTTTAACATACCAAACCGGATTTTTCAGCTTGCTAACCACAGAAAACTTTCCCGTAGGTGTGAGATTGTCTCTACCTGAAGCAATGGGATATTTTTTAAAGAATTTGCCCTTAAATCGAAGATAGAGAAGGTTATGATCAAGATCCACAAGAACAGAAAAATCTTTCAAAGGGATAACCATGAGTTTCATCCCGGGTTTGAGAAAAGCGGTAGAAAGATGATTTTTCCGCATCAACAGGTCAATAGTGGTAGAAAATTTTTTAGCTATTCTATAAAGGGAATCACCTGGTTTTACCTCATACTCAATACTTCCTGGGAAAGGAAGATCGCCATATAACATCATATCATGGATTTGCGTCAAAGTATCTTCCACCTTTTCTTTCATAGGATGGTTTGGATATTTATCCAAAAGAGCAAGAAACTTTTCCCTGCACTCCAAGTAGTTTTCATCCTTCCATAATCTTAACCCCCGATAAAATTCCACTACAGGTTTATACTCATCACTTGTTTTATCCCAGTATTTATCTGCCTTTTCTCGATCTCCTTTTTCTTCATAACAATAGCCTATTCGATAATAGATGCGGTAAAGATCCGCAGGGAAAGGTGGATTTTGAATATCATAATTATTTAGAAACTCCTCAAACAAGCGCAGAGACTCTTCCCACTGGCTTTTTTCAAACAAAGCATTAGCTTCTTCTAAAATTTCTTTTAGTCTAAAAATCTTGCGTTGAGTAGCTCCTTTTTTCCAACCCCATAGAGAAACTACCCCAATAATCACCAGAAAAATTATGAGAAATTTTTTCTTTTTCATGCTTCCCTCCATTCTATTTTCTTACCCACTTCACTTAATGCTTCTCTTCCCAGCTCCAACAATACCTCTCTGATGGTAGGCCTGCTGGAAGGAGAAAAATCAATTAAGGAAAGCACCAATCTATCTAAAAATGGTGAAACCGAGGGATTATGATAAGAAGGTGGAAGAATTCTCAATTTACTTTCCGCTTTTTTTGTAAGCAAAAGTTTAGGACTTTCAGCATTATAAGGTAATCTGCCGGTTAGTAACTCGTAGAGAAGAACTCCATAGGAAAAAATGTCCGACTTTTCTGAAGTTTTACCTTTAAGAAGGACTTCCGGAGCCACATATACTGGAGTCCCTTTAATTTTTTTTCTCCAACGAAATAAACCCTTCCGCATTGCTAAGGCAAAATCAATAAGTTTTACTTCACCTTCTAAAGAGACCAAAATATTTTCGGGTTTAATATCATTATGTATTATACCCCTATTATGGAGGTAATTAATAGCATCCCCGATTTTCCAGGCGAGAGGAAAAAAATACCGTGAAAGGTCAATTCTTTCTCTCACTATTATATTTTTTAAATTCCTTCCTTCAATCCATTCCATTATCATATGAGGAGTCTTGCCAATCTCGTAAACCTTCACAATATTTTGATGCTCAATTGTCTTTAAAATTTCACACTCATTAAGAAAATCTTTTAAGGCACTTCGATCAGACTGCAATCCTGGCTTTAACATTTTAATAGCTACCTGACGCTTATTTTCTTCATCCCATGCTTTGTAGATTAAAGAACTTCCTCCTTCATAGGCTTTCTCAAGGATTTTATATCTTCCCAGTTCTTTCATTCCTTCTCTAAAATTTCTTTTATCTCTTTTGCCACACGAAAGGGTTTTGTGAGAATACGTGTAGGAAGGGATTTTAAGAAAGCATTAAAATCTTCTCTTAATTCGTGAGAAATTTTCTCCGGTTTAGTTAAAAGTCTGTGAATAACTTCTTCTGCATAATACTTGATAAGTTTATCCTTAGGAAGAGATAGGGAAAAATTACAGGTTTCGCAAGTGATTTTTTTTAGTATCCCCCCCACATATTCCAATCTATGAGGGGTTTCCTTTTCACACTTCAAACAGTAAAGAAGACTTTTTAAAATTTTGGCCAATCACTCCACCCCCTTCCGGTCCCCTTTCATACTGAGCCCCATCCGTCGTGCTTCAGGTGAAAGGCGGATAATCTTCACCTTTATCCTATCCCCCACAGAAAGAACCTGCCGGGGATTCTTAATTTTTCCATCCCCTATCTGGGAAACATGGAGTAATCCCTCCACACCTTCCTCCACTTCTACAAATGCTCCAAAATCAGTGACTTTAGTAACCTTCCCCTCTATTTCCATTCCTACTTTATATTTCTTACCTACACTTTCCCAGGGATCCGGAAGGAGTTTTCTTCGACTTAAAATAAATCTCCGATTATCTTCGTCAATATCTGTTACTATTGTCTTTACATTCTCCCCTTTCTTTACATATTTACCAGGGTCAATAGGCCCTTGTGTCCAGGCAATTTCATAAAGGGGAATTAACCCTTCCACTCCATCTTCTACTTCCACATATACACCTCTTTCCGTCACATTCTTAACCTTGCCTATAACCACGGATCCAACAGTGTATCTCTCCTTGGCCTGAGACCAGGGATCAGGCTCCACCTGTTTTATACTTAGGGCCATCTTCCTATTTTCTTTATCCACAGAAAGCACCACAGCCTCTACCATTTCTCCCATCCCCACTACCTGAGAAGGATGGGAGACTTTCCGTCGCCAGGAGAGTTCTGAAATATGCACTAACCCTTCTACACCCTCTTCCAGTTCCACAAATACACCATAATGAGTTATGTTTACTACCTTCCCTTTCACCTTTTTCCCTGGAGGATACTTCTCTTCTACACTTTCCCAAGGATCAGGCGTTTTCTGTTTCAATCCAAGGGAAATCCTTTCTTTTTCCCTATCCACATCCAAGACAACCACTTCTATTTCCTGTCCCACCTTTAGAACTTCAGAGGGGTGAGAGAGCCTTCCCCAGGAAATATCCGAGATATGAAGAAGCCCATCCAATCCACCAAGATCTATAAATGCTCCAAAATCAGTTATATTCTTCACTCTTCCTTTAACCAAATTTCCCTTTTCTAAGGTAGAAAGTAATTCCTGTTTTCGCCTTTCTCTTTCCTCTTCTACATAAGCCTTGTGGGAGACAACTACATTCCTTTTCCATTGAGTGAGTTTAAGAATTTTGAAATTCAACTCTTGGCCAATAACATTTTCTCTATCCTCCAGTTCATCCAAAGCTAACTGGGAAGAAGGAAGAAAAGCAGGTAATCCCACATCTACCACATATCCTCCTTTAATTCTCTTCATTATTTTCCCTTTTACAGGTTCGCCTG
>Ga0116200_10000875_pt1 | contig 11019 bp, 30 predicted proteins | sample Mar14436cmmetaG_FD_94478 | JGI IMG/M metagenome (GOLD analysis project Ga0116200, IMG submission 94478) | Marine hydrothermal vent microbial communities from Guaymas Basin, Gulf of California to study Microbial Dark Matter (Phase II) - Marker... ... | reverse complement strand
TCGTTTTGAGGGGGCTCATCGTCCCCATAAAGAAGGGGAGGAAGAAAACAAAGGCGAGGTTTAGGCCCGAGGACTTCCTTTGGTGACTGGGACAGAACTTTTAAATAATTCCTTCGGGGCGGTTCAACTATAGGTGCCCGTAAAGGGGATGAGGACGATGAACCTACACGCGGGCAAGAAATGGTGAAAAAAATGAGGTTCCAAGATTTGCCGAACTACATTATGGTTGCGGTAGTCATAGCCATCATCGGTGGAGCTGGTCTGCTGGCTCTCGACGCGTTCCAAGACTCCTTGACCACAGGGACCGCTGCCTACAACGCGACGGACAAGATGGTCACCTTCATCTCCAATATATTCGAGCAGTTGCCAACAGCAGGTACTATGATAGGGATAGCGGTCCTGCTCGTGGTCGTGCTTGGAGCCTTTTACGTGTGGGGCACGAGGAGGAGGTAGATCCTCCGCAGAGGAGCAAGGACGCCTTCCAAACCTTTTTCTTTTCCAAATTTATATAAACTCGAAAGGTCATGTAAAAGGTGTGAGGCGGGATGCTTGAGCCCATACTTGCGTGCTTCTTCACTTCCGTTGTATACCTCGCCATGTACAAAGCCCTGCCGAGCGAGAACAATTTGAGGGTGCTCTTTTTCCCCCTTTCCCTGTTCTCCACGCTCCTCCTCTCCTTCACGGGGTACGTGGAGTCCGTAGGGGGCGCCTCGGAGAAGGTCATGGAAGCGTTCTTCATAGTGAACCTCGTCTCGTTCGTCTTCGCAATCACCATCTACACATACATGGCGCTCCTCGCCTTCATCGCCTGGCTGGCGGACAGGAGGATGAAAAAAATTGCTAGGACATATCATTGAAAGGAGGTGGTGAAAAATGCGGAAAAGGATGTGGATTCAGCACGCCATCCGAAAGGAAGGGGCGCTCTCGAGGCAGTTGGACATCCCCGTGGAGGAGGACATCCCCACAACCCTCCTGAAGAAGATCGTGAACACGCCCATAGGCAGGACCATAAGGAACCCCACGAAGAAGGGGAAGAAGAGGATAAAGGTGACGAGGCTCCTCAAGAAGAGGGCGGTCCTCGCCCTAACGCTCAAAAGGCTCGCCAAAAGGCGAAGGAAAAGAAAATAAGCGGAACAGGGGAAAGGAAGGCGAAAGGTCTGGCTAAGCCTCGCTGTCTTCTGCTTCTGTGGGCTCGTGAAATTCAACGCCGTAGCGGTCGCACAGCTTTTTGAGGTGGGTAGAATTGATCTTCCAGAGCCTTTTGGAGCCGATTCTGGACTGCTCAAAGCCCAAGCTCCCCATGATCCTGCCCACCCAGACAGCGCTTATCTTCTCGCTCTCTGTCCTCTCCTCATTGATTATGGAAGCTATCTCCCCAGAGCTCGGGAACTCCTTGTTCTCGTTCCAATACCTAACAACTGCTTCGACTATCTCCGCCTCTATGGTCATGGCTTCCCTTTCCATCTTCTTCCCAGCGTAGTTAACGAAGAAGGACACGATTTCCTTCTGGATCTCCCCGTCAAGCTCGAGGGCAAGAATGGGGGTTATAATGGGGAGGAAGAGCTCAAAGAGCCTCCCCTTTATCTTCCCAACGTCCTCTCGGAGCTCGGGGACGATGAGCTCTGTGACAGATGTGACAGTAATGACAGTATCTGGGAAGTATGGGTAAGGCCCTTCTTTTCTTTCTATATCCTCCCCCCCCTGAAATACTGTCATACTGTCACTAAATGTTATATCTGCCAATTCTGGCGCGTAGAATTGCGTTTTTGAAGGTGACACTATTTTTTCTTTACTGTCGCACTTTGACAGATTTTGTGTCACTTTTAACGGCACTTCCCTTATCTTCCCCATTTTGGCGAGGAACTTGCGCCTGAAGAGCCAGCACCAAGCCCTAATAATGCTCGCTTCGATGGGGTTTATCATGATGGGGTAGTCGGAGACTGCCTTTTGCATGGGGATGGTTATGCACCTCGACTCGAGCATATCTTCATATTCCGTCCTCGAGGTGAAGGCCTTCGGGCAGAAGACGTTGAAATACTTCACCTCGTCCCCCGACTCCCCGAGCGCCCTCGCGTAAAGCCCCTCTTTTTTATAACCGTTCAGGACGATGGGAAGCAGTTCGCTCTCCTTCAGCCTCTTGTATTCATACTCGTCGAAGAACAGGGTGACATGTTTCTGTTCTATATCACGCGCCACGACCGCAGGCGTCAGGGAAGCGGAAAGGTAGGAGTGATAAGCGATTTTGGCAAGCGTTTCGAGCGCCCTCGTCTTACCGCTTTCCTTCGGCCCGAGGAAGTGCAGATATGCAGTGGTGGGCGAGAACTCGTAGATCCAAGTGTGCAGGATCCAAGCCGCCAAGACCGTGTAAAGCCTCTCGTCCTCGAGATAAACGTATTTTTTGATGAAATCCCTAATTTGGTTAAACAGCTCTTTGTTGGATATTACTTCATCTTCTCTTTCGAAAGCATAAGAAACCTCAAACGGTACGTTTTTCGGAGGCACGTACCATATAATGTTTCCTTCTTCGTCTTCCACTTCCACCCTCTCAAACAGTTTTCCGTCTGACGCCCGCTGAAACATTATTTTCTTTTCAAAAGCCTTTTCAAAATCAAACTCTACCGTCATGTAGTAAGTCCTGGTCCTTTCATCGTACTTGAAGACGCTGACGAGTTCGTAATAATCGTCTCCGATCTTCCCCCCAAAAAATTCTACAATCTTTGGCTTTTGGGTCATTTTCCTTACTCCTCTTTTTCTTCCTGCCCGTTTTCCAAGCCGAGCAGCCTCCTGAGCACGTCGTTGTAGCTTTCCCCTAATTTTCTTTTAGAGTTAAGCTTTTTCCACACCTCTTCGTCTATTCTAATCATAGTCCATCCCATGCGCCTCACCTCCTTTTCCGCCATGCTATATCATGAACTTAGTTCATATAAAAATCTTACGTTTTTAACAATCGTAAAATATTTAAATGAAAACACCACATACATAAGCATGGGCAAAAAGAGCAGGACGGCGCGCTTCCTCAGCGGTTTTTGCTACCACGCCTCGATGTTTTTGGCGGGCGGTTCTTTTGCCTTGGCCTGCCTTTCCCTGTTCGGGGAGGCGTGGTTTTCCATGCTCTTTTCATACATATTCCTCGCCTTGGGCGGGGTATTCGAGGAGGAGGTGGTAAAATGAAACAAGACGAGCTCGTCAAAAGGATAAAGAAGCTGGAGAACAAGGTCAGGATCTTAGAGATAGAAGTGGCAGACAAGATTGAAGCGAACGCCTACCCCGACGAGGTGGAAGTCAAAAAGATTGACTGGGAAGGCGTTGGCCTTCTTGTGGCTTTTTCGGTCTTTTACTCCCTTTGGGTAGCATACGGCTCTGTTTTTCTCCTCGAGCTAGGGGAGCCCCTCCTCGCAGGGTTGTGGGGGGGCGCTTTTGGCTTTATCTTGGTTTGGTTTACCCACTCGTGCTTGAAAGACACAACTTTAGTCTCTCATTACAAAGTCCCAGCAAGGGGGGATGACGATGACTGCTGATGCGAAGGTCCTGCAAAGGGTGGACGTGAAGGGGACCACCGTCCTCGAGCTCGTCTACGAGCTCAAATACTGGCAGGATCAGGGCTACGAGGCTTGGCTCGAAACCCGCACGGGCGGGCTCTTCATCGTCGGGCGGAGGTGTGAGCAATGAGCTTCAGAGATGTCTTTAACTCCCTGTTTCCGAGCGGAAGGGCGTGGGGCAACTTTATACTGCTCGTTAGCGCCATAATCGCCTCGTTTTCCCCTAATTTGGCCCCCGAGCCCAAAGTTTTCCTCCTTTTTTGGTCTTGGTATTGCTTCAACGAATGGGTAAAGGAAACGGAAAAGGAAGGAAAGGTGGCGGGAGATGGTGGAGCTTAAGCCTATTTTGATGAGGATTGAGCCTTCCTACGAGGTTAGGGAGGTCCTCACCTTCGTGAAGGAGGAGACCTTCGACCTCTCCGCGAAGGAGGGGCGCGAAGCCCTCTTCAAAGCTTTTAGGGAGCTCCCGACCAACGCCCTCCTCGTAATGAGGAAGGTGGACAAGGAGAAGAAGAAAGTGACCCTCGAGGTTTACTACAAAATCCCAGACGAACCCGACGGGCTCGAAGTCGTCCCCGAGGGAGGTGGTGAGGCGTGAAGATCGTAAAAATTGCGAGGACTGAAGATATCGGCCCAATTGAATGCGTTGCGTGTGACAACGAGTTCGACGCATTTAATTTTGTCGTTTTGGAGTTATTCGATGGGTTTTCAGTCGCGCTGGATCTCTGCGACGCCTGTCTGGACAAGTTGAAAAAACACTTAGCGGAAGACGACGTGGAGAAGGCCCTTGCGTCCTTAAACACTCCTGAAGCTATTGAGGGCTTCATCGAAGTCCTCCGCTTCATGAAAAAGCACGTGGAGAACGGCGTGAGCCCAAACCTCGCCTTCCGCTTAGCAATTCAAGATTACCTGTTCGAAGGCTTAAACAAGTTTGGAAGCGGTAAAACACAAAAAGGAGGCAAAGGAGGAGGATGGAAATGACGGAACTCGATAAAAACTTCCATTCGGAGTGGGAAGACCTTGTCCACGATTTCAATTGGGTAAAAGACACAGTAAAAGGGCTCAAAACGGAAATTGCTAAACTGGCTAAGCTCAAGAAAGAAGGGGACTGGGAGGGAATGGCGTGGAAAATATGTGATATATTTGAAGTGGTAGATAGCTTGATACAGTGGGCTACGTGCCTAAAAGAAGATTTGGGAAGGCTCGACTTGCTCTGCCACCTTAAGGAGGTGATGAAACATGCAAATCGTGAAAAGGGAGTTTGAAAAGGTTAAGTTGATAAACGTGCAAGATATGGTAAAGGAGCTTGTTACAAACAAGGCAAAAGAGAAGTATAAAGACATCAGCGATGTCTTTACACAAGTAGGTGTCCAAGTTGCTCTGAACAGCGACTACAGGCTTACGCTACGCTTTTTCCCGAAGTGGGCTGAAGTATACAAAGAAGAGGGGAAGACAAGCAAGATGCTGACCGATATAGACTGTGACTTGTTAATAGTGCTGGACAGGGAAACAACCCTAAAACTGATTAACTTCATCAAGGAAAGGGTGAAGTAAATGAGCAGAGCCAATTTATACGTCGGTTATCTCTTTGGAGTGATAGCAGCTACGTCTTGCGACAAAATTCCCTCAACAGGGAGTTCCATTGACTTTTTTGTTAGATGTGGTATCTTTATATTGTTCCTCTTGCTTGCGGAACTATCAATAAAAAGCGGGGGTGGTAAGCTATGAAATATGCAATAAAGGAAGAGTTTTCTGACGCAGCTGAGATTACTTTTGAATTTGACCAGACCAATTTGAGCGTTACAATTTACTTCGACGGAAAGCCATACCAGACCTACGATGCAGAGGAACTTATAGATTTTTTGGAGGAAGCTATACATACTATCAGATGGGCTATGTGGGGGTGTCAAGATGACTCTAAATGAAATGGTTAAAGAAGTGTGGGACGACCTTAAAGTTGATATCCATCGGTTAAGGGACACTTTCAAAAATCTAAGGGACGAACTAAAAGAACTAAAGAAGCACAAAAAAGACAAGGAGTGGAGACTTGCAGGGTCTTCAGCATACGATATAGCGGACACGATTGACAGCCTAATCTATTGGGCGACCGAAGTGAAAATAGACTTGGGGACACTTGCGCATTTGTTTAAGGAGCTGAGCGAAGATGACTAAGCCCGAACCCCTGAAGGGAAAACGCTTTGTTGCTGTATTGAGAAACGGCAACTGGGAAGGATATTCCGTTGAAGACATCAAATCCGCAGTCGAGTGGTTCTTAAAATATAAAGACAGGCCCGAGTTGTTGGTAAAAGAACAACCTATATACAAAAAGGAGGTCGATGAGATGTGGTATAAAGCAAAGGAGAAAAGGAGTTATTCGACGCATTCTGCTAAAGAAGACTTTTTGAAAGCTTACAACGAATGGCTTTTCAAAACCGCCTTCGAGGACGTGATGGGAGATGACGCTAAAAGAAATGACTGAACCTAACAGCAGCCTGTATATCGGTTTCCTCTTTGGTGTTGTAGCTACCCTTTTCCGCCCCGAAGTTCTTGTAGAAAACCTCTATGTGGGCTTCCTTGTGGATTTAGGTATCTACACCCTGTTCCTTACCCTCGCTTATATAGTAGCATGGTGGTGGTTAAATGAACAAGCTTGACCGCATCGTGGAAGAAGGAGCGGAAGAAATTATTAAGATAAAGCATCCAACTTACAAGAAAACTATGTCTGGGCTAGACTTATTTCTGGAAATGGGAAAGAAACAGCGGATAAAGAACGTTCTAAAACATAAAATCCAAGAAATAGTGGAGGAAATTTTTGAAGAAATATGGAGAAGGGAATGTCCAAAGTGTGGTTATCCAGAGTTGATTGTTACAGAGTGGAGGTCTTCTTGTTTCCCAGAAAGAGTAGGAAACGGGTTCATAGCGATGTGTCCGAAGTGCGGTTCTAAATTCACAGGCACTTTAGTTTTGACCGAAAATCTCGAAAAGCAATTTGGTGTTGGAGATGACTAAAAAAAGAGTTTTCACGGAGAAAGAGGTAAAAGAGCTAGTAAAGAAGATTTTCGAGGACATAGAAAAACGCATGGGGGAATTAGACCCCGTCATGGAAATCTGGGCGATTACAGAAAAAGACTGGCAAGACCTCAAAAAGAGGTGGTGCGGGGGATGAGTGATCTGTTGATGAAATCACTCAATATTTCTTGGGTCATATTTAATTGGGGCTTTGCAGGGTTCACAATAGCTTTTGTCCTTCTTTTCCTCTACGCCGAAGCTAAGTGCAAGAACGACAAATTATTTCGCCTCATCTCCTTCCTTGGCATGGGAGCATACGCAATATTGCTATATTTCTGGATACAATTAGGGATTATGATATTCAAACATGCATCGACAATTCCTTGCTTAGCGGAGGTGCTTAGATGGGGAAATTGCTGACTTCTTGGGGGGATCTCTTGGCTTTTATCTTAGTCATTTTGATGTTTTTGGCTGGAGGAGTAGAACTCGTGCCTGACTATTTGAAGAGAGGTTATCTTTTCGGCTTCTTTTGGGGAGCCCTCGCGGTTTATTCTTTCTTTTTTTCCTCGCATGCTTCCCAAATGAAGAGGAAAAAAAAGGAGGTGCTCGAAAGGTGATTTCCATCATCCTTATATCCATGCTGGGAATGGTGCTTATGCTACTTGCCTTCCTTTTCAACAGCGATGCGGTTTATTTTATCCCCTTCCTCACCTTACTCTTTGTTTTTCTCCTCCCTACATTTACGGCGGAGATGGATCTATACGAGCAGTGTGGGGAAATATGCTCTGAGAACAACTTCACGAGCGGATATTATTGGATAGATGTGTTCGGCGATGGAGCTGGAGCTACTCCCTATTACTGCAACTGCTCGGAATATAAGTATGCTGATGCGCTCTCGAAAGCTTACGGGAACGCTTCAAAATACATGACGGAGGTGATGAAAGGTGAACCTTGAGGAACAACTCGAAAGGATGAAAATAGAGCTGGAGCTTTTCACGGGCTCCCTTTGTTTGATGACGGTGGGGGCAACAGTTGCTATCCTGAGCGAGCCGTTTAGCGAGCCCTTCTTCGCTGGATGCGTCCTTGTGGTAACAGGTATGTTTTTCAGGCGACTGTTCAAAATTGAGAGGAGGTGATGTAACGTGCCAAAATTGAAGGAAAACACGAAAGAGGAGGTAATAAAAAAAATTGTGGACGAAGTGAGCTTCTCAATTTCAAGTGCTATAGCCGAGGCGTATGAACTCGGCTACAATGAGGGGTTGAAGCGTGGTTACTGCAACAGAATAGCGAACTCGCCCGCAGAAACAAAAGAAGAGGAGCAAAGACTGTCAGGAGCTGAAGTACTAAAAAAATTTGTGGAATCAGAAGAAAAAGTGCTCACACTTGCCTACAACAAAAAGTTGCTCAATGGCATAAAAAACCTTCTTTGCTACCACCAACCGAGGGGGAAGTACTCAAACATAATCGTGGCGAAGAGGGGGAATGAAATCGTCTTAGTAAAAACTTAGGGGGTGATGCGCCATGCCTAAGTTGAAGGCTGGAGAAAAATACCTAAGCGGGCAGCTTGATCTGGGCGTGTTCGGAAGGCTGCAGCTCGTGGCCTTCAAGAACGACTCGAAGAAGAAGGAAAGGGAGCCAGACCTTAAGCTGTACTACAAAGACCCCTCCACGGGGAGGCTGAGGAGGGCAGGGGCCTTTTGGGTGTGCACCAAGCGGGAGACCGAAGAGCTCCCCGTGAAGGAGGAAAAGGTGTTCTGAATGGATTGGAGCGACTTTAAAAAGTGGTTTTGGAGGGGCTTTGCCTTCGCTCTGGGCTGGGCTTTAGTGGAGTTCATCGCTGGCCTCGTCTACGGCGCCTTCCTCGTCTTCGTGGTGGGTGTGTAGGAAAATGGTGGACAAAGTCATTTCGAGGGACGGCTACTTCGTTGTGGGGAAGGAGAAGTACGAGGTGCGCATCTTCACCAGGTGCGGGAGGAGCAGGAAGGACCCTGTCGTTTCCATCGTTTTCGTAGACAAAAGGACGGGGATAGGGAAAAGGGTGCGGTGCTACTTGAGGCCCATTCTTTCGTTCTTCAGGAGGGAAGCGGAAAAATACCGCCTACTGAAGTAGCTTCTTTACCATTTCTTTTTGCTTGTGGACGTACGAAGTAGCTGGCTTGATGTCTTCCCACCCCGCGAAAGCCGTCAGGTCAAAGGCGTCAAACCCATAAATTGTAACGAGGTGGGTAAGCCTAACGTGCCTGAGCGGGTGCTTTATGTGGACGTCTACATTAAACATTTCTCTGAAAGGCTTGGTGACGTACCTCCACGCTGTTACTCTGTTGAAAGGGAAGAGCTCTCCATCCTGCTCCTTGACCCAGTCCCACACCTGCTTTATAATATAGCCCTCTCTCTTGTTCGCGAATGGGAGGCAGACGAGCCTGTACTTCTTCTCTTTCCTCTTTTTGAGCACCCTCAGCCTTATCGCTATGCACTCTTGCCCGTCTATAACCTCCGTCCAGATGTCCTCCCTCTTCATGCTCTTTAAAACAACATCTCCCCTCCTGAACCTGCACAGCTCTTCTGGCCTCGCAGCGGTGAGGTATTGAAGCATGGCAAAAACCCTCTTGTCTGGCCTGCTGATTTCATCGAAGAAGCTAACCATTTCGTCGAAACTCGGCACCCTAAAGGGTATCATGGGATCCTAAAGGCACAACTGATATTTAAACATTACGCCTTAATGTTTAAAAGGAGGGTATAGTTAGTAAAAATCACAGGTTTGATTCAGAACCAATTCTATATAAATGTGTGTGTACAAATATTATGCATGAGTCCCGCCCTCGCCAAAACCATGTCCTACCGAGACCTGCTTGTCACCTCTAACGACGAACAGGACGCTATCACGAAGTACCTTCGCTACTACACGCACGGCTTAAAGACGGGTATAGTGATAGCAATAGAAGGCTCTTCCCACCTGAAGAGCGGGGTGGGCAAAAGCTATACAAGTATAAGAATAGGGGAAAGGATGGACAGGGACTATTTAGAAGGCACCACCGCTATGGAGAAGATCGCGTTTACTCCGCGGGATTACGTGAGGGCCATGCAGTACTTGGAGGAGCATAGAAACCGCTATGGGCAGGTTATAAGCGTGGATGAGGCGGGGATTCTCGTAAACGCCAAGAAGTGGTATACTTTCTTCAACAGGGCCATGGCGGACACTATTTTTACTTTTAGGGAGTTAAAGGGGATAGCCAACTTCGTAACTCCCTCTCTCGGGAACATAGATAGGGATATAAGGCTTTTCACGAGTCACCTTATCACATGTTCCAAATTCATAGCTGAGACGGGGAAGAACTTGGTTATAGCACGCTTTTACAGGAACTTTTGGGACAGATCGGGTAAGCTCTACACTTACAAGATAAAGATGTACTGGAAGAAATACAAGAGGGTTGTGAGGATACGACATTTTGTTGTTAGGTACCCCCAGAACAAAGAACTCCTCGAAGAGTATGAAAAGAAGATGAGAAAGTTTAAGAGCAGAGTAAGGGAAGGTGTTTTAGCCCTTGAAAAGATAGAGAAAGGGTTTTCAGAGTATGTGAAGGACATCCTCGAAAAAAAAGAGATTATAAGGAGGCACAGGAGAACGGGGAAGCCGATAGTTTATGCGGAGGAAATCCAAGAGTATTATGGTATTCCTTACAGGAAAGCCCTCATGGTGGCCCGTAGGGTGAACGAAAAGCTCGAGGAAATGGAGGTGGTGGGAAATGCCCCAACAAAAGGATGAGTCCCTTCCTTCCCTTTCAGATATGGAAAGTTTTGATTTGTCCTCGCTATCGAAGCTCACTATTGTAAAGGCAATTTTAGCTTCTGACCCTAATGAGTTTGCCATCGCTGTGGGTAAAATTGAGCCCTTTGTGATAGACGAGGAGGACGAAGAGGAGTTCGAGGAGTACGTTAAAAAGGAAAGGAAGAAATTGATGGAGGAGTTTGGGATGGATGAGGAAAAGGTAAGGATAGCCCTCGCTGTTAAGAAGTTTAAGTACTTCATCAAAAAAATGAAAAAGAGCGTCCCTCTTGACGCAGTAGGGGTGATATAAGTGGAGGAAGAGGAAATACCTCAGGAAGGGGAGGAGATAACGCGGGGGAGGATACCCGCGGAGACCGCCAGGTGGCTCTTCGACTACTCCCTCGTGATGAAGCAGATAGAGGCCTCCTTGTCTGGCGGGGAGCTTGTGGTCGACCCGAAATACGGGACTGTGAAGATTCAAAACCCTTCATACACCCTCTTGTCGAAGGAGGCGGTTAAAGAGCTGATGGGCTCATGCATAAGACCCTTCGTCATAGGGAACATTCAAGGGGCGAGCAACATAGACCTCGAGAGGCTCGACAAGTGGTGCTTCCTCCTGAAGATGGCGGTGGCCAAGTTCTTAGCGGAGAACTGGGTGAGGTATAACCTGACGAAGGGGAAGGCTTCCATGATAGTCAACATGGT
>Ga0116200_10000874_pt1 | contig 11021 bp, 12 predicted proteins | sample Mar14436cmmetaG_FD_94478 | JGI IMG/M metagenome (GOLD analysis project Ga0116200, IMG submission 94478) | Marine hydrothermal vent microbial communities from Guaymas Basin, Gulf of California to study Microbial Dark Matter (Phase II) - Marker... ... | reverse complement strand
GAAAAGAAGGAATTAAGTTTTTTGATAACTGATGAGGTGCTGGGAGAAAGACCTATGTCGCAGAACAGAAATGCTTTAATGTTGATTGAAAGAGAAGCGCATTTGGAAGGATATGTATTGCGTCCTCTATCTGCTAAATTACTTCCTAAAACTGTTCCGGAAATTCAGGGCTGGGTTAACAGAGAAAAGTTGTTGTCCATACGTGGAAGGTCCCGAAGAACGCAATTAAATCTGGCTGAAAAATTTGGTATTCAAGATTTCCCTCAGCCTGCAGGAGGATGTCTTTTAACTGATCCCGGATTTAGCAGAAGACTTAAAAATTTTATAAGTGTCGATTTTAATATTCATGATGTGAATATTCTAAAACTGGGAAGACATTTCAAACTTTATGATGATTTGTATCTTGTGATGGGAAGAAACGAAAAAGAAAATATTGCTCTGGAAAGATTATATTCTCAAAACCGTCATCTTCTCCTGAAACCAGTTAATGCTAAGGGCCCTTCAGGGATAGGTATTGGTAATTTTCATTCTCGAGAGAAACTTTTGGCTGAAATTCTCGCTTGTTATTGTAAAGTTAAACATGATACTGGAATAGATATAGAGGTGAGGCATAATAATACTGTCTGGATTTATAATATATTGCCCCAAGAAAAAGGGGTGTATGCTGATTTTCTGGTTTAGGAGGTGAATAGAAATGGGAAAAAAAGAACTGGAAAAGTTAAAAAGAGAGGAGTTACTGCAATTGGCTAAGGAAAAAAACATAAAGGGGAGGAGCAAGATGAAAAAAGCAGAACTTATTAAGGCACTATTAAGGTTTTTTTCGGGGAGGAAAAAGGTAAAAAAACAGACTGCAGTTAAAAAGAGGGCTGTTCGTAAACAACCGAGGAGAGGGTTGATTTCCAGAAGAAAACCTCCCAAAGTAGAACCTCAGAAAGTAACTGAGACTGCTTCACTGGAAAAGGAGAGAGTGGAGGCTACAAAGTATGAGGCTGGCAAAGTTTCCGAAGAATATCAATCCCAGGAGGTTTCCACTACTGGTGTGATGGTAGAAGAGAAAGTGGAGATTCCTCACAAATATGGAGAGGACAGGCTTACTCTTTTAGCCCGTGATCCCTGGTGGATTTTTGCTTACTGGGAAGTAACTCCTCATACCTGGGAGAATTGCCGTAATCAAGTAGGTGCTCATGTGACATTAAAAGAGGTGCTCAGAATTTATGATATCACTGATATTCCGGAGTTGAATATTTCCAGAGCCCATAGTTTCTTTGATATTGAAATTACTCCCTTTGCTGACAATTGGTATATAAATGTTGGTCAGCCAGGTAGAAGTTTTTGTGCTGAACTTGGTCTCCGCACACCAGAAGGGAAATTTTATCCTCTGGTCCGCTCCAATATTGTTAGAACTCCCAGATATGGAATGTCAGATAGAACTGATGAGGAATGGATGATTTCTGAGGAGGAATACTGGAGGATGTTTGGAGTCTCTGGTGGATACGGGATTGGAAAAGGTTCCTTAGAGATGCAGGAGATGTTTAAAAAGAGATTTGAGGAATTGGTCTCTTCAGGATTTCCGGGAAGTTTCTTCAGCTGGATGCATCGGGAGGAAGTCCCTCGGGGTTTCTGGCTGGTTGCAGATGCGGAATTGATTGTATATGGAGCCACTGAGCCTACTGCTAAAGTTACAGTTCAGGGCAAGCCAGTAAAATTAAGAGCAGATGGGAGCTTCAGTCTGAGGTTTGCCCTTCCTGATGGTGTTCAGGAGATACCCATTCAGGCAGTATCGGAAGACAGAGGTGATACCAGAAGTATTAAGATTACTGTGGAAAGAAATACTCACAAGGGAGAGTAATCATGGAGGAGAAAGGTTATCTGGCTATAGTATTGCATGCTCATCTTCCCTATGTTCGCCATCCGGAATATGAGGAATTTTTAGAGGAAAGATGGCTGTTTGAGGCAATAACTGAGACCTATATCCCTTTAATTGAGATGTTCCAACGTCTGATATCTGACGGCGTCAGTTTTAGAATGACTCTATCTATTTCTCCTACCTTGGCCTGCATGCTGGAAGACAGCCTTCTTCAGGAAAGATATCTTAAACATATTAACAAGTTGATTGAACTGGCTGAAAAGGAGATAGATAGAACACGCTGGATGCCAGAATTTAATCGTCTGGCTCTGATGTATTATCATCGTTTCACACGAGCAAAGAAATTATTTGAGGAGAAATACAACAGGAATTTACTTATGGCCTTTAAAGAATTTCAGGATAAAGGATTCTTGGAAGTAATTACATGTGCTGGCACCCATGGATATTTACCATTGATGATACACAAAGCATCTGTAAAGGCACAGGTGCGGGCAGGAGTAAATACCTATCGCCGGATATTTGGTTCTTCACCCAAAGGTATGTGGCTTCCGGAATGCGGGTATAATCCTGGTGATGACTGGATTTTAAAGGAAGAAGGAATAAAATATTTTCTGGTTGATACTCATGGCATTCTGTTTGCAGTTCCCCGTCCAAGATATGGGGTCTATTCTTCTTATTTCTGCAAGTCAGGAGTTGCAGTATTGGGAAGGGATACCGAGAGTTCCAAATCAGTATGGAGTGCAATTGAGGGTTATCCTGGAGATTACGATTATCGCGAGTTCTATCGGGACATCGGCTGGGATCTGGATTATGAATATGTAAAGCCCTACATAAACCCTGACGGTTCTCGCGGAAATACGGGGATAAAATATTATCGCATAACTGGAAAGACACATAACAAACTTCCTTATGATCCTGACCGCGCAAGGGAAAAAGCTGCCATTCATGCTGGTAATTTTATGTTCAACAGGGAGAAACAAATTGAATATCTTTCTTCGGTTATGGATAGAAAACCAATAATTGTGGCTCCTTACGACGCCGAACTTTTCGGACACTGGTGGTTTGAAGGGCCAGAATTTCTGGAGTTTTTATGCAGAAAGGTATGTTATGATCAGAAAACTTTTAAACTCATAACCTGTAGTGATTATCTGAAAATCTATCCCCGGAATCAGGTTCTAACTCCTGCTATGTCCAGTTGGGGATGGAAGGGCTACAGTGAGGTATGGCTCAGTGGTTGTAATGATTGGATTTACAGACATTATCATAAAGCAGTGGAAAGAATGGTAGAAACCGCTCGAAAATTCTCATCAGCAAACGGTGTTATGGAAAGGGCTCTTAATCAGATGGCACGAGAACTTCTCCTTGCTCAAGCCAGTGACTGGGCTTTTATTATGAAGACCGGTAGCCATATGTCTTATGCTAATAGAAGAGTTACAGAGCACATTTCCAGATTTATAAAATTGTGGCAGCAGGTCAATAATGGAAGTATAGATGAAAAATATCTTTCTTATTTAGAATATAAAGATAATGTATTTCCGGATATGAATTTCAGAATATATCTGGAAGAAAAAGAGGCGGTCAAGGTATGAAAGTTAAAATTATGTTTCTGATTGTGGCAACTACCCTGGCGGTTTCCCTTGTGTTCATGGGAAGGGTTAACAGGGCAGAAACTCAGAGCCCTCAGACAGTGGAGGGTAAAATAGACCTCCTTCTTAAAAAGCAGGACGAGGTTCTTCAAAAGTTAGATGAAATAGCCCAGGAATTACGCAGGATAAAAATCAGGGTAAGCAGGATAAGAAACCAGTGAAAAAAATTCTATCTGTTTTGTCCTTTATGGTCATTGTTGGGATATTCATTTTATTTGCATACTCAAAAATTAATGCTGCTACAAATACTTTGGGAGATAAAATCCAGCTGGCTTTAAAGAAACAGGATGAAATTAACAATAAGTTAAAAGAGGTGGAAGAACTCCTTAATCAGGTCAGGATAAGAGTTTACAGGAGGAGTGGATTTTATGGGAGGTGACTGTAAATGAGGCAGGCTCTGTTAGTAATAGATATGCTTAATGATTTTGTGCGTGAGGAAGCACCTCTTGAGGTTTCAAAATCAAGAGAGATAATCCCCAATATAAAAAGAGAAATAGATAAAGCAAGACAGAATGAGATACCTGTTATTTATCTCTGTGATGCCCATAAACCTGATGACCCCGAGTTTAAAATCTGGCCTCCGCATTGCGTGGAGGGGACAGAAGGGGCAGATGTAATAGAGGAGTTAAAGCCCGATAAAGATGATTTTATAGTCAAGAAAGTGAGTTACTCTGGGTTCTATAATACTAAACTTGAAGAACTCCTCAAGTCGCTTGGAGTCCAGAAACTATTGTTGACCGGTATAGTTACGAATATCTGCGTATTATATACGGGAGTGGATGCTCTCATGCGGGGATTTGAGGTTGAGGTTATTGAAGATTGTGTTGCGGGATTAAATGAGGACGACCATAAATTCGCCCTCAGGCAGTTAAAGGAAATTCTAAAACCCCGGAGGTAATATGTTTATTGCTGACTGGAATGATATAAAGAATGGGAAGTTAACCGATGTTTATTTTTTGCGGACTAAAAAAATTCTGGATGTCCGAAAAATAAATAAAAGAGTGGTGGTGGAGTTTATAGTTAAATCTTTACCTCAGGAATATAACTGGGGTGTGTTCAGTGGACTCAGTGAGTGCCTTGAAATTTTGAGTGGAATTGAAGGGGTAGATGTATGGGCAGTTCCGGAAGGGACATTTTTTGGTATAGATGAGCCGGTTATGATGATAGAGGGGAAATATGGAGATTTTGGAATTTACGAGACAGCGCTTCTGGGATTTTTATGCCACGCCTCAGGTATAGCCACTAAGGCAGCAAGGTGCAAATTCTATGCCCGCGGTAAGCCGGTTTACAGTTTTGGCGCTCGCAGGATTTACCCTGCAATTGCTCCTATGGTGGAGAGGAATGCTTATCTGGGAGGTTGTGATGGCGTTGCCTGCGTTAAGAGCGCTGAATACCTTGATATCGAACCTATAGGAACAATCCCTCACGCTTTGATATTGCTTATCGGGGATACTGTGAAAGCAACTCAGGCGTTTGATGAGATAATTGAACCCAGGATAAAAAGAATTGCCCTTATAGATACTTTCAGTGACGAAAAATTTGAAGCAATCAATGTCGCTCAGGGACTAAAAGGGAAGTTATTCGGCGTCAGGCTTGATACCCCTGCTTCCCGAAGGGGGGATTTCAGTAAAATTCTGGCAGAGGTGAGATGGGAGTTGGACATAAGGGGATATAATGATGTGAAGATAATCGTGAGCGGAGGTATTGATGAGTATAAAATTAGGGAACTTGGTCCTTATGTTGATGGTTTTGGCGTGGGGACATCCATAAGTAATGCACCCGTTCTGGATTTCGCTATGGATATCGTTGAGATAGATGGAGAGCCTGTTTCCAAAAGGGGGAAACTGTCCGGAAGAAAAAAACTTTTGCGATGTCCTCAATGCTTTAAACGGATGGTTATATACCATAAGTATGAAATTCCTCTCTGTTCCCACTGTGGAGTAAAGATGGATGACATCCTTCAGAAATGGATAGCAGGAGGTAGAATTGTTAAACAACTGCCAGATGTGAACAAATCCCGGGAGTATGTTCTGAAACAGATGGAGGTATTTTCAGAATTATGATTATTACACAACAGAAGCCATTTGAAGAGATAAAGTCAAATCTTAAACCTGGAGAGAAGATTTTTATAATCGGATGTGGAGAGTGTTCTACTACCTGTAAAACTGGAGGAGAACCTGAAGTTCTGGAGATGAAGGCGAAACTGGAAGCAGAGGGTTTTACTGTGACAGGGTATATCGTGCCTCAGGCTCCCTGTATTGCATCTCAGGTAAAAGTTGCTTTTTCTAAGAATAGAAATAAAATCTCCAAGGCTGATTCCATATTGATATTGGCCTGTGGTTTAGGAGTGCAGTCAGTGCTGGAGAACATACGGGAGGAGAAAGATTTCCATGTGGGATGCGATACAATTTTTATGGGAGTAGTGGATAATAGCGGGAGAGGTTTCTGGGAGTACTGTTCTGCCTGTGGGGAATGTATTCTGGAATACACAGGGGGAATATGTCCGATTACCAGATGTAGTAAAGGGCTTTTAAATGGGCCCTGCGGAGGAATGGATAAGGGAAAATGTGAGGTGGATAAAGAGAGGGATTGTGCCTGGGTTTTGATTTATGAGAGATTGAAAAAGAAAGGAAAACTCCATCTTATTGAGAGAATGTTTCCTCCCAAGGATTATTCTCGCCATACAAAACCCGCTTCCAGGAGCGTATGATGGATAGGAAAAAGATTGAAAAAGCAGTAAGAGAAATTTTGAAAGCCGTGGGAGAGGATCCCAACAGGAAAGACCTCAGGGGTACGCCTGAAAGAGTGGCCAAGATGTATGAGGAAATCCTTGGTGGGATGAATAAAGACCCTGAGAAGGAACTGGAGGTCTTTCTGGAACAGAATCACGATGAAATAGTTCTGGTTAAAGATATCCCATTATACTCGTTGTGTGAACATCATCTTCTGCCGTTTATCGGTAAGGCTCATGTCGCTTATATCCCTCAGGGCAATAGAGTGACAGGGTTGAGTAAACTTGCCCGGGTGGTGGATATTTTATCCCGGCGCCTCCAGGTTCAAGAAAGGTTGACAACTCAAATAGCAGATGTCATAATGAAGAAACTAAAGCCTCAGGGGTGTATGGTGGTGATTGAGGCTGAGCATTTATGTATGAGTATGAGGGGGGTTAAAAAATCGGGCACGAAAACGATAACCAGTGCGGTTCGGGGGGTTTTCAAGAAGAATCAGAAGACCAGAATGGAAGCATTAGACCTTATCTTGAAGTGAAGGACTACGCAATTTTTATTCTGGAGACAGATAAACTGGTGGAGGAGGCTTTAAAAGAGACCTTACAGAATGAAGGTTATACCGTTTATTCTTTTACCGAACCCCACCAGGCATTCTCTTATGTTTCTAAAATAAATTTTCAGATTGCAATAATGGATGTAAATACCGGGGATGTCTGTCTGGAGGATTTTCTGAAGGAGATTAAAAAGAAAACGCCTCCTCCAGCAGTCATACTTACGGTTTATATTCCTGAATCTGAACAGATGATACGCCTTGTCAATAGGGGAGTAAATGGTTTTCTCATCAAGCCTATAAGTATGGAGGCTCTGGCAGAAGTTCTTTCTAAAGTGGAGAAGGAATTCAGGGTTTATGAACATATGGAAGAATTGAAAAAGGAAAATCAACGCCTCAGAGAGGAGAAACTTTCTCTGGAGGCCAACCTTTCAAAAGCATCTTTAAATATCTCTGTTGTGAAACTTGCCAGAATATTCCTGCACGAGTTGAAAAATTACTTAACCACGATTAATCTTTCCTTGCATAATCTTAAAAAACAGTTGCCCAGGCAGGAGGAGAGAATTGATAAATATCTGGAGGTAATATCCAGGAGTGTGAACGAAGCCAACAACCTGGCTATGATGATACTGGGTTTGCGCAAAGAAAGAAGAGAAAAAATAAATGTTAACCATCTTCTCCAGGAAATGGTTGAGATGCTGGATTTTGAATTTCGGAGGCAGGGGATAAGGGTTGAACTTTCCTTAAACGAAGAGGTACCACCTGTTGATATTAATTCTTCAGTTTTAAAGCAGGCAATACTTAATGTTATCTTCAATGCTAAGGAAGCAATGCCTTCGGGTGGGGAGTTGAAAATAAAAACCGATTGCACACAGGAGGAGTTTTCTTATATACTTATTGACATTCAGGATAGCGGGAGAGGAATTAAAGAAGAAGATATGGAGAGGATATTTTCTGCTGGATTCACCACTAAGGAGGATGGTAGTGGACTGGGACTTTATGTGACTAAAAAAATAGTGGAAGGTATGGGGGGGAGAATAGAGGTGGAATCCAAACCTCATAGAGGCACAAAGGTTAAAATGTTTCTGCCCCTAAAAGTGGGAAAAGTTGCGGAAGTTAAATGAATCCCCAGGAATTGAAAATACTGGTCGTGGATGATGACCCCGGGCTTCTGGAGACACTTACTGATGCTCTGGAACTGGAGGGATATGGAGTGACCACTGCCAGGGCAGGGGAAGAGGCTTTGCAGATTCTGGATGAAGAAGAGGTTGACCTGGTGATTACCGATATAAAGATGCCAGGATTGAGCGGAATGGAATTGTTGAAGGTCATTAAGGAAAAAAATCAATCCTTACCGGTTATCGTTATGACCGGATTCGCCTCTCTGGAAACGGCAATCGAGGCTATAAAACAGGGGGCTTATGATTATATCACTAAACCCTTTGAGATTGAGAAGTTTCTGCATACCGTAAGTAAGGCAGTGACTCAGAAAAAACTGGAGGAGAAGAATAAACAACTTCTGGAAGACCTGGGGGATTTGAATAAAAAACTGGAAGAGAAAATCGGTCAGATTTTTGCCCTCGGTGAGGTCAGTAATATCGTGACCAGAATTCAGGACTTGGATACCATTTTGCAGGCAATTATATACATATCACTTGAGATTACTGGAGCCAGTAAATCAGCGATTCTGCTTCTTGATGGAATAAGCAAAGAGGTTGTTGTGGAGTATTAGAAGGGATTTGATTCCAAATTGATGGCTGCTCTCAGAATAAAATTGGGCAGGGAGTGATAGGCGCTGGTGTTCAGAAAATGAAGCCAATTTCTCGAAAAGTGCTGGAGGAAAACAACCTTGTATTGGGTAAGGATGAAGTGGAACTTGTAGGAGAGGGCGAATTTCTGATTATGCCCATCAGTTATCTTAATAATATTTTTGGACTCCTGGTCGTGGCTGATTTTCCAGAAGGGAAAAGAGTCAGTGATGCTGAGATAAATATTTTAAATATTCTAAGCCGTCAGGCGTCAATAGCAATTAACAATCACTATCTCTATCAGAAATTGCAGAACAAGTATCTCACCACTCTTGAGGTTTTAGTTTCTGCTCTGGAAGCGAAGTGCAAAAATACTAAAGGCCATTCTTATAGAGTGGGAATTTATGCCCGGAAGTTTGCGGAGTTTATTAAATTGAGCTCAGATGAGATATCAATTCTGGAGAAAGCCTGTGCTCTTCACGACATCGGAAAAATTGTTATACCGGATTATATTCTCAGTAAGCCCTCTAAATTGAGTGACGGAGAGATGGAACAGATGCGGGCACACCCCTTGAAGGGAGTGGAAATTCTGGTCCCTCTGGGAATTATGAAGGAGATAATACCAGTTGTGCGCAATCATCACGAGAGGTTTGACGGCAAAGGTTATCCCGACTGTTTGAAAAATGGAGAGATCCCTTTCCTGGCTAAACTCGTTACCTTAGCCGATGCCTTTGATGCTATGACTTCACTCCGTTCTTATCGTAAAGCCCTTACTTCACAGGAAGCCCTGGCCGAGATTGAGGCTAACCTCGGTGTTCAATTTGACCCTCATCTGGGAGCAGAATTTATAAAATTCAATCCCCAGATTGTCCTGTAAGTCCTTTGTGTAAACTTTAATTTACTTAAAATCCTTTCGCCCCACCAGGTTTATTTATCTATTGCTTTGATTTCCAATAGGTTAAGAAATATAACTACGGGTATGGAATTTGCATATATGATAGTGAAAGGAGGTAGTAGAGATGGAAAAGGTTATGGTGGTGGATTTGAGAATTTATGAGGAGATAATAGTCTGGCTGACAGGGGTAGTAATGTATTTAATGATGATTGCCGGAGGAAGATGTGGCTATTAAAAATGAACTGATTAAGATAAAAGCCCCTCAATTCTGGGAAGAATTTGCCCGGGGGTACGGGATTTCCGAGGTTATATTAATTAAGGGGGATGGGTCTTATAAAAGTATGATAATCGGAGACATCGTAGTTATAAATCTTCACTATCGTGAAGTTGGGGGGTATAGAAAAATTCTGGATGTGGAGTGTTATGAAGAGGTAATCACCGCCAAGTTTCTTCACGAACTTGCCCATTATGTAAAAAAACATTATGTTCAGAAGATGAAACAGGGTAAAATAATTACTCTTGAGGATGTCTGTGAAAGGACTCTGGAAGAAATTTTGGCCGATCCCTGTGAGCGGGAAGCCTGGGATTTTGTCCTGGAATTCAAACATGAAAAACCGGAATTGTTCCAGGCACTGGTGGAAAGTCTTAAGGCCTGTCTTCATTAGTTTTTCGATAAATGTTTTTCTCTGTTCCTTTGTCCTTGGTGAAGACGATTTCAAGACCAGAATAATAAATCACAATTTCCAATATTTCCTCACAGCCGTAGATTATAATTCGGGATTGGTATATGACCATATTCTATTTACCCCGGATAACGATATGAAAATAGGTAAATACACCAGCCCTACTGTAATAGGGTTATGGATGGTTTTACTTGCTGACGTTGTAACCGGAGATTTAAAAATAGATGATTTTACACCTGATGATGCCCGGGAAATCCTTTCTACAGCGATAAGGACCATGGGAAGGATACCTCGATGGAAGGGGTTATTTTACTGGTATGAACTTAAAGAAAGCATTACTCCTACAGATGACAGGGCTATCTCCGCCTATGATAATGGCAATCTTACAATTTCTATGGCTGTGGCATATTCTGCTCTGAGTAGCACTGATAATGAGCTCGACAGCGATCTGGCGGAGAGGATATGGAGGTTGCTTATTGCTCAGGAGGAGGGATGGAGAAAATTCTTTGATGAGAGACGGCATCTCCTTTATGGATTATATAAGAGTGGGAAGCCTGTAAGGAATCTCTGGCTGGACAGGTTTTATACGGAGGCCCGAAATGCAGTTATTGCTGGAATTCTTATCGGGAAGTTACCCAAAAGTATATGGAGAAATCTCCTTCGGGAGAGAAACTGTCCTCGAGGTGAATACACTTTATCCAGTGGCAGGAAGATAGAGTTCTTAAAACCCTATCAGGGTGCATTTCAGGCCTGGATGAGTTTGTTGTTCATCCCTGAGATGGAACTTTCCCAGAAGTTGCGGAGAATGCATTGCAATTATGCCCAGATTCAGATTGATTATGCATTGAATTCTGAAATTCCTCTTTTGCGTTCAGCGTGTGCTGACCCTTATATTCAGGACAG
>Ga0116200_10000872_pt1 | contig 11033 bp, 12 predicted proteins | sample Mar14436cmmetaG_FD_94478 | JGI IMG/M metagenome (GOLD analysis project Ga0116200, IMG submission 94478) | Marine hydrothermal vent microbial communities from Guaymas Basin, Gulf of California to study Microbial Dark Matter (Phase II) - Marker... ... | reverse complement strand
ATGGTACACTAGAGGCAGAGTTGGAGGTACCAGCAGGTGTATTTCTAAGACTAACTAATCTCCTGACAGAGACAACAAGGGGAACGGTAAAGCTGGAAATAATTACCAGAAAAACAATTCAGTAAATAAGGTTATTGTGGTAATTAGATTGAAAAAGTCATCAGTTAGAATAGTAGTTCCTGGGGAGGTTATAGCTACTGGACAAAACTACATTGTAAAGGGGGCGGTAAGCAAGGGGCTAGATGGATGTGTAATAGCGAATAGGATAGGTCTCCTAAAAATTAAGGGAAGAGAAATAACGGTTGTTCCACTGTCGGGACCATACATACCTAAGAGGGGGGACAGTGTTATTGGAATTGTGGTTGACTTCTCCGTGGTGTATTGGCTCCTAGAAATAAATTATGTTTGGCGTGCAAGGCTGGACGCATCAGACTATTTGAAAAGGCCGTTCGATGCGAGCAGAGAAAGAATAACAGATCATCTAAAAATTGGGGAAGTTGTATATGCAAAGGTAGCGCATATCGAGAGAGGCATGGCGCCTATATTATCCTGTAGAGAGAAGGGCTATGGAAAACTCGAGGGTGGGAGACTAATATCCATTAACCCAGTGAAAATTCCTCGGGTAATTGGGGTAAAGAGTACAATGTTGGAATCCATTAAGAGAATAACCGAAGCGGATATTAGAGTGGGTGCAAACGGGATAATATGGGTAAAAGCCGAAAGACCTGAAATAGAGGAACTCGTAGAGTACGCCATCAAAAAGATTGAGAGGGAAGCCCATATAGCTGGATTAACAAAAAGAATTCAAAAAGAATTAATGGAGGGTATGCGTAGAATCCACAGAGGGAAATAAAATGAAATTATCTAGGGAGCATGTAATAGAATTATTAAAAGAAGGAAAAAGAATAGATGGCCGCAGCCTTCTTGATCCTAGACCAATCCAAATGGAGGTTGGTGTGGTTGAGAGGGCAGAGGGATCGGCAATAGTAGCCATGGGCAAGACAAGGGTCCTATGTGTAGTGAGAGGACCAATGGAATGTGTACCTTCATACTTGGCTGATCCAGAAAAGGCAGTACTGGACGTAGCATATAGGATGGCTACATTTTCTACGGAAGAAAGAAAGAGCCCATCGCCCTCTAGGAGGGAGATAGAGTTATCCAAGGTTATAAGAGAGGCGCTAGAACCAGCATTAATGCTCGATAGATATCCTCGTATGATGATAAGGGTCTATTGTCTAGTATTGCAGGCAGATGGTGGCACAAGAACAGCAAGCATAAATGCTGCATCAGTGGCTCTGGCATATGCTGGTATTCCAATGCGTGACCTAGTTGCTTCTGTTGCCGTTGGGTACTATGATGGGAGAATACTAGTAGATTTAAATGCGGCGGAGGATGATATTTGTGCGGATATACCTATGGCTATGATGCCGGCATATAATAAGATAACCCTGATACAGGCCGACCATATATTTCCTGTTGATAAAATAGGGGACGTACTAAAGGTTGGAGTAAATGCTATGAAAAAAATTTATGAACTCCAGAGAGAGACGCTTAAAAAAAGATATATCGATATAGCAAGAGAGTTAGGAGGAGAATAGAATGGCAAATGAATTCCTATCTTCCGTACGTAGGGGTTTTCTGTCAAATATAGAACGTATGAGCATACTTAGTTATTTAGAGAAAAATAAACGTCTGGATGGTAGAAGTCTACTTGAGATGAGAGAATTAAGGCTGGTGCCAAACTATATAGAAAAAGCGGAGGGCTCATGTTTTGTATCGCTCGGAAAAACAAAAATAATAGCTGGAATCAAGGTATCTATAGGGTCGCCATACCCAGACACCCCAAACCAGGGGGCATTCATTGTAAATATGGAGACAATGCCCATAGCGTCTCCAAGTTTTGAGCTGGGTCCTCCAAGTGAACCTGGAATAGAGACCGCTAGGGTTGTTGATAGAGGAATTAGAAGTGCTGAATTTATAGATCTTGAAAGCTTGTGCATAGAGCCGGGCAAGAGTGTCTATCTATTATTTATAGATCTCTATCCAATAGATGACAATGGAAATTTGGTAGACGCAGCATTTTATAGTGCGATTGGCGCCTTGTTGACAGCCAGACTTCCAAAAGTGGAGATCGAGGAAGAAAAACCAGTTTTGATAAGAGATGAGACAGTCCCATTAAAGGTTAGGATGGAGAATCTACCCATCCAGCTTACCTATGGAAAAATCCTTAACAAAATAATACTTGACCCAACAAATCAAGAGGAATTATTGATAGACTATAAGATTACAATGGCGATCGCTAGGGGAAATATTGTTGGTATACAGAAGAGTGGAAAGGGGGCGGCTGATATAGATGACATAATATTCGTTGCTAATGACCTTAAATCTAGGGCAGAAAAAATCAGGCAAAATATATTGGCTCAAATTAAAAAATAAGGGGAATTTTAATTCATGATTTGGTGTGTGTGATGTCTACAAGAAGATTTGGACCGAGATATGGCTCCACCATAAGAAAGAGAGTAGAGAAAATTGAGAGGAAGAAAAAGAAGCGATATCTGTGTCCCAACTGTAAGAAAAAAGCATTAAGATGGGTATCAGTCGGGCTATGGGAATGCAGAAACTGTGGCTTTAAGATGGCTGGAGCAGCTTTTGAACCAACAAGCGATGTTGGGGCCAAAGTAAAGAGTCTTCTAAGCCAACTAAAACGCACTTAGATATCTGTTTTTTATGAGGGTTGAAATTCTTTGTCCAATATACGTAGACATTGATGAGAGTGACCTAAATAGGTCTCTAAAAGCAATGATAAGAAGGCTGATCTCCGATTTAGACATAGAGAAGATAGATATAGTGTATATGGGGAAGAGATTTGTCATATTAGACATAGAGGGGAAGCACGAACGCATCGCCTGTACCTATCTTACAAAAATAATGGGGCAGAACCTATGCAACCAAAAAATAAATATTGGGAAGGAATACAGTGGGAGAGTAGAGAAGATACATGGAGGAGAGATATATCTGGACATAGGACAAGAAAAAGATACCGAGGCGATAATACCCATAGGTAGATTTCTAGGGCAAGTAATCGGCGAAAGTGCAAGAAAAATAGAGAACATGAAGATCATTGAACGCATGGGGATAGACCGATATTTCCCACTTGTAATAAGAGTAGAGAAAATAGAGGAAAGAAGCGGCAAACGAAGGGTAATAGGAGGTGCTGGGCGTAGAACATTAGTCCTATTCAAAAGATGGTTCGTAGATAGACTGGACAGAGTCATAGTATATGGAGAATTGAGATCGAAACTAGACAAGATAATAAAGAGGACAGCACTGCACAGAAAAATCGTAAAAATAGAGAGGTTGGGCCTGCTAGAGCACGTAATAATATGTAGATATGGAGTTTTCGCAGATAAGGTAGCGAAAACATTGGAGGAAAACGGCGTAGAAAAACTCAAGATATTTATGCCCAGAAGACTTAAAAAAACAATCAAAAGTCGAGCTATACTTTAGATAGCTAAGATATAAACCGCATAGACACAAAAATAGTGATACTTTCTAATACACATAAATGAGGTTTTCATAAATCATCGTATTACGAAATATGACCTTTTAAATAGAATATTGAATATAAATTGTAATACGTAACATATACAAAAATATTACAGCATAAGACCTTGCGTGATGACAATTGTCTTTGGATCGTCAGAAGAGAGGAGAGTTGTGCACTAGAAATGATAAAGCCGAATTAGAGTACGAGGGAAAATATATTTCTGCAACAATAATAATGGATGCCATAGAATTGGCGGTGAAAAAAGCATTGTCAAATTACATTGGCGGAAAGATAAGAGATATCATTGTTGATGATATTCTTGAGAAAGGAGAGGAAAATGGAGTAATACCGCTTGAAAGTGAATTTTTTCATAGGCTACCTGATGTGAATCCATTGGATGTGCTTCGTGGCAAAAATATTCTGGGTGTTGATGGAGGGGCCTTCTCGCTTAAGCTACATCCACTTAGAATAGTCATCGCTAAGACCGCCGTGTATGCGTTATCTATGAATAGTGATAGATCGTTCGACATAAAGGATGTTTGGAAGTTCTCAGTATCTATATTGAGAAAGAACGGTAATGTTGCGGAACAGGTGAGGAGAAAGATTAGGGAGGTGCTTGTCTCCCTGGAGACGTCGACAGTAAGGGAACTAGCGGAGGAGTATAGCAATGTCATAGATATAGTTATATGGGATGGGCCTCTGTACACAAGAAAGTTTTTCAATAAATTTTACACGGCAATAAAGTCATTGGTTGATAGGGCAGTTATCTGCATCAAAATCGTGAAGAATCCCTTCTCCTCTTGGCTATCCAAAACAATAAATCTCGAGACACTTTCTGATGCAGACATGCTATCGTACTACTTGTTTCCCAATATGAGAACAGCAATGTTTTTATTTGACGGTAAATTAGTTGCAAACATCCCCTACGATATGAAGCCAGTGTTTTTCTATGTCAAAACAGGGCAAAGAGTTATAGTTAGATACGAATTTCCTTACGGCCTTATAGAGGAGTATGGCAAGGATACAATATTAAGGATTATATCTGCAGATCTGCAGCTTGGAAATGGCATAAGCTATGTAGTTAGCAGGGCAGATAAGATAGCGAGATTTTGCGATGAAGAAAAGAGGCATATTGCGTATAGGATATTCATCGCATTTAAGAAATGCGGCGTAACGGATCTCCTAATGTACAATCAGCTGCGTTGGGGCCGCTTTCTATATAGGTGGGGTCAAAGTTGAGTTTGGATCAATACCTAGCGATTGGGGAGAAGAAAAGGAAAAGGAGTGAACCTGAAATAATTGGCGAGGCCATATTTAGGGTATCGCCAAGCATACACATAGAAAGAAAAATAGGAGAAAAAATACAGAGGCCATGGCTGGAGGGCTGTGTTGAGGTTGGATATCTTGTCATACCAAAAAGATTGACTGTTCATGTCGGCTCCGCAACAACTAGTAGGTTATTATGGATTAGACTGTTTATGGATTGGGCGTCAAAAATAAGGTTGGGCTTCCCGTTACTTGTGTTTGACTATATTCATGGGGAATATATCGCTGGGATAATACGGATGATGGGTTATGATGTTGCTTGGCATGAATTGATAGATAGAGATGTCTCGGAGGCAAGGAACATCCTTACGTCCGAAATGATAGAGAGTGGCGATACAGAATTTTTGGAGCTTGTCCCTCTCGTCGGCATAGACCCCATATGCACACTCAAAAAAACATATGGCGAAAGCATAATAAGGGGAGATGTAAACTTCGCTCCGCACATAAGGGCACCATCATATATTCCATCCCAAAGAATAATCAACATAATATATGGTCTACCACATACAGGCCCCGTTTATGGCGCATTGATGTTTGGTGATGAGGTAATATCGGATCCTCGAACGGGCCGATGTATTCCATACAGGATGAGAACATATTCCCTGTTTGAACATGAATTGGTGACGGGGTCGACAGGCAAAGGAAAAACAGCAAAATGCAAGAACGACATCTATAATTTTGTGGAGCATATTGGGGGTGCAGTCATAGTTATCGATACACATAATGAATATTCAATGATAAGGGAAATCCCGATAAAGGATAGCGACAATGTTAAGCCAAGTGATTTTGATCTGAAAGTGTGGGAAGATTTGGGGTTAGCCCCCAGAAAGGTAGATAACCTAGTGGTTTGGGCTCCCAAAGGGACTATGGACCGTCCAGAACGGGATTTTGATGATGATCTAGATGTCAGATACTTCACTATTCAATTTCGCCATATAGGGCCAGGCTTCTTACAGTATTATCTCCCAGCACTTTCTCCCCAAGGCTACTATGTGTTGCCAAAACTTATTAGGAGATTTAGAAGCGTCTATAAAGGCGAAAATAACACCCTAGAAAAATTTTATAGGTGGCTAGACAATGTAAACCTGCCTAAGGATACTGTAAGTGAGGCCACTAGGGAAGCAATTCTAAGACGAATTGCAGCGATATTAGAGCTAGATATTTTTGATGTGGAGGGCGCACCAGACATTGATATAAAGGAAATTCTTCACCCCAAGAGGGTTAATATTATAAGGATAGATACAGTGCCATCGATAATTGCTAGGAGAATAATAGTGATGCATATAATTAGTAGGATAGCCCTAGCCAAACTCCAAGACTACAATGATAAATACCCCCCAACTATGCTTCTGATAGACGAGGCCCATAACTATTTCCCAAGATTTGTTTATGATATAAATGAGAAAGAGTGGGTCCTGAGGACGGTTTCATGGGTGGAGAGAATTGCTAGGGAGGGGAGGAAATTTAAGCTAAGGATAGAATTTTCGACACAGAGTCCAGAGGACCTAAATCCAAGAATCCTGAAGACAGTGAATACATACACATTGTTTGGTTTAACACCACTACAAATAAAGACATTAAAGAAATTTATGGAGCTACCAGTAGATAAAACTGTGCTAATGAACCTACCAACAAGATGTGCAGTAATATACTCTAGAAGTAACTCAAGTATCCCTATGAAGATACTAATCCCATGGGCCCTTTTGAGGCACAAAATGACGAAAAAAAATTAATCATAGAGAGTATGCATCTGGAAACCTATCATCGATAATATTATTCATTGGAGTTACGTTTTTATTTCTGGCAAGACTAAGATCTATATCCGCATAGATAATTTCCTCATGGGTCCTACTAGCTTTTGATAATATTTCTCCAGAAGGGCTAACAATTACCGACTGCCCAGTAAAAGCGAGATCCTTTTCTATACCAATTCTATTGGCAGAGACTATGTATATTCTATTCTCTATTGCACGCAATGGACAAACTTTTTGCCAGTATGGCAAAACAAGGTTAACAGGATGGGCGATTATCTCTGCCCCCTGAAGTGTTAGACTTCTAGCTGCCTCAGGAAATATCCAATCAAAGCAGATCATGATGCCAATTTTAGCTAAGGGGGTTTCAAAGACATGGAATTTATTTCCCCTCTTGAATATTTTCTTTTCATTCATGAATAGATGTACTTTCCTGTAGAGCCCCACGAAGCCTTTAGGTCCAACAATAACAGCAGAATTGAATAGGTCTCCCCCACATCTCTCATTTATTCCTGCAACAATATACATATTAAACTCCCTCGCCATTTTCTCTAGTAGCACAATGGTTTGTCCATCAGGAATAGGCTCACTGAACTTAATGGCTTCATCTCGACTTGAAAAATTATAGCCAGAATTGCACAGCTCGGGCAACACCACGAGATCTATCTCAAATTTATATGCCTGCTTTATGAAATTCTCAATCTTTTTCCTATTTGCCTCCAAATCCCCCAAAATTGGCCGCATCTGTACGGCTCCAACCCTAATAACGCTCATCTCCATCACCAAAAAAATAACAGAAAATATGTTTATGTGGGAGGAAAAATGTTTATGTTTATCCTTGCCGATGCACACCTAGAACTAATCCCAAAAAAACTATGGAGGCACCCATCCATAAGAAAATGGAGCAAGATAAGAAAAAAGAAACCTAGCCAACTAATATTGGATCAGACATTGTACTACTCAGCAATAAGAGGGGATGCAGAATTAAGAAAACGTGGGAGAGTAGATATTCTTCACCGAGCACTACTAACAATATTAGACTCAAAACTATGCATGGATGGAAAAATAATTGGAATATTGATCCATACAATAAACAACGAAGTATACTTTGTCGATCCAAAAACGAGGCTACCACGACACTATTTTAGGTTTCTGGGGCTAATGGAAAAGCTCCTTGTAGAGAAATCAATTTGTGCAGATGAAGAGACGCTTATAAGAAAATGTAGTAGCCTAACGGAAGAACTCGAAAAGAACAATATAGGATATGTTGTTGGTTTATCCAGAAGGGGTAGAGAAGAAAACCTACAAGATTACATACAAAGAACACTACAAAGACACTCCAAAATAGCGTTCGTTGTGGGTGCATTTCCAGAAGGATATTTCTCGGAAGAAATACAGAGACATATAGACGACATCATAAGCCTAGGAAAAGAATCATACACAACATCATATGTACTATGCAAAATCATAAACCACTGCGAACAAATAACACTACGGGGAGTATAGAAAGGGACATAACGAATAGAAGTGTTATCCATCCAAACGGGATTCATTCTCAGGTCAACTCTTTTACCAAAACTATAAAAGACTTAGAGCCACTAATTTATATTTAGAGTGTTATGTGCAGGTGGAAATAGTTTGAAAAAAGCAAAAATATTGCTCCCCCTAACCCTAGAAATAGGATACAGAGAAGTCGAAGTGCCAGACGAGGTGCTAAAGAAATGGCTATCTATGCTAAAATCAAAATCAAAAGAAAAAACAAAAACAAAGAAGAAACATGCATAGCTCTCCTAAACACTGGAAGCTCACTAAAACCAATATCCATAGACATCAGAGTACTCCCAATACCCTATATAATAGTGCCCAAGGAGCTCGCATTAGAACTCGGAGTAGTGCTAGAAAAGTTGCCGAAGAAAGACAAGTACTATGTAGACGAAAACATATACGAAGTATGCATGTACGACCTAGAGGACAAACCAGTCGTATGCATAGACATCCAATATCTATTCATAGAAGAAGGCCTCGACAGAATACTACTACCAATAGAATTCCTAATGAAAGCAAAAATAAAGCTTGACATAGAAACACTAAGCTGGGAGCACAAAGGAAAGAAAGTAAAAAGCATATTCGAAGGAAAAGACATAAGAAAAATCGACAAAAAACTACTAAGATTCACCCCCTACATAGACCTAGTAGACTAGAAACAATAAGTCAAAGAAAATGTCATGGGAGGACAAAAAAAGGAAGGAGAGATCGATGAGATAATTTGCTTTTTATTCAGTCCACATGAGATAGGGTGGATCGAGATTATTTTTAGACGCATATTCGTAGGTCTCTAGGCCATAAAAGTTATAGTCTGGGATAGTTTCATCTGCGATCTTAAACATGAATGCAATGATCCCCTCTGATGTTTTATGTTTCTCAATGATGTCTTTAGGAATTATTACTTCAAGCCACTCTCCTACATTGACCTTAACTGAGGCAACTTTGTCTCCATCCTTATAAAGATTCCAATAACTGGATACGTCACCAGGGTCATCAGGATTATTTGGATCTCCTCTCGCTTCCTCGGGGAGTGCCCCAAAATCATCGATCACATAGATTTCTATATCCCCAGGTGTTCCATTCTTATAGGTACAGTATACCCTAAGGGTAACGTTCTGACCATTCCAACCAGAAATATTAAATCTCATTAGTCCTCTAGAAACTGTGGAGTGGTCTCCCCCTTTTCCTGTTCCAATAAACATTCCTTCGCCACCGCCCCAGATATACCCTGCTGGTGGATCTGTCCCTCTAAGGATATATACGACCCCATCATTAGTGCCTTCGGTTATATATACTTTTATTTCTCTGGGCCTAAATTTAAGAAAATATAGACCCGCTACTAGGCCAAGAATCACTACTATGCATAGTAATACGAATACTAAATTCTTTCTTATCGTCGACACCCCCTAGAGCCGAAGGAATTATAAGGTAAAACACCGAAAAATAAGATATAAAAAAAGAAAGGACTATATACATACTAATATCAATAATGGGTGTCGAAAGAATCAAGGGAGCTGTAGCATATATGGGGGATTCACATAATTCATATGCGATAAAATATTAATTCAGAAGCTATTTTGACAGTTCCTGGATTATTTTACTTGCAATATTTTCAGACCCCTCCCCCGTTTTGGCTGAACAGGGGACAACGTTATGTACGGATGCATACTTTTGCAAAATAGTATACAGTCTACTCATAACCATAGTATTAGGAGCATCTAGAAGATCCATTTTATTTGCCACAACTATCCTTGCTTTATCCAATACATGATTTCTCCTCAATATATTTGCTGTGGCTCTAATCTTGAGATCCAAAAGCTCATCGCTATCCGAAACATCCACAACCCAAACCAGTAGATCTGCCTCCAGAATATCCTCCAAATTAAGCCTAAACGAAGAAATAATACGGGGATCCAAACCAGAAACAAAACCAATAGTATCAACCAACAAAATCCTATCGGCATTCCTCAACCTAGAATACTTGGGGGAAAGCGTAGTAAAAGGCATGGGAGAAACACGCTTGTCCTCACCCGTCAACAAATTAAAAAGACTAGTCTTACCAGCATTATAATACCCAACAAAAGTCACAATCCTAAAACCCAACTCCTTCCTCTTCCTAATCTCCTCCACCTTCTTTCTCAACAACCTATTGATCTCCTCATTAAGCTTCTTCCTCCTCTTCCGCAACCATGCAATCTTAGGGACCCAACCATACTCCCCACCAGCCCTAAAAAAAGGCTTATCAGAAGGCCCATGAATCAACTTTTCACGAAGCTTAAAATAAGGAATCAACTTCTCCAAATAAGCAAGCTCAATCTGAAGCTTAGCAAGCTTATCACCAGCATGATTCTGAAAAATCTCCAAAACCAACTCATACCTATCAATAACACGAAGCCCAGTAAAACGCTCCAAATTAAACTTCTGGATACTCTTAAGAGAATTCCAAACAATAAGCGTATCCGCACCATTCTCCTCAGCCCTAACCCTAAACTCCCGAACCTTACCCCTACCAAACAACGTAGCAGACACAGGAAAACGCTTAACCTGAACAACAACATCAACAACATTATACCCAGCAGCCACAACCAACTCCCTAAACTCCTCCAACCTAACCCTCCAACCAGACCGCTTTGGTCTCCTCAACATCGCAATGATAGCATTACCAACCGACATACTCAACCCATCCAAACCCATACATCCAATGACATAGAATACGAATAAAACAAAATAAAATGAAGGCCGGGGCGGGATTTGAACCCGCGACATGGGGATCTCTGAACCACTAACAAGTATTCTGCATGCCACTAAGAGTGCCTGCAATCCCCCCTGCTAAACCGTGCTGCAGCACCCGGCCACATCAATAT
>Ga0116200_10000871_pt1 | contig 11033 bp, 10 predicted proteins | sample Mar14436cmmetaG_FD_94478 | JGI IMG/M metagenome (GOLD analysis project Ga0116200, IMG submission 94478) | Marine hydrothermal vent microbial communities from Guaymas Basin, Gulf of California to study Microbial Dark Matter (Phase II) - Marker... ... | reverse complement strand
TCTGTATGTTGATTTCCTTCTCTTCTTGACCATATATTCCCTCCACTTAAATAGATATAAAGTAGAGGAATCTTCCAAATAAAAACTTTTACCCGCACCCAACCCCCAAAGACTTTTAAATACCATGAATCCCTTGAAATTTCCGGGATGCAAGGAGTTTCATCCATCTTCAAAGACGAGACAAAGCTCGATATGAGCTATGTTCCAAGAGATCTCCCCAATCGAGAGAAGCAACTGAAAAAACTGAAAAATCACTTCAGCGGAACACTTTCTCAGGGGATATCAAGACATGTTTTGCTCTATGGAGATATAGGAACAGGCAAAACTGTAACAGCAAAGAGATTCTGCCAGATGATATCAGCGGATGCAAAGAAATCAGGAAAAGAGATAAAATGGGCAAGGGTGAACTGCATGGATCATCTATCTCCAAACACCATTCTCTCTGCTGTTTTTGAAGAACTGAACATCAGGATTCCTGAGAGAGGATTCTCTGATGAGGAAATGCTCGATAACCTGAGAAGATACCTGAAGAGCAGATCTGCACATCTCATTCTGATTCTGGATGATGTAGATGCTCACTTCAAGAAATACGGATGCAGATTCATCTACTCTCTGACAAGATTCAACGAGAGTTTTAAGCTCAAAGGCTACGAGGGTCTTTCCCTGATCCTCATCTCTCATGACAATCTCCTGGAAAGATTCAATCCAGCAACCATAAGCTCATTCGGTCACACAAAGATTGAGTTCAGTAGATACACATGGGAGGAACTGATCGAGATCGTGAAACAGAGGGTGAATCTTGCCTTTTACAGTGGAAAGGTCAATGATGAGAGCATCAAGCTCATAGCAGACATTGCTTCAGTTTGGGGAGATGCAAGATTTGCGATCGAGCTTTTATGGAAGGCTGGAAAGATAGCAGAGGAGAATGATGATCCAGAGGTTACACCTGAGCATGTCAGAGCAGCGAAAGCAGATACCTATTCAGTCATCACAGAAAGCAAGCTGAAATATCTAGGTAAACACGAGAAACTTGTTTTGCTGGCAATAGCAAGGAAGTTAAGGAGAACAGGGAAAGCATATCTGAGAACCGGAGAGGCTTTTGATGTTTACAAGGTGGTGTGTGAGGAGTTTGGAGAAAGTTCGAGGAAGGAAAGACAATTTCTGGATTATCTGAAAAGATTGCATGGATACGGTTTCATAGACCTGAAAATATCAGGCGCAGGCGAAAGAGGGCGTTCTCACCTGATATCTCTTCCTGATATTCCTGCTCAGGTTGTTGAAGAGAAATTAAGAGAAATGTACTAGGGAATTGACTTCATGTAATCCATACATTCAACACCAAGTCCTTCTCTCTTTGTTCTATCAAAATCTTTGATATCCTCCCGAGATCTCCGCAGAGTTCCTTCTCTAGACATATTTTAAAGGATTTTAGCATGGAATGGATCGTTATTTCATCATTCTCATAATATATGGCATAATTTTTGAAGGGCAGACTTAAATTTGGTCGCTCGTCCTGTTTTAATCGAGGTCGTTTTAATCCTATATGGTTTGCTAATTGAGAAGATAATCTTTCCGTATCTACATTCGGTATTTCAAAATCCTGTAAGTTCACTTTTTTAACCTTTTTAGTCTCGATTTTATCGTTTTCAGCAGATATGCTAAGTATGGTTGCTGTAATTTTTCTTTTTTTGAATCTTTCTCTCCAATAAGCTAACCACTTTTCTAGAGAGGTTATAGGCAATCTCTGATCTAAGACATAAATCTTGTTATTAACTTTGATAGCTGCTGCAACATGCCAGGGAATTCTTACAAAGTATATTTCGTTCCCTGAGCAAATATTCAGGAGAAAAGCTGAGGTTAATTTCGCATAGTCTCTACAGATTGCTAAACGGTATTCTAATATCTTTTTGACAGGTAAGCTCATTTCAAAGACATCCGATATTCTGAAACTCGGTTGAATATGCTTAAGTCGCCTATACCTCAATACCAAATAAGTCCACAGGGATATCATTGCCCCAGTAACCATGGATAGCACGATCAACTGATGGATTGGAAAGATGTTATTAGAGGTTGGAAAACCATACAAAAACAAGATAGTGAAAATGGTTACAACAAAAATTGAAAAGAAAGTCGTCAATAGGAGCATAAAGGTGATATCTATGATACTTACAAGTATTGGTACTGCCAAAAAGGCGATAGAGGATACACATTTTATGATAGGGGATATTGGTTGGAAGTAAAACGAGATAGCTGCTAGAACATATACCAGAATAAACATGTCTGCTCTGTCAAACCAATAGCTCAAATTCCTCTCCTGCCACTCGACGATATTCGTTAACGTCTCTCTATATGTGTCTTTTTTAAGTCTCTTTGCCAAACTTTTTAATTCTTCATTTTCTAGGTCATCTTTAGTGGGCAAGTACTGTTTTTCACTAAGAACCATCTTATCTAACTTCCTTCATAGCTTTCAATTCTTCAACCAAAGCATCATAAACCTTGGGTAACCACTCGTTAATTTCTTTATTTGAGAATCCAAGAATCTTTAGTATTGTTTTATCTAATTCAACCCTAGCCCAGAAACGATTTTCTAGTTGTTCTAAAATTGACGGGAATTTGACATTTTTGAGTTTATCAAAGATCTTAACTAAGAGATCAACGTCTTTTCTTGTCAGTCCTTCTATGTTGAAAACTCTAAATAGATTTAATTCGCTTTCCATGATATCGGTATACCCCTCTGTTGTTTGTTCTCTAAACATGATCAAATCCACCAATCCGATAATGCTATTAAGAAATAGGCACTGGTACTTGCTGGAAACTTTGTCAATTTTTATGATTTTAAAGGTGTGGGGCACCACGAATTCCTCATCATTATAAAATGCAAAAAAATGAGTATTAACAGAGTCTGGTCTAAATCTTCTTGCAACTGCCAGATAGGTTTTTTTATCTCTTAGTTTTTCTTTTACTATTTTCCAGTCGAAATCATCCTTATTTTTCCACTTAGAGAGTTGCAACAATCTATCTAAACCCTCTGGCTCATGTTCTATGAAATAATCTATATTTTTAACGAAAAATGTATCCACGCCCGTAAGTGTTCTCAATGCAGGAATCACCTTAGATTTCTTGATTTCAAACTTCATATCTGTATTTCCAATTCTGGTGATAAGTTTTCTTTCATCTTCCTTATCCAATATTAGAAATGCTCTCTTTGTTCTGGCTTTCGTATGAAATCCAGTTATGAAGGTTAATTCGGATAAACCAGCCGGAGAAGCATGGAAACCTTCCCTTACTGTGAGATTTTCTAACTTTGTAATTTTTTTCTTACCAATTTTTTTCACCTTTTCATTAAACTCTTCAAAGACCTTAATACTATGTGGTTTAAACACTCCTAAGAATGGCATTAAGTTTTCTTTAAAATCCAATATTTGGTCAGATCGTAAGAATACTATATCGAAATCATTTGAGGTATATTCTAAGCCATGTTTTGAGATGCTTCTAATTTTGTCGACAATTGTATCTACATCATCTATCGTTAAACTTCTTATTGATTTTTTGAGAAAGATCACGCCAGTAAGATCGTCTTTTCGAGGTTTTGTTTTTTGAGCTATGAGTAGTATATCCATAAAGGATGCTCCCTCACTAAAGGCCACATCTCCTATAGGTTTTACAAAATATTTTATATGGTAATTCTCCAATAGATGCTTTCTGATTTTTTCAGTTGCTTTTCCTCTCGCGATATTCATTGGAATAACAGCCCCTATTTTACCACCTGGTTTTAATATCAAATCTGCCAGAGCCAAAAAATAACCCCAAAGGTTAACCTGATGGCCACAAATTTCACCTAGTGGGTTTTTCTTCAATTTTTCTCTCATTTCTGGAGGCATTTTTTCTCTGTCACTAAAAGGAGGATTCATTATCACTACATCCACAGGTTTGATATAAAATCTAAAACCTTTACCTTCTGGTCCAATTGCTCCTTTCTTTCTAACTGTTTTTTCAACATATCCAAACAAGGTTTTTTGAATTGTTTCAGTATAAGGTTTTATTTCTATGCCTTTCTTTCTGAAATCAACACTCTTTAGCGATTCCACTAGCTCTAGAGAATCTCTTGTTCCTATTCTCACTATATTTGTTTCATGTTCAATGTTTTGAGTAGCCAAGTTTATTGTACTGATATGAGCAGCGAAGGGCATTATATCTATACCTGTCAGATCATTTTCAATAAACTGTTTGTGAACTCTATCGATATCTCTATATCCGTAGAGTTTTCGGTAAAGATCCATCTTTCTTTTGTAAGCGGCAACCAAGAGTGTACCAGATCCGCAAGCAGGATCTATAACTGTTTCATCCCATGAATCGATCGTCAAACCTGCCAAAATTTCGGCTGCAACAGGATGTGTATAGAAAGCAGCCAAGACTTTCCTTACTTCATAGGGGATCAAATCATGGAAGAATCTTCCTGCAAGATCGCTGGTTATATGCTCTGCTCTAAGAAGTTTTATAGCCTTTATAACCTCATTTAATGTATCCACAACGACTTTCTTATTTGGTATATGTCCAAGGATGTTGACTCTATAGATTGACTGATAGTCAATGTTTGTTATCTTATCGAAATATCTCTGGAGATCATCGATACTTCCTATTTCCTCTAATTCTGGCAATTCTTTACGTCCTGACTTTCTCTTATATATGTGGTAAAACAGGAGTTGATTAAAGAGGAGATAGGAGGCTAGATTTATTACCTGCTTCTTTGCAGTCTCTTTGTCCTTTATTTCACCTATAGAGGAAAATAGATCCAACTTATCGACTACCTCTGATATCAATTCTTCAGTCTTTATTTGATAAACAATGGCATTCAAATCCTTTACATAGCGTTCTATAAGTCTAACAATGGTTCTGAAATCAACCTTGATTTCCTTGAGTTGAATCCGTTGCTTAAGTTGTTCAAAAAGTTTGCACGGTTCTATATCTAAGCTTTCCGTCCAATATTCGGTTAACACTAAGGCTGTCACTTTTTCATTTAAGGCTATCCTAGAGACAATTTCAGGGTCCAGAATGATTTGATTTCTAAACTTTTCAGGGTAAATCAAAATGATAATGTTTTGTGTACCCAATTTTCTAGCGTAATCTGATGCTTGTGCAACAGCTTGTAATCCAACTTCAGGCTTACCAATTTTGATTTCTATAACAAATGAGATAGAATCTGCTTGAAAAAGAATGTCCGGATGTTTTTTCACGACCTTAGTTTCGCCAATTGCCTTAAAACCTATACTATCCAAATAATGGATCAGAGGAGGATATAGTGTTCTTTCCTCGATTCTAGGTATGGCCATAGATTTCCCCATCTATACGCTTATACCATATGATGTAAGTTTACTTGTTTTATAAAACTTTAATTCATTTGGAAACATTGTAACCGCACAGTTTATATAGCATATTGACTATAGAGAGATGGTGAGGAGGTGGGCGAGAAGGGGTAAAGTATCGGATTATATGATAGATAGTTTTATATATGTCATTGAATTTAATTAGGAGATAGAAACATGATGAGAGATACTGCTCCTCCAAAATTCAAGTTGGCAAAATTCATAGAACTACTCAGAAGAGAAAACATCCATGATTTCGATGTAGACAAGTTTGATAGTCGAATAAGATTACAAAAATATGTGTATATAGCGAAGAATTTTTTTGATATAGACTTGGGCTACAACTTCGGTTTGTATATTAGAGGACCATATTCAACGGATCTCGCTGATGACTATTACTCTATCGGTGAAATACCTTCAAATGAACTGCCAGATTCTCTTATAGATATGAAAAAGTTTGAAAAATTCCGAGAGTTCATCAAAGAATACAACGAGATAAGGGACTTGGAAACAATAACAACTATACATTTCTTGAATGAGGTGAACAAACATCTTGTGCTATATAGCGATGCATCTAGAGAGATGCTTAAATCGTTTATAATCGAAAGAACTTCTGAACTCAAGAAACTGAATAAGAAAAAAGTAGAGGAACTCTACGATATGTTATTGGACAGGGGTTTCCTCTCATAAATTCGTTACAGGCTGGATTCTCAACTTTGAATTTTTCCTATCAATAAACTGTTCGACAAACTCTTTGGATTTTTTATCTCTTTTTTCCCCTTTACATATACTCATGATGAGTTCCGATCCTGTAAGTACACTATCTGATGTCAAGAGATATTTTGAATTTGGATCGCAAAGAGCCTGAGAAAGAATTATTGCATCTGTTGTATCTGTAAAATTTTCTTTTCCAAGCAACCATCTAGCGATTTCTAGGCTTTCTCTTGTAGCAGGTTTTAGATCTATATTTAAATCCTGTATCAATTCCACTAGGGCTACCATTAAATCTTTCCGTTTAGTTTTATCAACTTTGTTCTCGTTTACTATGTAATTTATCACCTCCCCAACGGCCACCTGAGGGAGAACAAAATTTATGCCTTTTTTAGTGCCTCTTCTACTTATAAAATCCCGAAAAGCAGAACCTAGATCTTTATTTCTGGGTACGTCATGGATGTATGCAATCACATGATCAGAATCAAGATAGTAGATCTGTTTTGCTGACACTCAGGGTGAAAGAGAATGTAGATTAATAAGATTTCTTAAAATTTCTCACATTGGTATTTCGAAATTTTTTGTGGACGACTAAGGTTTCTCTCTTAAGATGTGCCATATAATAGCACTATAGCTGTAAGGAATATCCACAATTAACTTTGCAGTACCTCGCATTTAACCCTTCAACTTCTTTTAAAATTCTAGAAAATTTATTCCCTCTGTGAATCTGGATGTCACGTTTAAAATACAAGTAATCTCTTTACACATGTGAACCTGCGAGTGTTCATAATCCTGAGCATATTCATTTTTGCAGTTTTTTCAGGCTGTATAAATGAGGAGAAAAAGAATCAATCTCCATCGGTATCGGAAGGTTTTCAATACGGAGTAAATTATACTGTCACAGTTACCTACGTCATAGATGGAGATACATTTGATGCAAAATTTCCAAATGGAAGCATAGGGAGAGTGAGACTCTTAGGAGTGGATACTCCAGAGAAATATCCCGATAAGAACAAGCTAAACGAGTATGATGGTATCAACAATCTTTACTATCTGTCATTTTGGGGGGAGAAGGCTACAAATTTCACCAGATCATGGCTTGAAGGGAAAGAGGTCTATATCCAGTTTGATGATCTCGCTGGATTTAAAGGATACTATGGAAGATGGTTATGTTACGTTTATCTCGAGAATGGGACAGATTTCAATGCTGAGCTTTTGAAAAGAGGATATGCTAGAGTCTATGAAGAAGAAAACTTTCACAAGAAGGATTATTACTTGACTCTCCAAGATCAAGCCATAGAAAACAAAGTGGGATTGTGGAATTATAGCTACAGCCCAGAGGAGATCCATCTCGAGATAATCTATGTTCATTACGATGCAGAGGGTGATGACAGAGAGAATCTAAATGATGAGTATGTTGTGATAGAGAATAAGGGAGATGAACCCGTCTATATGGGAGGTTTTACTTTGAGCGATGAAGCAAATCACGTTTACATTTTTCCTTTATCCTTTGTTCTTGATGTGGATTCTACCGTAACAGTTCATACTGGGTATGGAACAGATACAAAAGGAGATCTATACTGGAACAGAGGCTCTCCAGTCTGGAATAACGATCATGACACCGCTTATTTGAGGGATAACTTTGGGAATATTTTAGATAGTTACGGATGGTGAGAATTGTCTGAAGACCATTGAGCACTAGAGTCTCTTGGCATATTCACAAGGAAGGTCTCTCAACGGGCATTCTCTGCAGTTAGGCCTATAAGCTCTACAATACTTTCTTCCGACTTCCCATAGCAAACCATCTACGTTAGCGGGAAATTCAGGACAGGTCATTTTGGCAAAATACTGTATATCTGGATAGTATTTTAGGATATCTTCGTCTTTTAATGCGCCACTATCTTCACCCACAATCCTGCAGAAAACCCTCACAACATGAGTATCTACAGGTACACTTGAATGTTCGACCCCCTCTACTTTAAAATCTATACCTTCCCTTTTAAGTCTTTCACGAAGTCCAATTGCCCACGGAGTAATTCCCTCGATAAAGTCCCTAACTATCATTGATGCTTTTTTCTGAGCGATCCCATCAAGTCCCCTCAGTATAAAATACAACTCGGATGGTGTGTAACTCCCCTTTTTAAACATATTGTCAGGGTTACCATCAAATCGCTCAATAATTTTTTTACATGTTTTAATGATCCACTCCGGTACACTCTTGAGATACTCTCCTCTTCTCTCTTTTTCCATACTTGAAGGCCATCTATCAGCCATAAAAACTTCAAGGAGATGTCTAATTTTTTCCTCTCCGGCGTCCATTATCAATTCGGCAGATAGATCTCCCTCAAGCTGCTTGGATAACCATAATGGAAATTCGAAAGCATCATCAGCGTTTATCCATTGATCACAGATTGTAGCAATTATAGGTGCAATTGCATTTTCCTTGCAGAATCTATCCTTTTCACTTTCTAGACGGATTGTTTTCTCTCGTGAATACACTTTCTCTCTAAGTCTTTTGGCCCTTTTTCTTATCTCATCAATGCCCAATTCTTTCAAACCCATCTTTATCACCTCTTAAGTAAGTGGAATACAAATCCATTAATGATTTTTCACTTATTTCCATTACTCGCACTCAACCCTTCAACTTCTTTAAAACCCGGAATCAACAGAGGAACAGAACATGAATGGGAATGGGTTTAACGGTAGAAGGAGACCTTATGGAGAGTACCAGAAGAGGATTTTTCTTGAGTGCCTTGAGGATGCCAGGGAGATATCTTCAAGGGATATAAACGTGGACGCCTTCCGCCTGGCTCTGGCATTTTTCAGGAAGAGATGCAAGCCACTCTATTACTATCTGAAGTATGGTAACGGCTACGGTAACAATGGCTACAGGGAGAGAAACAAAGAGAGCAACGGAGGGAAAAAATTTTAGCTGAGCAGGGCGCAGACCCATGTCAGCATCTGGAAGCAAGAGAAAACCAAGGCTGATCTGCGGAAGAGATTGCATTCACTACGCTAGAGATTGCCCCTACATGGATGTGATCTCCTACGATGACAGCGCTGAGAACTGCCCTGACTTTGAGCCAAAGGACAACATGGCAAGGAAAAGAGAGAAGGATGCAGAGATCACGATTGTTACATCTGGCTTTGTCCTCGATGGTGTTCTCTACGAGGAGATATATGATCCATTAAACAGCCCGCCAGGCGTCTTTGTTTGTCTGAAAGATGATGGAGACATAGAGTTGGTAACCGAAGTTAAAGATGGGATCAGGAAATACATTCCCTACATTCCACTCGATGACAACGATCCCCTGTCTACCGGCGCCGTGAAGCTTCCGACATTCTGCGAGGATTATGAATCGGAAAAAGATTTAGTCAGGGAGATACAGGAACACATCCACAGATACGTTGATGTTTCTCCAAGGTTTGAGAGATTCTCAGCCTGGTACATCTTGCTGACATGGTTATATGATAGAGTCAACACCATTCCATATCTCAGGGTTCTTGGAGATACTGGAACGGGAAAATCTAGATTCCTTGATGTTGTCGGCGGTCTCTGTTATAAGCCTTGCATGGTGAGCGGAGCTGTAACGCCTGCGCCAATCTACAGGATGATAAGGCAGTGGAAGGGAACGATAATCCTTGATGAAGCGGATTTCAGAGATAGTAACGAGAAGAATGAGGTAATAAAGATACTGAACTGCGGATTTGAGAAAGGAAGACCTGTTATAAGATGTAGGCAGAATGATGTAGAAACCCTGCAATTTCTTCCAACTTACTGCCCGAAGGTCATCGCCACCAGGCGTCCATTCGAGGATAAGGCTCTGGAATCACGATGCTTAACCGAGAGAATGATCGAGACCAGCAGGAAGGATATACCTGATGTTCTTCCTCCAGAGTTCTATGAAGAACAGGAAGAACTTAGGAACAAACTTTTGATGTTCAGGTTGAGAAATTACGACTCCATAGATCCTAGGAAAATTCAGGAGATTGATCTCGGAGATATAGAACCGAGACTGCGCCAGGCGACGCGTAGTTTTGCTTCTCTTTTCTCTGGAATTCCCGATATGCTCAGCGAATTTAGAGATTTTCTGAGGAAGTATAATGAGGAGCTTGTCGAAGAGAGGAGCGAGACAATTGAGGGGATGATTGTCAATGCGATCTTTTCCTTGAAGGAGGAAGGCTATGAAAGAATAACGAGCAGTGACATAGCCTTCAGGGTAAAGGAAAGATTTGGCATTGAGAGAATAACTCCTCAATCTGTTGGGAAGTATCTGAAAAGTCTGGGTATAGAGAGAAAGAGAGATCGAGATCAAAGATACATAGTCTGGAACGATGATCTGATGAACAAGCTTGGAAAGAGATACATTCCAGGGTTTGTGACAAGTGTGACGAGTGTGACAAGTAATAACGGAAAGCTCGAGGATTATGATCGGGGCTTTCCACATGCAAATGTCACAAATGTCACACATGTCACCCAGGAAACCGTTCAGAAATTCATTCAGCAACTGGAGCAGGAAAGAGGAGATGATGGATTAATCGATTTTGAAAAAGCCATCGACATCTGCTTATCTCTCGGGATACCCCAGCCAACAAAATTCATAAAACAACTGCAAGCCAGGCGCATACTCCTCGAACCATTCTCTGGCAAACTTGATGTATGGAGGGGAGGCTGATGAGAAGGAGAAGAAATCCTGATCAGGATCAAAGTCTCATGAGTGTTGCCATCATGCTGATAAGCTATGGTGCTGGTCTGATTCAGGCTGGGAAAATAAAGGAAGGAGCTGTTCCCATCGTTCTGGGAATGGCTCTGATCTTCCTGAAATATCACTACAAGATTCCAAACAACAGGAGGAGATGAGTTGAGGGATGAGAAAGAAAAACAATTTAAAGGATCAAAGGTCTTCATCATCAAAACCGCGGGGAGGTGAGAGAAGAGATTGGGGAAGGTTTTTCCCG
>Ga0116200_10000868_pt1 | contig 11045 bp, 10 predicted proteins | sample Mar14436cmmetaG_FD_94478 | JGI IMG/M metagenome (GOLD analysis project Ga0116200, IMG submission 94478) | Marine hydrothermal vent microbial communities from Guaymas Basin, Gulf of California to study Microbial Dark Matter (Phase II) - Marker... ... | reverse complement strand
TTCCCCACCTTCTCGGTGAGCCAGGAGAACGCATGCTCCACCTCGTCCGCGGGGGCGAGCTCCGCGCGGCGGATGATCTCCGATTGGTCGATGTGCTCTACATCGACCCCGAAGAGCTTCATCCACTGATCCGTATTGGCTACCGCGGTGTACATCCCCATGGGACGACCGCCGAAGAGCCCAAAGGTCTCCCCCCGGAGGCGGTTGATGGCCGAGGCGGCGCGAATAAAAGCGAGCACCTTCCGCAACACTTCCCCATCGCGGATATCGCCGAAGAGCCGGCCATGGGGGATGCCCACCTGGTCCAAGGCTCCAGCGGAGGCCAACATCCCCACCATCCCGGGATACTTGGGGTTGATGTTGGAAAAGAGAAGGAACGGACCGGGGGCGAACTTGGCCGCGATGACGGCGAGGTGTGGGAAACTCCACACAGCGAAATTGAAGATCGTAGTTTCACAGCCCAGATCCGCGAGGCGCTTGCCCTCGTTGCGGGCGATCTCGGCGGTCCAGACGATCTCCCGTCCCTCCACCGGTTCCACCTCGCCGGTTTCGCGGAGGGCCTGGGACAAGCGCCGCTGGAACTCGAGATTTATCGGCTCCACTTCCCGATGCACCGACTCCCGTCCATCGGAGAATGTGAGAATGCCTACCTTGCGCTTCTCCATATTTACGCCTCCTTTCCCGCACAACCGAGGAACCCGTCCTCGGAGAGCATTACGTGCTTTATGGCCTCCCGGCGATAGGTATAGACCACATGTATAGTGCCATCACGAGCCTGGATCACGGCCGGGTAGCTGTACTCTCCGTCCTCGTCCTCGAGCACGAGCCGCCGGGGCCATGTCCGTCCCCCATCCTCCGAGAAGGCAGCAACCAACGGCGTGCGCGGTCCCCAGACCTCGAACCCTGTGGGCATCACTCGGGGCCACGCGGGGTGGAGCTTCTCCGACCGGGGCAGTGGCTCGGTGGGGTTGTACACCAGGACCAGGTTATCGGACCGCAGCCGTACCATGTCGATCCCGCTGTTGGGGTTGGGAAGCGATGTGGGCTCCGGGACGGACCAACTCCGGCCGTCGTCGGTGGAATAGCTGGAGAAAATGCGGCCCTCTTGGCTCCGCATATAGGCCAGGAGCCGCCCATCGGGGAGCCGCACCACCGTCGGCTGGATGAGGTGGGCCCCAGCGGCGCGTCCCAGATCTCCCACGATCTCCCAGGTACGGCCCCCGTCCTCGCTCCGCAGGAAGGTCGCGCTCCAGGTGGCCTCCCACTCCACTGGGAGGAGGACGAAATCCCCTTCCACCAGGGGTTTGTTCTTCCCCAGGAGTCCCTTCCGCTCCACCAGGAGCTCGAGGTCCGTCCATGTGTGGCCCCCATCGGAGGAGCGTTTGAGGAAAAGATAGGTTCCCCCGCTGCACCAATGCTCCCCGTAGTTCACAGGCGCTACGAGCCAGACCACGCCGTCGGGCCCGACGAACACCCGGGGATTCACCGTAGCACGGCGGAAGACGTGGACCCAAATCTCCGGCTCGGACCAACGACCGGCAGAGCGGTCATAACGTGTGCCCAGAATCACCTGATCTGGAGCTCCCTCGTACTCTCCAGCATAGAAGGCAAGCAGGAGATCTCCATCGGGGAGCTCGCAGATGCTCGGGGCGTGACAGTGCGGATACTCCCGCAAGGGTCGAATCAGCACGCCGTCCACTGCCACTATCCCTTCACCCCCGATCCTGCCAGAGTAAAGCCCCGGATGATCTGGCGCCGCAAAAGGAGAAAAACGGCCAGAGAAGGCAGCGAAGCCATGAAAGTTCCGGCCATGATCAGCCCGTAATCGATCTCGTGTGCTCCTTGAAGGAGTTGAAGCCCGATAGGGAGGGTCGCCATCTGGGGCTTACGCAGACAGATAAAGGACCAGAAGAACTCGTTCCAAGCATAGTTGAAGATGTACACACTGAAGGCAGCTAGTACCGGTTTGGAAAGGGGGAGTATTACCCGGAAAAGAACACCCAGACTGGAACAGCCGTCGATGCGGGCCGCGTCCTCCAAATCTTTGGGGATATTGATGAAGAATTGCCTCAAAAGGAAGAGCCCTATCGGCATGGCGATCATCGGGAGGGCCACACCTTGGTATGTGTTGAGGAAGCCGAACTTCGTCATCATGAAGAAAAGGGGTACTACATTCACCTGCCAGGGCAATAGCATGAACACGAGGAGGACAAGGAACAAAGAATCCCTTCCCCGCCAACGTAGCCGGGAGAAGGAAAAAGCTGCCGGTACCGAGACGATGAGGGAGCCTAAGGTAACAAAGGAAGAAACGATGAGGCTGTTAAGCAACCATCGCAGGAAAGGCCACTCCGTGAACAACCGACGTATGTGATACGTGGTGAAATAGGGTGGAATCCACTTCGGCGGGATGGTAAAGATCGCCGATTCGGGCTTGAAAGCAGTGTCAGTCATCCACAGTATAGGAAGGATCCATAGAAAGGCGATGCCATATAGGAGAAGATAAGGAAACAGGCGCTTTATGTATCTCATTGCAGCTCCGATTTAAGCCCTAAAAGCCGCACTCCCAGGAGGGTCATCACCAGGATCATGAGGAGAAGCACCACTCCCGCGGCAGCGGCTTTGCCGATGTCGAAGTAGTCGAAAGCCACCCGATAGAGATAGAGCGCCAGGACCTCCGAGGCCCGCCCAGGACCACCTTCGGTCATGATCAACACCTGGCCGAAGGTCCGGAAGGCGGAGATGGTGGTAAGGACCAAGGCGAAGAGGAGTGAGGGTTTCAGAAGGGGCAATATCAGGTGGAAAAGTTTGTGGTGTGGACGGGCTCCGTCTATCTCCGCCGCTTCGAAGAGCTCCACCGGGATTTCGTCCAGCCCCGCTTGGAAGACAAGCATCCGGTAGCCCGAGAGCCACCAGGCGGTGGCCAAGGCGATCGCTGGTAGCGCCCAAGCTGGTTCGGTAAGGAACACGGGCGCGTGAGGGAAGATACGATTGATGGCGTACTGGAAGAGGCCGAAGTCCCTGTTGAGGAGCCATTTCCAAACGATGGCCACGATAGAGACGGTGAGGAGATAGGGAAAGAAAAGAGCTGCTTGTACCAACACCATTCCCCTTCGCCTTTTTCCCCAAGCCCAGAGCATCAAAGCGAAACCCAGACCGATGCCCAGTATCAGGGGGATGGTCATCCCGGCGAACTTGAAGGTGTTGGCCACCGCGTTCCAAAAGCGGGGCTCGTGGAAGAGGGAGATGTAATTGGCCAATCCCACGAACTTAGAGCCTTGCAGGGGATTCCACTGGAAGAGGCTGATATAGATTCCGTAGACCACGGGCCACGCCAGGAACACGGCCCAGATGGCGATGAAAGGTAGGGCGAAAAGCAACCCCTCCGTGCCCGGATGGCGGTAAAAGAACCGACTGATCCTTTCCCGCATCGCCTTGGCAAAAAAGGGGAGGCGGGTGGACCCCGCCTCCCCATCCTCACCTTCAGCCGCCCTGGAGGATGCGGTCACATTCAGCCGCGGCCCGCTCCAGGGCCTCCTCCGGGCTGATCACGCCATTCACCGCCAACTCGATCTGTGCCTGAATAGCGTGCTCCAGCTCGGAGCCCTTGGGGTGGTTTATAGGATAGTGTACCAAGCCCTTCTGGGCCATGGCGTTCAGCCACTTGCCGGAGCGCTTCCAATAATCGGACGCGAGGAGCTCAGGGTTCTCGGCCTCGGGCTTATAGGCCGTTATGTGGCCCCCGTACATGGTCCAGATATGGGAGTGTTCGGAGATGAACTTGATGACCTCCATGGCAGCGAGGTAGACCTCCTTTGGGGTTCCCTTGGGTTGCAGGGGGATCACGATCTGGTGGCTGTTACCCCAGGTGTAGGGGATTCCGAAGAAGTTCGGCATGGGGGCATAGCCCCAGTTGACACCGCTTTTCACAGCGGTGCCGTAGAACCAGTTTCCGGCCACCAGCATCCCCAGCTTTCCTGCGGCAAATTGGTCGTAGCCATTGCTTCCCGGCTTGTTCCAGCCGAAGTCGTTGAAGATGGCCACCAACATCTTAAGGGCTAGAAGTCCCTTCTCGTTGTTGAAGGTGGCGTGGGTGTAGCCCTCGTCGAAGAGCCGGCCACCCATCTGCCAATAGAATACGTACCACGCCCGGCGGAGCTTCCGAGGTGCAGCATCCTCGGCGGGATGGAAGGCGTAATAGCCGGCCTTCTTGATGGCCTCTGCCGCTAGGAAGAACTCCGGCAGGGTACGGGGAGGATTCTCCGGGTCGAGACCAGCGGCCTTGAAGATGTCCTTGTTGTACCACAGGCCCCAACCGTGTGTGTCCAAGGGGATGAGGTAGTGATGGCCGCCCAGTTCCCCCGCTTTCCATGCGGCTTCCACATACTTCGTGGGATCGATCCCCGCCATCTCCAAGAGGTTGCCCACGGGCGAGGCATCCAGGGGGGTGAGGTAGTCGGCCATCTCCACGAGTTTATTAGTGTGGCAGATCCCGATCTGAGGCGGGTTGCCGGACATCACCGAGAGCCGTAGTTGAGCGTAGTACTGCGTCCAACCACCCTGGATCAGTTCCACCTGAATGTCGGTGTGGGTCTTATTGAAGAGATCGATGATCTGCTCCATGGCCTTGGCGTCTGCCTCATGAAACAGCGTGTTGAAGGTGATCTTGATAGGCTTGGCGGCCAACCCCTGCAACCCCAAAGCTACCCCGAAAGCCAACGCCAGCAAAAGGATCCTACGCATATGCACCTACCTCCTCCTGTGTGTGAGTTTTTACTTTTCAAAAGAAAGATTCCCCTCAGCTCCCACCTCCTTTCACCATGAGATCCTCTAACCGGATTCGGAACTCGTGGAGCCTTTCCCGCAGCGTCTCTCGCTCCTCCGCCCCCAGATCCCGAAGCGGGGGGAGAGGGGGGCCAACCTCTACTCCCAGGAGGGAAAGGGAGCTTTTGACGTAAGCCAGCGGTGATCCTCGGTGGCAGATATCGGCCAGCTCCCAAACGAGCCGCTGTAGCTCCCGGGCTCGCACGAGCTCCCCTGCCTCAATAGTTCTGTAGAGGGCTACGTAGAGCTCTGGGAAGATGTTCGCCAAGCTGGAGATAAGCCCTTGGGCCCCAGCCGCAATGAGGGGGAGGACCATCTCATCCACGCCAACGAACAAAGTGACATCCTCTCTCAGCGAGAGATACCCGCACCAGGCCTCCCAATCGGAACGGCTCACCTTGGCACCGACCACGTTGGCGAAGGACCCCCGTAGTCGGGAAAGGAGCCACGCTCCCAGGGGATTACAGGTTGTCCCGGGGATATCGTAGAGGAGAAGCGGAAAGTCCCCCAGAGCTTCGGCTACAGCGGCGTAATGCTGGAAGAGCTCCTGCTGGTCCAGGCGGTAGCGGGTGGGAGGGGCCACAGCCACAGCCACTGCCCCGGCTTCCCTGGCATGAAGGGATAATCTCACCACAGCGTCGGTGCTATCGTGGCCGGTATGGACGATCACCGGCAACCTCCCCCGGGCCGTGGAAAGCACATCCTCCAGGAAACCCTCCCTTTCCTCCAGGGAAAGGAGGGTTCCCTCTCCCGTGGTTCCCAAGACGTATAGACCATGCACCCCCGCGGCCACGAACCTCTCCACCAGCGCCTCGAGGGCATAGCCCCGGGGACGGGATGCCCCCGGGTCCCAAGGCGTCACCATCGCCACCCAAACTCCACGGCGCCAATCCTTCACGTGGATCCCCTCACGACCAGCTCGACGGGAAGCCGCACCTCCCTGGCAGGACCCTTGTATCCCTTGAGCCTCTCCAGCAGGAGTTCCACCGCCTTACGTCCCATCTCGTAAGGACGCTGGGTGATCACGGTGAGCGGTGGCTGGGCCATCTCCGCCCATTCCAGGTCATCGAACCCCACCACGGCCATCCCCGTTGGGATCCGCACCCCACTGGTGAACAGAGCCCGTAATACCCCCAGGGTCATCAGGTTGTTGGTACTGAAGATGGCCGTGGGAGGCTGGGGGAGGGAGAGGAATTGAAGGGTTGCTTCCTCCCCACCGCTGACTCGGTAACCGCCATACCCCACAAGCTCCTCCTGCAGCGGAAGTCCCGCGTCCTCCAATGCCTTGCGGTAGCCGAGGAACCTCTCCTCGGACGTGGTGGAGCCCATGATCCCAAGGATGATCCCTATCCGCCGATGCCCCCGGTCCAAGAGGTGTTTGGTGGCCAGGTAGGCCCCGCCCATGTTGTCCGAAAGCACTGTATCCGCATCTATCCCTTTCGCCCTGCGGTCGATGAACACGAAAGGCATACCGCTTTTGGCGAGCTCCCGTACCGCGGGGCTGGCACCATCTCGGACCGGGGCGATCAGCAGCCCGTCCATGCGCCGACGCTTGAGTAGGTTGACGTAAAGATCTTCCTTCCGGAGGTCCTCGTCTGAGTGGCAGACGATGAGAGAATAACCGGCCTCGATAGCCGCATCCTCGGCACCGCGCACCAAGGTGGCGAAGAAGGGGTTGGTGATGTCCGAAACCACCACCCCGATTACGTGGGTCGTACGGGTACGGAGGGAACGGGCAACGGCATTGGGGTGGTAATCGAGTTCCTTGATCGCCTTCCACACTTTGGCGGCCGTCTCAGGCGACACCGGCCGGGTCCCGTTGATCACATGAGACACCGTCGCCACCGATACCCCGGCCCGCTTCGCCACATCCTTGATGGTCGCCATGTTAAACGTTTACCGTAAACGATTATATACCCCTGAGGTGGGGGAGGTCAAGGTTGCAAGCGCTGGCCCTGTTAAAAACATCCGTCCCCGGTCCTTCACCACAGAAAGGGACCTTTTTTAACAGGGCCCAAGCGCTTGACAGGTCTCGTTTACATGCGGTATCCTGCTTCATCGGACACTTTCGGCCTTCGCTCCTGCCCGGCGGCTTTGGGACCGCCGGGTTTTTCCGTCAGCCCCACTGAGAGGCCCGTAAACGGCTTTCCCGCCGCTTCAACGTCCTGATATAGTCCCCCCCTTCCACGGAAGCCAACTGAGGGCCGCTGGGACGCCGCCCCTGGGAAGGGGGCGGCGGACGGAAGTGGTCCAAAGGTGAGAAAGTGGGCCGAGCGGCATTATAGCCCTTCCAGACGAAACCTGTGTTGCATTCCCGCTTTTTCTAAGCCAGGGGGGTGTGTATCCCCTCGCAACCTGAGTTGCCTTTTCTGCAGCGATCGCAGACCCCGTTCTCGTCGAGGACGGTCTCTATCACCCACCTCCCGCACCTCCTGCACTTCTTGAGCCCCGGGACCTTCACCTCTTTTTTGGCTTTGCGCTCCTGGAAGAGGGGAAGCTGTACACAGCCTTTCGACCTCCATTCCCTCAAGGCACTCCTCCTTTCGAAAGCGCTTCCCACAGCCTCTCGAACTCCGCCTCGAACGCCTCGGCCACCTCGGGATCCCTGATGACTACAGCGTTCTCGAAGTTGCGGTCGTCGGCCGATCTCGACCAGTTGTAGGAGCCGGTGACAACGACCTCGCCGTCGATGACCATGAACTTGTGGTGCATGAGTCCCGATACCTCTTCCACGATGACCGGGATGCCAGCGTTGACGAGGCGTTCGTACTCCCCGCCCCGCGCCTTCCTTTGGCTTGTGTCCATGATCACCCTGACCGCTACCCCACGCCGATGGGCCTGGACCACAGCCCTTCCCAGGTCATCATCGGTGAAGGAGTAGATCGCGATGTCCATCGTCTCCCTTGCCGAATCTATGAGCCCGAGGAGGACCCTCTTGATCACGTGATCAACACGGGGGGAGACGAAGTAAGGCTCCACCTCGCAGAGGGTGCTGGCTTCTGTGGAGGCCGTCGCACCGTGCAGCGCTTTCCCGGCACCCGAAGGGGCGGTGAAGCCGCTCGCTTCGTCACCGGCGGTATCGGGGCGTATGCGCACCAGGACCGTGAGGCCGTCCTCGTTCCCTTCCTTCGCTTCCACCCGTGTCACCTCCCCGGCGACCGGGGAGGGGAAGAAGCTCTTTCTCCTCAGGCCCTGGAGGTTCCACCCGGCGAGCCACTCCAGGGCCATCCCCAGGATGCCGCCCACCTCCCGCGCCTGCGCCAGCTGCCCGTATGCCCCCAGGAGCTCGGGGGTGGCGATGGCGCACAAAGGAGCCCCCTCCTCCACCCGGTCCCCTTCCTCCACGAAGAGGTCCGAGAGGGAGGCCACCCGAAGTTTGAGGACGATGGGTCGGACAAGGGGGACCGAAGGGACCGGTGGGGCAGAGGCCTCCCCCCTGCACCGGACCAGCACCGAGCCGGACCTCACCCCTACGTCGGCGAAGGGGAGGATGTCCCCCAGCCTCGCGTACTCCAAGGTGACGGTCGAGGAGCCGCGGATCGGGTTCCAACGGTCGGGGTATATGGGCGGCGATATCCCCTCTTCCAACTCCAGGGTGCCGAAGACGTAATGCTCTCCCACGAGATGGGGGAGGAGATCCCCGAGGAGGCGGCCGGAAAGATCGATCCGGAACGCCGTTTCCTGCCGTGGAGGCCCTCTCACCAAGCGGACCTTCCCCTCGGGGAGGAGGTCGTAGCCCTCCCCTTCCCCCACGCTGTAGAGGACGCCCTCGACCGCGATCACGTAGCCATCGCCGTGGGTGCCGGCGATAGGGAACTCCCCCTGGAACACCTCGCCCGAGAGCCGCGCCCGCAGCGTCCCCGAAAGCTTCAGCGCGTATTCGGGGCACAGCTCCCTGTACTCGGGCAGGGTGGCCTCTATCCCGCCGATGGCGCGGCGCAGGGCCCCGGTTATGCCCACCTGGGCCAACGGCCACAGGATGCCGGAAAAGGCCAGGAGCGAAACGAGGACCACTTTCTCCGCCCGGGCGGCGGAAGGCGAGCCCTGGTCCAGCCTGAGATCGTCCCTCCCCGGGAAGACCGCCCGCCCCGTGTGGGGCCAGAAAAGCTCGATCCCCTCTACCGTGGACATGTCCAGGACGAGGTGGGAGAGGCAGCCGATCTGGAGGGCCAGCCACCATTGGAAATGGCCCAGAAGGAGCCAGAGGGGCAGGGAGAAAAGCCCCAGGGCACCGAGCCCCAAAAGGGAGTGCGTGACCGTCCTATGGCCGAAGCGCTCCTCGAGATACCGCGAGAAAGGGAAGAGCCTGCCGATATATGAGCCCTCCGTGTCGATGTCCGGAAGGCAGGCCCCCAAGGCAGCGAAGGCAAAGGAAAACGGATCAGCCGGGCCTCCCCCCACCGCCAGCGAGAGCATCCACAGGGCCTCACCTCCAGCTACATGCGTCCAAAGCCTCATCTGCGCCTCCAGCGGTAGGAGAAGAAGCGGAGCACAAAGAAGCCGGCGTAGGCAAAGCCGGCCAAAACATAAAGCAGCCGGTCATGGAGCCCAAGGGAGAGATAGCGTATCGCCAGGGCGACGGCGGCCGTGAGCACGATGATCCAGGTCATATCGATGAAGCTCACCCTCCCACCGATCACCAGCTCCTCACGGGCGAACTTGGGATCGACGTGGCCCTGGACCTCCACCTTCGCCAGGAGGGCCTGCACCTTCCTGGGGATCCCCCGGGAGCGGGAGTAGATGTATTCCTTGAGCCTTTCCAGGCCCCGCCTGCCTCCCTGGACGGTGATCCCCCTGGCCCGGATGAAGGAATCGACCCAGGCGTAGACCTCCGACCGGGAAAGCGGCGGGATCTCCCTCACGAAGAAATGGTCCGTGAGGCCCCCGAGCTTTTCCTCCTCCGTGGCCGTGGCCACCACCGCCAGGTCCGGCTCCTCCAGGAGCTCGTAGAGCTCGCGGCGAAGCCTCGGGGTGGCCCGGTCGAGGTCGTCTATGAGGAGGAGGACCTTCTGGCCGCTCACCGCCCGCTTCACCAGATCCAGAAGCTCCTGGACCCGCATGCCCCTCAACCCCTCGGCCTCCTCGGGGTCCAGGAGCCCCGCTTCCAAGAGGGCGGTCACGAGCTGCAGGAGGAACTCCTTCGGGGGACCGGCCCGAAGTGGGAGGATGGCCTCGAAATCCCGGGAAAGGCCATCTCTTTGTATCTCCGAAAGCCTGTAGCTCTTGCCGATCCCCTCGGGGCCAAGCAGAAGGAGCCTCCCCCCTTTTCTGATCGTTGAACGGAACTCCTCGGTCAAATTCCCGCCGGGTATCCGTTCAAGGGGGCTCCCTTCGGGACGCTGTTCGGAACGGGGGTGCGGATCAACGATCCTGTACACCTTCGGCTGCCTCCGCCTCCGTTGGGAGGAAAGCAAGCCCTCCCTTTCAAGCTCCCGTAGGTATTTCCCGACAGTTTTGGGGCTCCAGCCGCAGAGGGAGGAAAGCTCCTCTAAGCTGATTTGGCACTCGCTTCCCTGTGAGCGGGCCCTGAGGATCTCCAGGATCCTGTTTTTCTTTTCTTCATTTGTGAGTGGTGGGTTTTCTGCGCCCATGCCCACGGCTTCCCCTGATCCTCTGGGCCTCGGCCACTGTGGAGGGATGAAACAGGAAGATCGACCTGCCCGTAACCGTCGTCACCGGCTCAAGAAGGCCATCCCTGACCCAGCGGTAGACGGTCGAACGGTGGACACCCACACGCCTGGCAAGCTCCGGAATAGTGAGGTACAAGAAAACCACCTCCCCCAAAAGAACTCCGGTTGCATGGTATAATGAAAAAGTAACCAAGGTCAATATGAGTTATGCAACCTTGGTTGCACTATGAGCGGAAAGGCCGTTTAGGAGCGCAAGGACAAGCTCCGGGGATCTTTGTCCCAAGGGGCGGGCAAGGAATGTACACCTGCAGGTTCTGCGGTTACAGGGCCGAGAGACCAGTGGCCTATTGCCCCCGTTGTGGGGCGTGGAAGGCCTTTCAGAAGGAAAGCGAGGAAACCGTAAGGCCCGTCCCCCTCGTCCACATCCCCCTGGGAGCGCCTCTCAGGGGACTGGACGTCGGTCCCTTGGGGGGCCTCCTCGAGATGGGGCTTCCGCGGGGGGCAGTGGTCCTCCTCGGTGGCGAGCCCGGGGTGGGAAAGTCCACCCTGCTTTTGCAGATCGCATCCTCGCTGGCACGGGAATTCCCCGTGCTC
>Ga0116200_10000867_pt1 | contig 11045 bp, 10 predicted proteins | sample Mar14436cmmetaG_FD_94478 | JGI IMG/M metagenome (GOLD analysis project Ga0116200, IMG submission 94478) | Marine hydrothermal vent microbial communities from Guaymas Basin, Gulf of California to study Microbial Dark Matter (Phase II) - Marker... ... | reverse complement strand
CTGGACTTCCTCATCACCCTGAACATCACCCTGTCGATCGTGGTGCTCCTTGTGGCCATGTACGCCCTGCGACCTCTGGAATTCTCGGTCTTCCCCTCGCTGCTGCTCCTCCTGACCCTGTACCGGCTGTCCCTCAACGTGGCATCCACCAGGCTCATCCTGCTTCGCGGGGAAGAGGGGATCGAGGCGGCGGGCAAGGTGATCAAGACCTTCGGCAGCTTCGTCGTGGGGGGAAATTACGTCGTCGGCCTCATCATCTTCTTCATCCTGATCATCATCAACTTCGTGGTGATCACCAAAGGGGCCGGGAGGATCGCCGAGGTGGCGGCACGGTTCACCCTTGACGCCATGCCTGGGAAACAGATGTCCATAGACGCCGATCTAAACGCCGGCCTCATCACGGAGGAGGAGGCCAGGAGGCGCCGCCAGGAGATCGCCGCCGAGGCAGACTTCTACGGGGCCATGGACGGAGCCTCCAAATTCGTCAGGGGTGATGCCATCGCCGGGATGATCATCGTCTTTGTCAACATCATCGGCGGGTTGGTGATCGGGGTCCTGCAGAAGAAGATGTCCCTCGGCGAGGCCGCCCGCACCTACACCATCCTCACCGTAGGGGACGGCCTGGTGAGCCAGATACCGGCCCTCATCGTGTCCACGGCAGCCGGGATCATCATCTCCCGAGCCAGCGCGGAGTCGAACCTCGGCCGGGATCTGTCCAAACAGATGCTCCTTCACCCCAAGGCCACCGCAGTAGCGGCGGCTGTGCTGTTCGCCCTGGCCTTCGTGCCCGGATTCCCCAAGACCTTTTTCTTCATGCTGTCGCTTCTGTCCGGGGCCATCGCCTACGTGACCACCCAGGCTCAGGAGCCCCCAACAGAAGAAGCCCCCGCTGAAGAGGGACCGTCGGAGGCGGTGGAGCCCCTGCTTTATGTGGACCTACTCGAGCTCGAGATCGGCTACGAACTCATCCCCTTGGTGGACAAAGAGCAGGGAGGGGAGCTGCTCGACAGGATCAGGGCGATGAGGAGCCAGTTCGCCCAGGAGTTGGGCATCATCGTCCCCCCCATCCACATCCGCGACAACCTCCGCCTCAAGCCATCGGCCTACTCCATCCTCCTCAAGGGGATGGAGGTGGCCAAGGGTGAGCTGATGATGGGCTACTACCTCGCCATGAACCCGGCGGGGGTAACCGATGAGATCGAGGGAATCCCCACCAAGGAACCCGCTTTCGGGCTTCCAGCGGTGTGGATAAGGCCTTCGGAGAGGGAAAAGGCCCTCAGCCTCGGCTACACGGTGGTGGACCCGGCGACGGTCCTCATCACCCACCTGATGGAGGTGATCAGGGGCCATGCCCATGAGCTCCTCAGCCGTCAGGAGGTCCAGAGGTTGCTGGATGCTCTGGGACAGCGTTATCCACGGGTGGTCGAGGAACTGGTACCCAATCTCCTGCCCCTGGGCACGGTTCAGAAGGTGCTTCAGAACCTCCTCAGAGAGCGCATCCCCATCAAGGACCTCTTGACCATCCTCGAGACCTTGGCCGACTACGCCCCTTACACCAAGGACCCGAACATCCTCACCGAATACGTCCGTCAGGCCCTCTCGAGGACCATCACCCACCTCTATCAGTCCGACGGGGTAATCCCCGTCATCACGCTGGACCGCCGGGTCGAGGAAGCCATCGCCCAGGCGGTGCAGAGGACGGAGCAAGGGGAGTTCTTCGTCTTGGATCCCCGCTTCACCGAGAAGCTCCTGGACAAGCTGAGGGATGTGGTCGAGAGGGTATCCCTCATGGGACACCAGCCGGTAGTCATGGCATCCCCTTCCATACGAAGGCATTTTAGGAAGCTGATCGAGCACCTCTTGCCCATGCTTCCGGTGATCTCGCCCAACGAGATCCTGCCGGAGGTGAAGATCAAAACCGTAGGGGTGGTGAGCTTAGATGATTAGGCGGATCGAATCCACTGATGTCAAACGGGCCATGGAACAGGTGAAGGAGGAGTTGGGGCCCGATGCCCTCATCTTCTCCACTCGCACCTGGCGAAGGGACCAGTCCTTCGGCGTCCTCGGCAGAGAGATGGTGGAGGTGATCGCTTGCGAGAAGCGGGACCTCTTCGAGGCATCCCTGCCCGAAACCCTCTTCGCCCTTTACTACGAATTGCTGGAAGAGGGGGTGGACGAGGCCATCGTGAAATCCTTGATAAAGGCCATGAAGGAACGGGCGCCGAAGGAGGTCATCAAAGACGAAAGGGCCCTCAGGATGGGCCTCGGCGAGTTGATGATGAAGATCATGCCCCCCGTCCTGCCGGTCAAAAAGGGCAAAAGGGTGATGGCCCTCGTGGGCCCTACAGGGGTGGGAAAGACCACCACCGCCCTGAAACTCGCCGTAACCGAGATCATCGCAGGACGACGAGCGGTCATCATCACGTCTGATGCAGAACGGGTGGGGGCAGCCGAACATTTGCTCCTCTGCGGAAAGGCAGCAGGGGTCCCCGTGGAAGTGGCCATGAACAGGAGGGAAATCCAGCGAGCCATGGAAAGGCACGGGGACTGTCCCCTGATCCTCTTGGACACCCCTGGACGAAACTACATGCTCAATGGTTGGACAGCGGAACTCCAGGAATTGCTCCCTCCGCTGCCCACCTTGGAGGTCCACCTGGTGCTGGCCGCCTCCACCAGAGATGCGGAACTCTCCAAACTCATCAGGAGGTTCCTATCCCTGCCGTTGACTGCCCTCATCTTCTCCAAACTCGACGAAAGCATCACCTTCGGGACCATCTTCAATCAGACGGTTAGGTTCGGAATGCCGCTGTCCTACTTCACCACGGGACAGAGGGTACCCGAGGACATCGAGAAGGCCACCAAGATCAGGTTGGTGGACCTCATCCTCAAACTCTCCCAGGAGGGATGGCGGTGAAATCCATCGCCATAACCAGTGGTAAGGGAGGCGTAGGGAAGACCAGCATCGTGGCCAATTTGGCTTACGCCATAGCTGAGATGGGCAAGCAGGTGATGATCCTGGATGCAGACCTCGGCCTGGGGAACGTTGACGTGTTGATGGGATTGAATGTGAAGTGGACCCTGGAGCACGTGCTGCACGGCGAAAAGAGCGTCGAAGAGATCGTCCTGGAGGGACCGGGAGGGGTCAAGGTGATCCCCGCGGGCAGCGGTGTGGAGGAGCTCACCACCTTGGGGCCCCAAGAACGGCTTACCCTCATGAGCCAGTTCCAGGAGTTGATGAAGGAAGTGGACGTCTTTTTCATCGACACCGCCCCCGGGATCTCCTCCAACGTCATCTTCTTCAACCTCGCCGCCTCCGAGGTGATCGTAGTGGTCTCGCCCGATCCGAGCTCTCTTGTGGATGCCTACGCCCTCATCAAGGTCATGTCCCTCAGGCACTCGAAGAGGGAATTCAACTTGCTGCTTAACAACGTCTCGGATGCCGATGAGGCCTCCAGGATCTTCGAGCGCTTCGACTCCGTGGCGAGCCGTTTCCTCGGGGTCACGCTCCACTACCTCGGGCACGTGCTCGCCGATCACAACGTACCCAAGGCGGCCAGGGGGAAGAGGATGCTCCTTGAGGCCTTCCCCTACTCCAAAGCAAGCGTCTGCATCAACAGGATCGCCAGGCGAGTATGTGAACTCCCTGTTGAACTGGTGAGGGGAGAACTGATGGAGAACCTACTCCTCGGTCAGATTTGGAGGGAGGCATGAGGGCGGTATTGAGCAGGATGAAGGAATACAGTCCCCAAATGTCCAGGGAGGACCTCATCCTCGAGTACATCCCACTGGTCAAGTATTTGGCCCAGAGGATCGCTTCGCGGCTCCCCCAGAATGTGGAACTTGAGGACCTGATAAACGCGGGGGTCATCGGGCTGATCGACGCCGTGGAGAAATACGACCCCTCCAAGAGGATAAAGTTCCGCACCTACGCCGAGTTCCGCATCAAGGGGGCGATCTTCGACGAACTGCGCTCCCAGGATGTGCTCCCCCGCTCCTGGCGCCAGAAGATCAAGGAGCTGGAGGAGGCCTATCTGCGGTTGGAACAACGCCTCGGTCGCACCCCCACCGAGGAGGAGGTGGCCGAGGAGATGCACATAAGCATAGAGGAGTTCCACCAGAGCCTCAAAGAGGTCCGCTCCATCAACTTTCTGAGCATGGATGGCCTCATCGACCCGACCTGTGCTGACAAGGGACGGTTGAGGGACATCCTCATGGACCCCGAGGAGAAGGATCCCCTCGAGGTATTAGGGCTGGCTGAACTGAGGGAGATATTGGCCAAAGCCATCGACGAGCTGCCCGAGAGACATCGGTTGGTGGTGGCGCTGTATTACTACGAGGAGCTCACGATGAAGGAGATCGCCGAAGTCCTGGGGGTGAGCGAGTCCAGGATCTCTCAGATCCACTCCCAGGCGATCCTGTCTCTGAGGGCGAAATTGAAGAAGGTCTTGGGACGCGATGCAGAAGGCAGATAGAGCACTGCTTCAAGAGGCCTTTGAGAGCTTCCACCGTACCTCCCTCGAGCTGCAGCGGTACTACCGTAGCCTCGAGGAACAGGTGAGGGAACTGGCCTTCGAGCTTGAGCAGAGCCGGAGACAGAGGGAGAGGATGGCCGGGCTGCTCGAGGGGGTGCTGGAGAGCCTGTCTGCAGGGGTGATCGTCCTCGAGGACGAAAAGGCCATCCCCCTCAACAGGGCTGCGGAGGAGCTGCTGGGACTGAAAAAGGGGGAACCCGTAGACCTCAAGGCCATCCCCAGCGAATGGCTCGAAGGGGAGGGCATAAGATCCTTTGGCCCCCGCACTTTTAAGGTAACCCCCTCCCCCCTCAGAGAAGGCAGGGGAAGGGTCATAGTGGTGGAGGACGTGACCGAAGTCGAGAAATGGCGCCAACAGGCCCTGAGGGGTGAGGGGCTGAGCGCTATGGAGGAGGTGGCTGCCCAGCTCGCCCACCAAGTCCGGAATCCCCTCGGGGTGATCAAGCTCTTTGCCTCCTTACTATGGCGGGAGCTCGCCGAGGACGAAAGAAGGGGGTTGGCGGAGCACGTCATCAAGGGGGTGGAGGAAATAGAAGGGGTGATCTCGCGGCTCTTGCTCTTCGTCAGACCTCAGCATCCAGACCTCAAGCCCATCGACCTGAGGGAGCCCTTGAAGGATGTGCTTTCCTTCGTCAGCAGGCTCCTCTCGGAAAACGGCATAGATCTAAAGACATCTCTGCCCTCTGGCCCCTTGCCCATCAGAGGGGACGGGGAGCTCCTGAAACAGGTCTTCTACAACCTGTTGCTCAACGCTGTGGAGGCGATGCCTGAAGGGGGGACGCTCCGCGTGGAGGCTCTCCGGAGCCCGTCCCGCCTCAAGGGCGAAGTAGCAGAGGTGGTAGTGGCAGACACCGGTTGCGGGATCCCTCCCGAGACCATCCGGGAGATCTTCAAGCCCTTCTACACCACCAAGCAGAGGGGTACAGGCATCGGACTCACCCTTGCCCACCGCGTCATAGAGGCCCACGGGGGGCTGATAGAGGTCGAAAGCCAACCGGGAAAGGGAACGACCTTCAGGATATCCATCCCTTTGGAAACCGTCGAAACGAAATCCGGAGGTGATCATGAGGGGACATAAAGTCCTGGTCGTGGAGGACGAAAGGGAGATGCAAAGGGCCCTGGAGGCCGTCCTCGAGGGATGCGGACTCAGGGTCTCCACCGCCGAGGATGGCCTCCACGCCGTGACAAAGTTCAAACAGGACCTCTACGATTTGGTCATTGCAGACGTCCGCATGCCGAGGATGTCAGGGCTCGAACTTCTGAAGGAGATAAAACGCATATCGCCCCTCACGCCTGTGGTGCTGCTGACCGCCTATGGAACGGTGGAGGGGGCGGTCAACGCCATGAAGGAGGGGGCCTTCGATTACATCGAGAAGCCCTTCTCCCCGGAGGTCCTGGAAGAAGTGGTGAAACGCGCCCTCGCCTCAAGGCCCGAGGAGGAGAAACAGAAGAGACGCACCATCATCGCCCAGGACCCGAAGATGCTGGAGCTGTTGGAGGTGGCCAGGACCATTGCCCCCAGTACCGCCCCTGTCTTGATCTCGGGTGAAAGCGGCACGGGAAAGGAATTGCTGGCCCGCTACATCCACGAACAGAGTCAACGTCGCGGGAGGCCCTTTGTGGCGGTCAACTGCGCAGCCCTCCCCGAGGGATTGCTCGAAACCGAGCTCTTCGGCCACGAACGGGGCTCCTTTACAGGCGCTGTGGCCCAGAAAAAGGGCAAATTCGAACTGGCCCACCGGGGGACGCTCCTGCTCGACGAGGTCTCGGAGATGCCCCTGGCCCTTCAGGCCAAGATCCTCAGGGCCCTTCAGGAAGGGGAGATAGACAGGGTGGGGGGGACGAAGCCCGTGGCTGTGGACGTGCGGGTAATAGCCACCACAAACCGCGACCTGGTGGAGGAGGTGCACAAGGGTCGCTTCCGCGAGGACCTCTTCTTCAGGCTCAACGTGGTCCCCCTGCACATTCCTCCCTTGAGGGAACGCAAAGGGGACATACCCCTTCTGGCCAACTTCTTCCTGGAGAAGTACGCCGCCCTCAACGGCAAGGGGATCGAAGGATTTTCCCCCGAGACGATGAAGCTGCTCGAGGAATACTCCTGGCCGGGCAACGTAAGGGAACTGGAGAACGTCGTCCACCGAGCGGTGCTTCTGGCCAAAGGGCCCATCATCGAGCCCAAGGACCTGGTCATCGACGAGGGATTGGTCTCGCGGATCGATCCCCCGATAAAGCCGGGGATAAGTTTGAAGGAGATGGAGCGGTGGCTCATCCTCGAAACCTTGAAAAAGGTGGGTGGGAATCGAACACAGGCGGCCAAGCTCCTCGGGGTAAGCGTGAGGACCATAAGGAACAAGCTCAAGGAGTACAAAATAAATGGCAAAGATCTTGCTGCTTGAGGGATTGCCATGGCGGGGATTTTCGATAGGACCATAGGGTTACTGGAACGGGGCCTGGGCCTCGCCTGGTTCAGGCACACGCTGCTGGCATCCAACTTGGCCAACGCAGAGACCCCGGGGTTTCAACCCAGAGACATCTCCTTCACCAAGGAGTTAGAGCGGGCCATGGAAGGGGTGGAGATGTCCCTCATGAGGACCCATCCCCATCATCTGCCCCCGCGGGGGATGTCCCCCAACCCCGAGGTGGTCTTGAGGGGGGGATGGGGGAACCCCGATGGCAACAAGGTGGACTTAGAGGAAGAGGCGGTGCGGCTGGCGGAGAACTACCTCAAGTACATGGCCCTTCTGAGGGCACTGGAGGAGAAGTTCTCCTTGCTCAAGTACACCATAGCAGAAGGAGGTGGTCCGTAAAATGGACATCTTCACCATCATGGAAGTCGGGGCCTCGGCCCTTTCAGCCCAGAGGGCACGGATCGAGGTGATCTCCTCCAACCTCGCCAACATCCACACCACCCGTACCCCCGAAGGCGGTCCTTACAGGCGGAGGGACGTGGTGTTCCGCTCCGAGCCCTTCGGTAGGGATCCTTCGGCGCGGTGGGTCCAAGGGGTCAGGGTGATCAGGATCGTTGAGGATGGAAGGCCCTTCCCCGTGGTCTACGATCCCGGCCATCCCGATGCCGATGAAAGGGGCTTTGTACGCATGCCCAATGTGGACCTGGTGGAGGAGATCACCAACATGATGCTCGCGGCGAGGAGCTACGAGGCCGCTCTAAAGGTGGTAGCCACCGCAAGGGAGATGGCCTTGAGAACCCTGGAGATCGGGAGGTAAGCCATGAAGGTCGGCTTCGACCCCAAGGCCTTCGAGCCCACTTCCCCCCTTCAACCCCGAAGGGGAAGGCCCCAGGATTTCGCCCGGGTGCTGAAGGAGGCGATCAAGGAGGTCAATCAACTTCAGCTCGAGGCGGACAGGGCCGTTCAGGACCTCGCCTTAGGGAAGGCGGATCTGCACACCACGATGATAGCCCTCGAGAAGGCGGAGATATCCTTCCGGCTGATGATGCAGATAAGGAACAAAATCATCAAGGCCTATGAAGAGGTCATGAGGATGCCGCTGTAAAGGGACGGGGAAATGGCCCAGCTCCTGAGGTTCATAAACGACCTGCCCCTGGGGAAGAAGATAACGCTGGTGGCGGTACTGTTGGCCACGGTGGGGGGGATAGCCTTCGCAGTGCATCAGGCGCGCCAGGCTTCCTTCCAAGTCCTCTACTCCCGCCTCGCCCCCGAGGACTCAGGGGCCATCATCGCCTACCTCAAGGAGCACAAGATCCCTTACAAGGTCGATCCCCTCTCCGGGGCCATCATGGTCCCTATGGATAGGGTCTACGAGCTACGTCTTGAATTGGCGGCGAAGGGCCTCCCCCAGGGAGGTGGGGCGGGCTTTGAAGTCTTCGACAAGAGCAAGTTCGGGATGAGCGACTTCATGCAAAAGGTCAACTATCAGCGGGCCCTCCAAGGGGAACTGGCCAGGACCATCTGCAAGCTCGACGCGGTCCAGGAGTGCCGGGTTCACCTGGTGCTGCCGGAGGACTCCCCCTTCGTGGAGGAATCGCGCAAGGCCCGCGCGTCGGTGGTGGTCAAGCTCAAGCCGGGCCAGAGGTTGGGAAGGGAAGAAGTGGAGGCCATCGTCCATCTGGTCTCGAGCGCCGTCAAAGGGCTTGAACCCGATGGAGTCACAGTGATCGACACCAAGGGGAGGCTGCTGTCCGCCAAAGGGCACGACCCCGGGGTGAAGCTAAGCGCAGAGCAGGTGGAATTTCAGCGCCAGTGGGAGCGGTCCCTGGAGGACAAGATCGTCGCCTTACTCGAACCCGTGGTGGGACGGGGTAAGGTGGTGGCCAAGGTCTCCAGCGAGATGGAGTGGCGCCGAGTGGAACAGACCCAGGAGTCCTACGATCCCAACGCCGTCATCCGCAGCAGGCAGGTCACGGAAGAGGGATCGGGCAGCACCCCCACCAATCAGGGGGTGCCTGGGGTGGCCTCCAACGTCCCCGGGGGGAGAGTTCCCCAAAAGAAGGTCATAGGAACGACCCCTGCCCTGCAACGGCGGAGCGAGACGGTGAACTACGAGGTCGGCAGGATCGTCACCCATACCCTCGAACCGGTGGGACGTATCAAGCGATTGCAGGTGGCAGTGCTCGTAGACGGGACGTATAGGGAGGTCGCGGAGGGAGAGGGAAAGGAAGGAGCAGGGGAGAAAGGAGGCGCCCCCAAAAGGGTTTACGTACCGAGGACTCCTGAGGAGATGGCGAAGATCGAGGAGATGGTGAAGAGGGCTGTGGGCTTCAACCCGCAGCGGGGAGACGAGGTCACCGTGGTCAACCTCCCCTTTGAAACTTCCGAGCCCACGGGGGTGGGGACCACCGCCACGTCCAAGCCCGGATTGCTGGATATGGCCTTTCCCTTCCTCAGGCATCTGACCCCCGCGGTGGTGGTGATCCTCCTCTTCCTCTTCGTGGTCCGACCCATGATAAAGGGGCTTACCGCACGAACCGAGGTCGAAGCCCCTGAGGCCCACGAAGCGAAGGCCTTGGAGTCGGAATCCCCCAGACCTCCCCTACCGTCTCCCAAGGAACTCGCCCTCCAGGTGGCGAGGGAGGACACCGACTTCACGGTGGAGATGATCCGCCGGTGGCTGAGGGAGAGAAAAGGTGGCGGAGGTTAAAAGCGCCCAGGACTTGAAGGGAGCCGAGAAGGCGGCCATCCTCCTCCTCTATTTGGGGGAGGAGGTGGCGGGCGAGGTCTTGCGCCGCCTTCGGGAGGACGAGATCCAGCGGATCGTACCCCTTATGGCGGAGATGTCTCAGGTCCCAAGGGGAGTGGTGGAGGAGGTAGTGGCGGAGTTCCTCTCCCTTTACGAGAAAAAGGAAGAAGTGGTGATGGGGGGAAGGGAGTACCTGGAGAAGGTCCTCTCCAAGGCCTTGGGACCTGAGAAGGCCAAAAGGGTGTTGGAGCTCATCACCCCCGAGGAGGAAATCCCCTTCTCCTATCTCCACAAAGTCGACCCATCTACCTTGGCCAACTACCTCCGTTCCGAACACCCCCAGACCATCGCCTTGATCCTCTCTTACCTCGACAGAGACAAGGCCGCTCAGGTATTGGCCGAGCTCCCGGAGAACCTACAGAGCGAAGTCGTCTACCGGATAGCCAACCTGAGCAGGGTGGTTCCGGAGGTCATCGAGGACATAGAGGAGGTCCTCAGGCAGGAGATCAAGGTGAGCAAGGCCGCCCCCGTGGTGGGCGCCAAGAAAGGGCGCAAGGTGGCCGCAGAGATCCTCAATCAGCTCGGGGGCCAGGCTGACGCCATCCTGGAGAAGCTGAAGGAGAAGGACCCCCAGGTAAGCGAGGAAATCAAGGAGGCCATGTTCGTCTTCGAAGACCTGGTGAACGTAGACGACCGAAGCCTCCAGAAGCTGCTCCGCGAGGTCTCGAAAGAGGACCTCGCTTTGGCCCTCAAGATGGCCTCCGACGAACTGAAGGAGAAGATCTTCCGCAACCTCTCGGAGCGTGCCGCCCAGATGCTGCAAGAGGACATGGAAGCCCTCGGCCCTGTGAGGGTGAAGGACGTGGAAAAGGCCCAGCAGAAGATCGTCGCCGTGGCCAGGGCGTTGGAGGAGAAGGGCGAACTGGTGGTCATGGGGAGGGGTTCCGAAGATGTCCTCATCTAAGGCGGAAGGACGTGGCCCTCGTCCTTTTACCTTTCCCGTCTTCGAAACCTCGGAGCGGGAGCTACGGCAGAGGGCCTATCAGGAGGGGTTCCATAAGGGATACGAAGACGGGTCCGCCGAAGGGCGAAGGCGTATGGAGGAAGTCCTCAGGCGCTTGGAGGCGATCCTCAAAACCCTGGAGGGGGCAAGGGAGCAGATCTTCCGAGGGGCGGAGGAGGAGATCCTCGAACTCGCCATGGCCATCGCCAAAAAGATCCTCAGGAGGGAGCTCCAGACCGACCGCGAGGCAGTCCTCAGGACCCTTAGGGAGGCCATCTCCAGGGTTACGGAGGGGGACGTGGTAAAGATATTCCTCTCCCCTGACGATATAGAGTTAGTGAGGGAACATTGGG
>Ga0116200_10000862_pt1 | contig 11072 bp, 10 predicted proteins | sample Mar14436cmmetaG_FD_94478 | JGI IMG/M metagenome (GOLD analysis project Ga0116200, IMG submission 94478) | Marine hydrothermal vent microbial communities from Guaymas Basin, Gulf of California to study Microbial Dark Matter (Phase II) - Marker... ... | reverse complement strand
GGTTTGATGGCATCCTGATGGATTTCAAGTGCGTCAGTGCCATATTCAAGGGTGTATTGTTCCTGGAAGGTTTTATTGGGAAGTTTTCCTGGTTTTCGTACCAGTACAACACCAGTGTTTAACTTGTAGGCCAGCGCCGCCCCGGTCAGGAATCCACGGGCCTCAATCCCGACGACCAGATCGATTTGTTTGTCCAGATAACGGTGTCCCATGAGGTCAATAACCCGCTGGAATGAGGTTGCATCAGCAAGCAGGGTGGTGATATCTTTGAAAATAATGCCGGCTTTGGGGAAATCATCAATGTCACGAATAATTTCTTTGAGCTTGTCCATGCTGACCTCGTAGGTTGAGAGATAGAGTTAGGTGCTGAATTATACAGGCTTTTTTAAAAGTTTTTTTGATAATAGAGGCTGTTAACAAGAATGAAAACTATTTGAATGTCAGTTGTTGCTTGTTTATAGCGTATGTTTTTCTATTGAATCAAGGACTTTTCCCATGATTAAGAGGTTGACAGGGAAAAATGACCGGGTGTAGAAAAGGAATGATAATTATGTGAAGAAATTTTTAAAGATATCTTTGATGGCTTCGTAAAAGCTCCATCTTCTTCGTTATGCTGTAACCTTCGTCATTACAACGTACGGTAAAGTACGCCTCATGACTCAGGTTTTGCCTGCCTCGAATATGAATCTTTTACTGTGCCATCGGTTTTGTGGTTTTTTACGAAAGCATCATCTTTATGCAGTTAAAAAATAACTATTACTTGATTTTTTTATCGCGGTTGCGATGTTTGGGAAGTTTTCGCCTGCAAATGCCGGGGATAAGAACAATAGGCTTTGTATTGTTATCGCTGTCACTCTGTTGTCTTTTCCTGGTTGGTATGAACCACTTCCGGATGGTCAGGACCCATGCACAGGTAATGTTGAGCAGTGATGTCTGTTCTCTGGGTGAATATGAGCCTGGGGGGCAAGCTGTTACCTGTACAGATCTTTCAGCATTGTTTGATCCGGGATATTTTTTCCAGGCTTCGCCGCCGGTTGATTTCTGTTCTACGAAAGATGATACACCAATAAGGGTTCATACCAGTCTGGAATCAACTTTACAGCATCGTTTGACTGTCCTGTTGCATCGCTATGCACCCCTGGTTGGCGCCGGAGTGGTTCTTGATCCGGCTACCGGGGCTATACTGGCAATGGCCAGTTACCGTCATGAAAATCTCAGTCCGGATTTATTGGCGGAGGGTAAGAGTAATTACTGTACCTATGCAGGCTTCCCCGCTGCTTCTTTAATTAAGATTGTTACCGCCGGGGCGGTATTGGAAAAAAAAGATTTTACCAGCTATAAAAAATTACCGGTATCCGGCCGTTTCCATACCCTTTATAAACATCAACTGGGCTTGAAAAGGCAGCGTTTTAAATCACAGCCTGTTTCACTGGAAAAAGCCTTTTCTCTCAGTGTTAATCCATTTTTTGGTAAGCTTGGCATTCAAGTTCTTAGAGAAACAGAATTTATAGAAACTGCTCGGAAGTTTCTTTTCAATGTTCCGATTGAATTTGATTTGCCAGTAGGTATCAGTAAGATATTAGTGCCGGAATCTGATTATGCCAGGGCTGAACAGGCCTGTGGATTTAATACCGGGACGACCATATCGCCATTGCACGCGGCATTGATAGCTTCTTTGCCAATCAACGAAGGTAGGATGATGCGGCCGTTTTTGGTTGAACGGTTAGAAAGCAAGGCTGGAGCTGAATTATTTTATCGTCAGGTGAAAGCTATTTCTCAGCCATTCGGGGGAAAAAGCGTACAGAACCTGCAACGATTGATGCGGGCAACAGTTAGATATGGGACAGCTAAAAAGTCATTTGCTCACCTGCGACGGCTGCGTGGCTCCCGGAACTGGGTTTTGGGAGGTAAAACCGGTTCCTTAGACCTGCCGGGTCGTCAGGGGCGGTGTGAATGGTTTGCCGGTTATGGCAAAAATGATAAACGTAAGGTTGCGGTTGCCATAGTGCTGGTACATGGTGAAAAACGGACGATCAGTTCATCTTATGTGGCTGCCGAAATCATTAAAAAAGCCTTGCGCAATCCACCGTTGAAAATAGCCAAGACCGGGGATGTGAGTTGATGAAGGATCCCTTTCTTTATCATCCTTTATGGGTTTCGGCTAAGCGTTTCTATGATCTGAAAAGTTATTTTTTTAACCGTTTTCATGACCGGGTATATAAAATTTCCCTGGATGCTGGGTTTACCTGTCCCAGTCGTGATGGGAATTGTACCACGGGTGGATGTACCTATTGTGATGGGCGAGGTTCACTGTTGCGACAGCGGGGGCAGCTTCCATCAATTACAAAGCAACTTGAATATGGCAAATCACTTTACGTCAGGTTAAGAAAGGCCCGAAAATTTATTGCCTATTTCCAGACTGGTACTAACACCTATGCTCCACTTAACCGGCTACGCAGCTTGTACGATGAAGCCTTGTCGGTTCCAGACGTAGTTGGGTTGGCGATAGGTACCCGTCCCGATGCCATTACCCCGGAAGTTATTGATCTGCTGGCTGCTTATGCCAACAATAAGGAAATATGGCTTGAGTATGGTTTGCAATCCATGCACGAACAAACCCTGTTCAGGATTAACCGAGGGCATGGTTTGCAATCGTTTGAAGAAGCAGTGCAGATGGCAGCCGGATGTGGAGTTAACCTTTGTGTGCATGTTATTCTCGGTTTGCCGGGTGAAACCCCCGAAATGATGTTGGAAACAGCTGATTATGTAGCGCAACTGCCGATAAAAGGCATTAAAATTCATTCGTTACTGGTGCTGAAGGGAACCCCTTTATGTGATGATTATAAGGCCGGACTTTTTTCGTTAATGAATCGGCAGGCATATGCGGAGCTGGTAGTTAAGTTTTTAGAAAAAATACCTCCTGACGTGGTTATACAGCGGCTGACAGCCGAAGGATATCGTGATGTTTTTGTGGCTCCATCCTGGGCCAGGAATAAACTCCAGGTTTTACAGCAGATTTCTAATTCATTTGTTGCGCGGGATAGCTGGCAGGGTAAATTTGCCGATTTAGCCGGTGATAGATATTGACAGGCTTTGCCTCCCTGTGATAGATTTATTTCAGGTTATAGGTGAAGATATTGATAGCTTTGTAAACTTTGTTGAATTTTGGCCGAATAGAGTAACTGGAATCTCCAGTGGTAGGATGCGCAGTGCAAATGGGAGCCCGAGGTCAGAATAACTGTCAACCAGAAGTAGCAGTTCCTGGGAAAAAGTATGGCTGTCGTGAGTACTCACTGGAAATGCAATTGTATCAGTTAATGAAAAAGGTTGAACGTAGTGATCTAAAGGCTGATGAGCGGGACCGGGTTGTGAAAAGGATTGCCGAGATTGAAGAAATCCTGGATTTCTAAACGATCCTGATATATCTAAAAAAATAGAGGAGCCAGAATTGAATAGTGGATTGGAACAACTCAATTTTCTTGAAGAGCAGGTAGCATTGCTGTTGGAGAAATATCAGGGGATGAGTGAGGAAAACAGGGAACTGAAGGAATCGCTTGGTTCCCAGCAGGATAAAGTGCGGCAGCTGGAAGAAATGCTTAAGGGCAGAGATGTTCTGCTTGCTGAGGTTGAGAACAGGATAGACCGGCTGTTGCGGAAATTCTCTGATCTTAATTCCCCTGCTCCTGATACACCTTTATTGCCAGTGGATGAGCCTAACTAAAAAATAAGGCTGTCTGTAAAAGGGAGCGCATCTTCGGATAATGGAAAAGAAGAGTGTAACGGTTAGTATCAAGGGACAGGAATATACCATCAGAACTGATTCTGATGAAGATCATGTCAGGACAGTCGCCGGGGTGGTTAATGAGCGACTTGATTTCCTGGGACGAAAATCGCAAACCATCAGCACAGTTAACTTGATGGTTTTGACCTTGATGAATGTGACGAGTGATTATCTGCAGCTTAAATTAGAGCTGGATTCCATGCTTGATCGGTTGGAAGAGTTGAATCGAAGGTTTCCTGTTTAATGGAAGACGAACGGCCCCTGTACTATGCGTGATAGTCGAATTTTTTTTGAGCCAACACCTTATGCCGCAGGCGGAGACTTTATTCTGGTGTGCATGCCCTGCTTGCAGGGAAGCCTGAAGGGATAATTTCCTGCCTCAACTGCTACTTAAGGTTCAAGAGAAGCGGCTACACGGTAGCATGGGGGCATTTAACCCCTTATGATTTTAGGTATTAAGACTCTGGGACAATCTTCAAGTCTTGGAGGTTATAATAGAGAGAGAATCTGAAAGTATTACCGCATCAGGCTGATAGCAGCTTGATGGTTGCAGGATGAAATGTCAGGGGTGAAAAATACAGGAGTAGAAGCCGGGTGACTGTTTTTATCAATGGGTTGGCATTAAATACTTTTTTGCCAGCTGTTGCGGAATAACTCAGCAGTATTCCTTGTTTTATCCCGAAAGTCCTATCAATGGTGTAACCGATGAATAGAGATGGTTCTATGGTTTTATGTGGTTTTTCAGTCCATCGTGTAGCGATATTCAGTCGGCATGTTTCTGCCGGGGTATTCTGAGCCTTTAGCGGATACTGTTTTCATTGTAATGGGAACTTTTCCTGACTTTTCTGATTGACCTTTCCCTGATCCATCGTTGTTTACGGTGCGATTCCTCTTTATTTTCCTCCTGTATTTACGATTTCCCCAGATGTGTGAGAAATGCATTGGTTGTTTGTCAGCTGCCAGCAAACAGCTGTTGGTGTTCAACTGAAACAGTTATTGATTCAGAGTTCCAGCGGATTGCTGAAAGTTGATGGCCGCAAGTGTTTGTCTGAAAATGGTTTCTGTTGAGCATTAATTATACTTTGGATTTCCTTTTGTCAGGGAAAATAGAAAGGGTGAAGATATGGGTATGTACCTTAGTCTGATTGTTGCGGTTCTGGTGGCCATGATTGCCGGCCTGGGAATCGGTTATGTTCTGCGTAAAAAAACAGCTGAACGAGAGCTGGAAAATTTAACTCATGAAGGTCAGAAAGTTATTTCTGAATCCTACAAAGAGGCTGAATTACTTAAAAAAGAGGCGATGGTTCAGGCAAAGGATATAATTTTCAAGGCCAAAAGCGAGTTTGAGCAGGAAACCAGTGAACGACGTAAAGAGATGCTGGTGTTGGAAAAACGCCTGTTGATCAGGGAAGAGAGTCTGGAGCGGCGTTCTGATAACTTGGATAAAAAAGAAGATGAACATCAGCGCCGTGAACAGAGCCTTTCGCAGCGGGAAAAGAATTCTATCGATAAAGAAAAGGAATATAACTCTTTAGTGATACAGGAAAAGGAGAAACTGGAAAAAATTGCCGGGATGACTTCTCAGCACGCAAAAGAAACACTGATGCAAATGATGGTTGAAGAAGCAAAACATGAATCAGCCAAACAGATAAAGCAGGTTGAGGACGAGGCCAAAGAGACGGCGGAAAAGAAAGCAACTAAAATTATCAGCCAGGCAATTCAGCGTTATTCCGGTGAATATGCCACCGAACGTACGGTATCGGTGGTGAATCTTCCCGGAGACGAAATGAAGGGAAGAATTATCGGGCGGGAGGGGCGTAATATACGTTCCATTGAAGCCGCAACGGGAGTTGATTTAATTATCGATGATACTCCTGAGGCGGTTATTATTTCCTCTTTTGATCCGGTTCGTCGGGAAATTGCCCGGCTGAGTTTAAACCGGTTGATTTCCGATGGTCGGATCCATCCGGCACATGTGGAAGAAGTGGTGGCTAAAGTTAAATTAGAAATTGAGCATAACATGAAAGAAGCCGGTGAAAAAGCGATATTTGATCTTGGTCTTCATGGGATGCATCCTGAGTTGGTTCGCCTGATTGGCCGACTGAAATACCGGACCAGTTATACCCAGAATATCTATGAACATTCCGTTGAAGTTGCCTTTATCTGCGGAATGATGGCGGCGGAATTGAAATTGCCGGTGAAAGAGGCACGTCGAGCCGGATTATTGCATGATATCGGTAAGGCAGTTGATCATGAAGTTGAAGGTTCCCATGCAGTTATTGGGGCAGATTTGGCCCGGCGCTATGGTGAAAAAGCGGAAATTGTTCATGCCATTGAAGCCCATCATGGAGACGTGGAACCAAATCAGGTTCTGGATGTACTGATCCAGGCCGGAGATGCCCTTTCAGGTGCCAGGCCAGGCGCTCGCAGGGAAATGCTTGATGCCTACATCAAACGACTTGAGGCCCTGGAAAATATTGGCAATGCTTTTAAGGGGGTTGATAAAACATTTGCCATCCAGGCAGGTCGTGAAATCAGAGTTATTGTAAACCACGAAAAAATAAGTGATGAAGATGCACTGGTTCTCACCAAAGATATTGCTCAACAGATTGAAAAAGAGCTGACCTATCCCGGGCAGATCAAGGTTACCGTGATTCGTGAAACCCGAGCCGTGGGTTATGCCAAATGATTCGCATTGCCATGATTGGTGATATCGTCGGCCGTCCCGGGAGAAAGATTTTGCAGGAAAAGCTTCCGTGGCTCATTGATGCGCACCATCTGGATGCGGTCATCGTCAATGGCGAAAATGCGGCCGGTGGTTTCGGTATTACTCCTGAAATTGCGGAAGATATTTTTCAATGTGGTGTTGATGTCATTACTTCGGGTAATCACATCTGGGATCAGAAGAAAATTGAACCATATATTGAGGATCAGCCTCGACTCTTAAGGCCGGCAAACTATCCGGCTGGTAATAAAGGGCGAGGGGATGTAATTATTTCCTCAAAAAATGTGCCGGAAATTAAAATTGGGGTAATCAGTCTATCCGGCAGGATTTTTATGGGTCCGTTGGATTGTCCTTTCCAGACTGTTGTGCCATTGATTGAAAAGATGCAGGCTGAAACTAAAGTGGTTATCATCGATTTTCATGCTGAGGCGACATCGGAAAAGATGGCCATGGCCTGGTATCTTGATGGGCGTGTCAGTGTTCTGGCAGGTACCCATACCCATGTGCAAACAGCTGATGAGCGGTTGCTCCCCGGTGGAACTGCCTATATTACTGATTTGGGAATGACTGGGCCGATGGATTCGGTTATTGGGATGAAGGAAGATCGGGTAATCAGTAAATTTTTAACTGCCAGGCCCAATCGTTTTGAGGTGGCCAGTGGGAACATACAGCTTCATGGGGTGTTGATTGAGGTGGATGAAGAGCAGGGTGTAGCCCAGCGGATTGCGAGGATCAAACTCAAGTTCTGATGCCTTTCTGCCGATAGTAAGGCAGGAGGACATGATTTATGCTTAGAGCTGTAGATATGCAGCAGGTGCTGCTGCAAACAACCGCAGTCAGTAAAATGCAGCAGCAGGGTGCCCATGGGGCTGAAGTTGAGCAGAGTAAACTTGCCCAGCAGCAATTGCTGAAAGAAGAAAAGCAGCAGCGTGATATTCAGGAAATTTATCAAGCCGAACATCCGGTTCTGGATAATAATCCCCATAGAAAAGATGATCAGTCATCTCACCATACTCCCCGGGAAGGGGAATCAGCGAGGGTAAAGTCCAATAGCTCCCAAGTTGAAACAAGCCAACCCCACCATCGTTCAGGTGGAGTTTTTATTGATGTTAAAGCCTGACTATTCCCCCCCCCACCATTACCAGCTTGATATCCTGGTTTCCCGTATTTTTTATAAGCTCATCCAAATCAGGAAAACGCTGGGGCGACTTTATTTGCACCGCAATCAGATCGGCTTCATATCCTGCTTCAAGCTTTCCGATACTATTCTCAAGTCCTAATGCTGCGGCCCCATTAATTGTTGCCATTGTCAAAATGCTGATTGCCGGAATGCTGGGAAAGACCCTGGTTATAAAGCGCATTTCATCCCAGAGACTGAGGCTGTTGACACTGGTCAGGCTGTCAGTTCCCAGGGACGGAGACAGGTTATAATCAAGTATGGCTGGCAGATCAGGCAATGGGTTCCCCAGGGTCTGGTTGCTGCGCAGGCAGATTATCGGTTTGATAGACAGCTGGACAAACTGTCTGAGTTGGTCTTTGCGGGCGGTGCCCAGATGGACAGCACTGAGTTTATGAATGATCTGTTTTTCCAGCAGGACATCAAGGGAATCCCTGCCATAAGCCGGAGGAATAAACCTTTGCCAGCCCACATAGGGATAGAGTTTTTCAGCTATGGGGCCTTGAACATCACGGAAAAACCGGATTTCTGCCACAGATTCGCCTATATGGATGGTGACTGGCAGTTTTCGCTTTTCCGCTTCGATGATCAGTTGTTTCAATAATGGTAACGATACCGTATAGGGGCTATGGGGGGCAATGCCGGACTGAATCAGCGGCTTTTTTCCTGGTACAATTGATGCTTTGTCTGCCAGCAACTCCAGCAGTTGAAGTTGTTTCCGGGGATCCTGGCCGATGATTTCAAGAAAATGAACGGCTCGCAAAATACTCGGCGATATTCCCGGAGATTGAAATATTTCCGGGCTGCGAAGATCTCCAACACAGGTTGTGCCACTTTCCAGTAAAAGTTGCTGGCCGGTCGCTAATCCGGTTCTGAAGGTTTCCGTTGGAGTTGCCCTCTTCACGGCAATAACTGATATTATCCAGTCAATGAAGTCCACGGTTCCTGGAACCGGACACAGGTCGGCAAACTCGGTTAGCTCAAGATGGCAATGGGCATTGACCAAGCCGGGCATAAGCAGACAATTTTCCTGGGAAACGCGGATGATATCGTAGTCGTTTTCAGTGGGGATTTCGCTTTGCCGAGATACCTGGATAATCCGGTTATCCTCAATGAAAACGGCCCCGTTTGCAATGAGTTTTCCCGGATAAGGCATGACCCAGGGGGCAGTAATCAGATATCTGCTGCTCACGGATTTGTCGCCGTTATGGTGAAATTGTTCAGACTTTCTATCAGTTGTTCAAGTTCATTTTCCTGATTGTCCAGTATTTCAAATAATTCTTCCTGTTGTTGTCCCTGAGCATGCAAGCCATTCTGTTGATGAGACATCTCCAAGGTGCTGATGTGGATAAAGTCAGCCAGATAATCACTGATCAGGTGTTCATATTTCTCCAGGTAGGGTCGCAGAAAAAGGAATTTCAACCTTTCCTGGTAATCCAGGAGCCGACCTTTAAGTTCGTTTCTGGCTTGCTGCTGGAGTTGGTTGCTGATTGTATTATTCCATGAGCGCTTTTTCCGCAGTTGTTTCAACTTGTCGGATAATAATTTGCCGATCAGTGAAAATTTTGAGACGGTGGAAAATCGTTCTGCCAATGGATCGGAAAAACTGAATTTCGGCAGATTGCTGTCCCAGTTTATGGGTACTGGAAGATTATGCCGTTCCTGGTTGTCCACTTTGTTTCCAGTTGCCTTTTCCAGCAGAAAAAACAACGAAGTACAGCGGGAGGAGTAGGTAGACTGAATCTCCTTTTCGAGGGTTTGCCAGAATTGATGGATGCTGATTTCCAGTTTTTCCTGTAGTTGAGGGTGGATGACCTGTTGGAAATGTTGTTCAAGTAATTTCAGTGGCAGCAGCGGGTTGCGGTTCTTTGCCGGCAGCAGATCATCGGGTAGCTGGTAGTTATTGATAATCTGATGGAGAAGCGGCCGGATGCCATTTTCTTCGGTTTGGTTGAACCACGATTCTATTTTCCGGAAATATTCTTGTTCGCACTGGCTGGTGATTGAACTCAGTGTAGTGCCCAGTTGTTCTTCCACCTGCCTTAATTTTTCTTTATGTTCTTCATAATTATCTACCGAGCTATCAATCTCCTCCTGGTTCAATGAGAGAGACTTTTTCCTGGCAGTGATCAGGTAATGGGCCCGACTGGCAATATGCATTATTCGGCTATTCAGATGTTGAAGTAATGCCTCGTCGGCCTGCTTGCCTGTAAGTTCCAGTAGCCTGGCGGTAAAAGATTCCCAGTTTGTGGCTGAAAGCTCGAGTTTTTCCGATTCCTCCTGCCAGAAAAGCCAACGCTGTTCCTCACTTTTACCTAAAGGGTTTTCCTTCCTCAGTCGGTCGTAGAGATGATAGAGGGCGGAAAAAGCGTAGCATGGCTGGTTAAATCCCAGCTCTGCCAGTTCTTGACGACAGCGGTTGAGGATCTCATCCATCTTTTCTCTGGACGGATGTTCTGTCAGATCATAGTTGAGCACGAAGAGCAGTTTTGACGCCAGCCCCAAATCATGCAGGTGCTCGAGCAGGTGATAATCGGCTTGGCGCAGACCCATGCGGCTGCTGATAACATAAATAAGGATCGGACTGGTTGCCAGTTGCTGAATGGCAAGTGCCTGTTGCCCGGGGCTGGGAGTGTCCAGTCCCTGGCAATCCTGCATGACCACATATTTCGGCAGGATGGTGAAAGGGAAAAAAACGGTTGCTTGTTCGAGAAAGGTGGAAACTGGCTCGTTGGTAATAAATCCTCTGAACTGTTCTAGTTGTTCCTGGCTGAAAGAGAGGTTTAATTGTTCTCTTTGATAATAATCGGCTAAACTGCCATAGCCGGTCAGGAAATTCTTCAGTAATTGGTAATCTCTGTCAAAACTACCATGGCGGGTTAGCGTAGTCTTTTGTGAAAAATCTTCTAATAACTGCTTAATCCGTTGACGGTCGTCAGGCTCGAAAAGGGAAACCTCACTTTCTCCCAGCTCACTGGCAAAAAGAAAGTGACAGCTTTTTTGGAAGAGGTTGTCAGCCTGGTCCGGCGGAATAAGAGATATTTCACCATGCAAATCATTGCCATGGTGAATCGCCGTGACAAAAGTTGTGGTTATGCCGGCTCCCATGGGAAGAATGTTCTGTCCGAGCAGAGTGTTTAATAAAGTGCTTTTTCCAGATTTTACCGGGCCAATGACCGTGACCGGCAGGGAAAACTGATCGGAAAACCGAAGCAGTTCATGGATAGTGGCCAGCCATTTATCCAGTTTTGATTGCTCTTCCGGAATGGTGATTCGCAGGCCGCGAACGATATTATTCATTGTTTCCAGGCGTGCATGCAAACTGGAAAGCTGCGCCGGGTCGGGTGTTGATGTCATTGAAATTTCTCCAGCTTTAGATGGATTACAAT
>Ga0116200_10000861_pt1 | contig 11078 bp, 6 predicted proteins | sample Mar14436cmmetaG_FD_94478 | JGI IMG/M metagenome (GOLD analysis project Ga0116200, IMG submission 94478) | Marine hydrothermal vent microbial communities from Guaymas Basin, Gulf of California to study Microbial Dark Matter (Phase II) - Marker... ... | reverse complement strand
TTTGATAGCTTTTCTTTCATAGTGTTCCATGCGTTAACAAACCATTCGTTCTCTATTGTGCAGTCGTTGTAGAGTCCTGACCCGTTTACTATGTCTCCTACAATAACGTTTACCGATGGATTAATCTTGCTGCACAGTTCGAAGAATTTCTCTATCTTTTCAGATATTGTGTCTTTTATATGCAGGTCTCCGATCCAGCCTATCGTTAATGGGTAGATATCGATAAATTGCCCTGTCACTTCGCTTTCAGATACTATAAATTTTTCATGTGGCGTGTATTTTCCTCGTATGCACCATGTTAGGGGGTCGACGTATATTTTTCCTTTCTCGTTCAGATGGAAAATATTTGATGTGGGTCGATAGTCCCCGACCGGTGTTTTAATAACTGACATTTTTACCACGCCAGTTTTATCAGGTCGTCGATAATCATAGAGATGTATTTCGCTGTGGTTTCTTTAGCTAATTGCGATACAGGGATTTCTGCGGTGAGATAACTCTCGTATCCAATATCTTTTAGAGCTTTCATAACTTTCGGCCAGTTTACACTCCCATAAGGAGGTAAAACCGTATAAACCATTCCCGGTCTCTCGACCTTAAAATCTTTTACGTGTACCCTTTTTATCTTATCCTTCAGATAAAGTATCCAGTGGTCAGGATAGCCGAAGGGTATAATGTTAGCTGTGTCAAAGTATACTCCTACAATTTCTTCACCTATAGCCTCATTAGCCTCCTTAATGAACCTCTCCATTTCTAACGGTGTAAGGATAAGCTTGTTCCAAACTTCTTCAACTGCAACAGTAACGCCATAATTCAAAGCATGTTTTCCGATAGCGATTACTGAGTCCAGAGAAAGGTTCCATGCCATGTCGTATCTAATGTCTTCAGTAACGTTTCCCGGAACCAATAGGATGGCATTAGCTTCAAGATGGTATGCTATCTCAACTGTCTTCTTAGCGTATTCAATACCTTTCATTCTTATGCTTTCATCCGGGCTGGTAAGTGGAAAAGTCCAGTTTGCACCATTGCTCACGCTAGCGGTTTCTAGGTTGAAATCTTTTAACATATTGTATATCTTCTTAAGGTCTTCTCGAGACGCGTTAAAGTTTATATCTCCTTCTATGCTTGTTTTAAACTCAACGCCGTCAAACTCTGCTTTATGTGCAAGAGAGATGACTTCTCTTATAGGTATCCTTGCTGGGAAACATAATTGGGAAAGAGCTTTTTTTAGGGCCATTCTTTCACCGATATCTAATGTATGCTGGACGTTAAAGTAAATATCCTTATCACAATGCTGATTTCGAGACAAGAAAGCTGTTAACTTTATTTGTAGCTTCTTAATAGTGCTTTTTCTTCGACTTGGCAATGAGGATTAGTCCTGTCAAGCATAATATGGTAGATGTAGTTACGCTGAGAAGACTGTATTGGTATATCTTTTTAGGTGGATACTTTTTAACGAGGTTTATAGCGTCTACGGCTTTTTCGCTAGCGGACCTTGCCTGAGAGAGGTATTCTTCCAGCTTATCGGGTGGAAGAAGCTCTATAATATCTTTTACCATGTTAACATGTTGTTCTAATTTTTCAGGAGGAAGTGCTTCAAGAATACTATAGAGATATACCATGGTACCGCTGAGTTCTTTAGCTTCGATCATGAAGCTCACAAGGGTAGGTAGCTTGTTTAACGAGTTAGCTAAATCACTGTAGCCGAGAAAAGTTAGAATTCTAGTGATATTTTCGATATCCTGAGATATTTTTTCAAGTGATGCTATAAGGGAGTCATACTCGTCTGAGTGGGTGAAAGTATATAGTTGCTCAACTTCATCTTTATGTTCGATGAGCTCGGGGTAGACTTCACTATAATTTTTGACAACTTCATCGAGCATATAGACCAATTTCACAAAATTCCTATATTCTGTTGGTAGGTTGTTGAAATATGGGGAGTGGGCGAAATTATAAAAAGTGTATATGGTCTCTTCGTATGACAGAATTTCATTGTAAAAGGGTTTGTAGATCGTATCGCAGGCGTAAGCTAACATTGAGGAGAGAAGCAAAAGCGTTACTCCGACACCTGTAAGAAAACCTCCACTCGTAGATGCCATAGGATCATCCTTTTTAAAATTGTTATAGTTCATATAATAATATTGAGCTTTTAAGAGCTAAACAGTGAAAAATGTTTGGAGAATATGATAATCTATCTTCGTGATGCTAAAGCGCTTTTCACCTGGCTTATCTTGTCAAGGGTTATCTTTAATTCCTCTATCCGTTTTCTCAGAGGAGTTATCTTTTCAAGATATTCGTTTTCTGATATTTCGCCCAGCTTGTAGGCGACTTCTATTTCCTCCATTTTTCCCGAGATTTCCCTTATTTGTTTTCTTATTTCTTCATAATATGGCTCTAGCTTTAAAGAATAGCCCCTTATCCTAGTTAAGAGTCTTGAAAGATCCTTGTTATATCTTTCATTGTACATCTTATAGGTTTTTGGGGATATTGTGTGTCTTATCTTGTTAAGCCTATCCAGTTTTTCTTTCAGCTGCCGGTATTTCTGGTAAAGTTCCATTGCCTCCTTTAACAACATATCGAACGGCTTTGCGGCTTTCGGTTTTTCGCGTCGTATAAGCATATACCTTATCCTCTTCTCTTTCCACTCAGCATACTTTAGTATTTTCTCTTCAACTTTCCTGAGAGTTTCGCTTAGTCTCATATAGTATCTGTATTCTTTGGGTATAGCCAGCTCTAAAAGGAGGTCATCAGCTTTCTTTACAGCTCTTAGGGTTATGGTTATAGGCATAGTGTCGGGTGCTGTTACACTTATATAGATCCTAAATAAACCGTCTTCGCTTACCTCTTCTCTCAATAACTCTTTAGGAGATATTATTTCCTCTCTCAGAAACCGGTATAATGTGTTTAGTTCAAATATAGAGGTTCTCAAGGGTAGCTGGTATACCACTTCATCTTGGACTATTTTCAAATCTTCTGGTGAAAGGACTTTTTTCTCTTCCCTACTAAACAGAGAGGCTTCTTTCATTTTAATCGCTGGGATATAGCTTCCTATGATCGATGAAAAAGCCCCTACGAGTAATGAAATATATATAGAGTCTATAGTCATATAGAACCTTCGCGAATTTTGCATGTTCGCTATTAGAGGAGAATTCTGGAAGAGTAGCATTAATAACGGGCTTGAGAAGCATCCAATGAACGTGGAAATAAATCCTATAATAATACCCTCCAAGAGTATTTGCTGTGCAATATCCCTAGGGTTACCGCCTAATATCGCGATTGTCCTAAGGTCATTTTTCTCATATTCTATGGAACCGTACATTGTTATCATGATGAGCATAGAAGAGAATAGGACTGATATGATTGTGCTAGTTAAACCTTTAAGCGTTATAAGTGTGGGCTTATAGTACATCTTTCCATTAGATAGATAGACTTTAATGTTAAGGAATGAAGATATTCTCTTCAGAAAGTCTATCTTATCTTCTGTGAGGCTTGCCGCAAAGAATACTGCCCTAATAGGATAGTCTACAGGCGGAAGCTCATCTTCTGAAATAAAAACATATGTGGGGAAGTTTTTAGGCAATATTTCTTCTCCGCTCATGTTGAATATGGGTAGCATCTTATTCTCATCATACATCCCTCCAACATAGGAGTCTTCAGCAACCTGTTTTACTGGAAGATACTCATATGATGTCTCTGAAACAGCTACTAGCCAAATGCTAGGAGTTTCCCCTAACTTTAGGGTGTCTGAAAGTTGTCTAGGAATGTTGATTATTCGTGTATTGTTAGTGATCGGAGTACCAACGAGATAACTTGTATAGTTTAGATATCTTTTGAAGAACGATGCATTTATCCCAACTAGCTGTACATCATATCTGGTGGAAGAGTCTAGAAGTAGTCCTGAGCATACATACTCAGTACTCTCTACTCTTACCATGGAGAAGTCTGAAACGTTAAGGGTCTTTAATATCCATATTATCTCATTGATGTATCTTGGCATAGTATCAAATACTATTACACCTCCTTCGAAACCATAATTCCAAGCTATGCTTTCTTCGTAAAATACCGACTCTATATTTATCCCAACTACTAATACCGTTGAGGCTGAAAGCAAAGTCAATGTGAAGATGGTTAGTACCGTTCTTAGTTTTTTGGCCTTAAGATACCGTACGGCAAGGACTATAGCACTCTTGCTTGCCGGTCTCATGTAGAAGGAGATGAAAAAGTAGGTGAAATATGCTAACGCACCGAATACTATTGATGCAGCTATAATCGACGAATAGTCCAGCTCAAAAATGTTAACACCTAGCAACATTAACATGTATGCTACAGAGACTCTCGAAGATGGATCTAACGATAATATGATTGTGAAGAGTGCCATGAAGAAAAGGATTTTAATTATATCTCTATACTTCTTATTTTCAAAGAATATCATTGAGATAACTGCTGTGAAGCCGAACATTAGCACGATAAGGGAGATAAAGGCAATCAATAATCCTTTCTTGAGATTATCGGATTTTATCGAAAGCTGGTTTTGGAATTTTATAAACGTGTTCATTATGCTCCTGAAGCTCTCGTAGTCTTTTTTCTCAAGGAAGTATAATGATCTCATAAAAAGGTATTTTAGTATCCCAAGCTGTTCCAGCTCGGTATCTATAGGATAACCGAGGTCTGAAAGCCAGATTATTCCATCCTCGACTTCCTCTATTTGTGAAAGGGCCCTCGACATCGTTACAATTTTTGTGATCGATATGGTCGTGTTGGGAAAGCTGACCGAAAACCTGTTTTTCCATCCGTCTTCTTCAACTTTTACCAATACAGGATAACCCTTAGGGAAAATATACTGGCTTTCAAACTGGGTAGATTTGCCTATAACTTTTAGTGAGGGGGTGATGGTCAGCTTCTTTTTGGACTCGGTGAAAGGATCGTAGTCTGTCAGGTTTACATATACTCCTTCAACTAAAAATATCTTAACTCCTATGATGATTTTGTTTTTAACTCTTGCTACTCGACAAGGTATGTTTAGATCGATTTCTGCTATATTTGTGACCGGGTTATAGGTGCCAGAAATATCCTTCTCTTCTAGGAAAATGTCATTTATTTGTATCGGAACATAAATAATATTTTTCATCACTATTTTCTGTATAACTGGCGGTATACGACGTCCTACATAGAGGCTTTGGGGAACGTTTACCATCGCTGAACCACTAGAGTTTGTTACAATCTCTATAGATGATACAGCATTTTTCGAGGCTATCTTTAAAGACATTGTTAAATTATTAATGGGATTATTTTCGAAGTAGTTTCTAATACTCACAAAGACATATATGTTGGATTCTTGAGCCGGTTGACCTATAACTATACTCCCATGATATATGAGTGATGGATAAATAAACAATAAGACGATAAGCGTGATAGCTTTTCTATCCAATTTATTCACCTCTTAGTCTCCTAAGCTTTTCCTCATATTCTTCCTTAAGCTTAAAGTAGAATTTGTCTTCTATAAGGCCTTTACTATAAAAGTCTTCTAATCTCTTTAACAGCTGGATGTATTTATTCTCCTCTCTTTTAGTTTCGCTTGTGCTCCTATACCAGTAAAATCCAAACCCGGACCATAAAGCTATTGTTAAAAGAGTCAATAACCATAAAGTGCTACCACGTGATACCTTAGCTTCAAGAATCATATCGTTTGTTAAGTCTATTTCGCGTTCGTAAACGTACTCGCCCTTAGATATCCTCACCTTGTATTTATCACTTAAAAGGAAGAACGAGCATTCGCCATTTAGGTTTGTCCTGTTTTCTAAAACATAGTAACCATGCTGTGAAATAGGCACTATCACTTCTACTTTAGCTAATGCTAACGGCTTATTCCCATCTCTAACTGCCTTTATCTTCAATACAAACACATCTATAGTTGTATTTAAAAAGTTTGTTCTTGAAAGATCAATTTTCAGATTAGAGACTATTCTGCTAAAGAATACCAACGAGACACTATAAGTGTTTATGGGTATACTTTTAATTACAGCTATTCCACTACTGTTGGTGACGCTAGTATAAACCAAGTTTCCCTCATTATCAAGCAACTGTATGATAACCCCAGGTATAGGCTTGCCTGACGGTGTTAATACACAAATTATGAGATCTGTAAGATTTAGATGTACTCTAAAGACGGTGTTTGAGAAAAGGCTTAGAGTAAAGTTTTTGGCGAAGTTGTTTTCTTGTACCTGGAGTATGTATACTCCTTCTGTTAGAGAGAAAAAGTTAGCAGTACCATTGACATCGGTAGCATTCGTGCAAATGGTCTTGTTAAGTGCAGGGTCAAAGATTTTCACGATCCTCCCAGGTAGAGTTTTCCCGTCAACCCTCTCAACGACCACAGTCAGATTATACTGTTTTTTCTGGTAAGGCACTCGAAATATTGGGGGAGAGGTTACGTTGACGTTTACCGTTAGGTTTATATAACCTCTATTAGAGAATGCCGATATATTTATTGAGTGATACCCTATTTGTCTAGGTATCAAACTCCAAGTATAATTGTATACACTATATGATGTCAAATTATATATGGGTAATGAAAGGTTCCTGGATAATGGCTCGAAAACGCCTTTCGGTAAGCTTAGGGAAATATTAAGATAACTTATGTTCTCATATGTTCTTATAGATATCGAAATGTTATAAAGATCATCTACCTCTACACTTTCTTTTGCATGTGTCAGAATTGAAAACTGTAATGGTACGACAAGTGTGGTGTTGATAAGTTTCTGATACATGTACGCTATGATAGCTTTAATGTCTGAAGGTAAAGCTATATAGCCGTTATATATTATACCTTGATTCTTGATGGTTGAGAGGTTAAGCTGATAGCCTAGGATTATGGTATTTCCCCACCTTTCTCCCAGTATTCTTTTTACGATATACGTATTGTTGATATATAGGATATTTCTTGTTAGGTTTTGTTCTAACAGGATTCTGAGCAGATTCTGTTTTTCTCTTAACTCGTTTATCAGCTGATGGATATTATTTAAGCTAAGTTTTTTAGCGGTTTCAGGATCTGTAAGATTGTATAATTTTAAAGCTATGCGTTTTTTCTCTTTTATCTCTAAGAATTTGGCATATGAAAATTTTGAAGCGTTGAAAATAGTGTTATTAAACTGTTTGAGCATTGACGCCAACGTGTTATTAAAGTTACTTATAACGCCTGTTGTTAGACTTTTCTCCGCGTCTGAGAAGCGTATCATGGAGAGAGGAGGATATATACTTAGACGAGAGAGGTATAGAGTGTTGTATGTCTTATACCCGGGTAAAAACATGTTATTCAATGTTATCGGGATCCTGTACCTCGGTAAATATAAAGCTTTCAAATCGTCACTTGTAGAAACCTTGTATTCAATATTTATAATCGGCGTATCGTTGCTGAATTTTGCCATTATTTGTATCCTTGTATTATTCCACACTCCTTCGATTAGAACCATGGACAATATAGACCCGTTGCTTAGCACTGTTATACTATAGTTAAAGTCTGAAGGCTCGATTACAGTTCCGTTAGATAGTACTATGCTCCAGTCGATGACCGGTTTTTCGGTAAAGTTGATCCAGTTTTCTCCACTTTTTACTGCTTCAATCCATATTCCTGGGAATGTAGAGTTTCCTATAGTTACATTATAGTAACTGTTAGTTATGCGGAAGATGGAATAATTTTCAAGGTGTACTATTCCATAGTTGATATAATTTTCTTCTCTAATGATAGGGCTGTTAGAGTAGCTGATAATATAGTTTTTAATTGAGAGTCCTGGTATTTTGTCGTAAAAGGCTAAAGAACATCTTTTCATATATGGTGAATCAGGGTAAAAGGTGACGTTAAGAAGTTGGAAAGTTATATCTTTCCCGTACTCGCTTGTTATCCTAATAGAGTTATTAAAAGCTGATCCATATTCAAATGTCAGATTTATAATGAAAACGTCGCTTACAGTGTATGGTAGTGGGTTATAGATGTAGAACTTCCTATACTTTACTTGTCCTCTTTCGTTTAAACTTCTGACCAGCGAGGTAGAGCTAGAAACTAGGATTAAAATGAATGCCGCAAGTAGTAGTTTATTTAAGTTTTTTATCGTTTTATTCACCCTTATACATTTTCTGAAGCTCCTCTAGCTTCTCGAAAATTCTTAAGAAGAAGCTATCATTTTCTTCGAGCTTTCTCTCCAGCTTTTCCATCGTCTCGGTCAAAGATTCAATCTGATTTTCCAACTTTATTCTCCTCTCATCATATTCCATCTGGCCGAATTCGCCTAGGGAATAGCGTATTCCTACTTCTTCGAGCTTTTCGTTAAGTTTTTCTATCTTCCTCTCAAGCTCAGAAATCTTATTCTCCAACTTTATTCTTTCCTCCGACCATTTATCCCCTATCTTCTGAGCGAAGAGAAGAACCTTCGAAATGTATCGAAGATAGTTTAGCGCAAGAGCTTTCTCGGTAAAGCATTCGAGGACGAAGAAGGCAGTATCAATACTCATGTTTTCTATCTGTTCTGAAAGTTTATCTATGTTCTCTTTGAGTTCTTTGGTTCTGAGCCTTAACAAGGTATATTCGTCAGCTTTCTGCATGAAAACTACTTTTCCTTTCCTATAATTATCAATCTCCAAGATCATCTTCGTATATATCACTTTTAGCTTCTTTAGAATATCCTCAGCATCCTCCAGAACATCTATATACTCTATAAATTTTCTACATGTATCTTCAAGAATCTCATCCCTTATAGTGTCGTATGTCGGTCTATCGATTCCTCCGCGATTAAGAATCTTCTCAGTATCTAGAAGTCCTATACGATTATTTTCTATCTCCCTAAGAATGTTATCCAAGTTGCCTATAATATCATAACCTTTTTCTACATCCTTGGAAATGTCGCCATAATCCACTAATACCACTTGCTAAAAAGATAATTTATTCCTTTTAAAAAATATTGCTTCGTAAAAGTGGCAACTCATGTTGGAATGTAACGGGGTCTAAGATGGATGTATAGAGGCCTTATTTCCATACTCTTACAAACTTTGAGATATCTATCTATTTCTCTGTTACCGTCGTTCCATTGATAAAATATGGCAATGTATCCCTTCTCCCATGTTTCAAACATGACAGGAATAGCACGTATATGCAGGGTGCTGTTTTCTTCGGCTATAATAATTCTATTATTTAACCAGCTACCATTAACCCATACAAGAGATCCTAAATATATCTCGTAATATCTCTTAGAATAGGTAAAGGTTGTATTTATGCATCTAGAATATTTGTTATTTCCTTTAAATATCACTACTATTCTCAGAACTCCTGTATAATTTAAGTCTAAGTTTACTATAGCATCACCGTTCTTGTCTGTAAGAACATTCATTTTCTTCAAAAATAGACCTGTGCGATTATCATATACGAGAATGTCTAGTTTGATTCCACTTAAACTTTTTACTACAAGAATCCTACTAATATTGAATATAGATTTACTAGTGAACGTGTATAAGGTTATTCTAATAGATTTTTTAGACCACATAGGAGGTTTGGGAGATACAAATTTCTTACAGTTATCTTTACATTTATCCTTCTCCTTCGGGTAACGTGCACCAAAATCTGCTGTCCAATAAATTTTATACGTTGAATCGGGATTCTCTGCTATACCAACACCTATTTCTTTAAAACATGGGTCAAGCATTACACTGTTATGGCCTGGTGAACTTTTCCATTTTTCAAAAACTGCTTCGGGTGAAGTATATCCTGCTGCAATGTTCTCGCCTACACATTTCCAGTTCATGTATCCTGCTGCGACAACTCTGTCGACAGGAGATTTACCTTCAGGAGTATAATGGCCGAAATAGTTTCTTTTAGCCATGTCCTCGCTATGAGCTTGAGCCGCTTTAGTTAGTATCGGAGAAACCTTCAAAGGTTCTAGCCCATGTTGTACCCTGTAATTATTGATGAGTTGTACAAGCTTCTGGGCTCGTGAGTCTGCTTGAATATATATAGTTTGAACTCGGAATAGGCTAACTACAATAAATAAAACCAACAATATTTGAAGAACCTTACCTAAACGTGCATACATAGAACTCGACTATGATAGTATATTAGCTACTTATATAATGTATATCTTAAGTGGAATACCGATCACTAATCTATTTCTCCTATTAATTCGTCAATATTGATCACTTTCCCGGTAGTTGCAGACTCGTTCGCGGCTAAAGCCACTATATGAGACCTAAAAGTTTTTTCAAGCGAAACTCTAAGATCCTTATCCGAGCTTCTCCTTACAGCCTCAATGAAATCCTTATCCATTTCTAATGTAGGATTTAGTCTTTCAATATATACCGTAGTATCTTCACGACGTATAACCTCTAGTCTAGAACCATGAATATACCTTACCAACAACTCTCTTGCTATAAAATCTATTCCACTAGAATCCTTTATACCTGGGAAAAGCGCGTATGTTCCAGATAGGGTTCCCACAGCACCTCCCTTAAATCTTATAGTCAACGCATAACTATCCCAGTTCTCAAACCCCATTCGTTTATCTTCTTCAGTCGATCTTGCGATACTACTGTAAGCAGCATACACGCTTTCTATCTCATCGACAACATATCTGAACAGATCTATCAGATGCGTCGACTGGTCAACAATCTGACCTCCTCCAAGCTCTCTTTTCCTAATCCATCCTATTATAGGTATAGTCCAATAATAATGGGCATTAACCATGCTCACTTTATAACTTCTAAGTATATCTATAGCTTTCTGTATAACATCAAGGTACCGCGACTGATATCCTACAGCTCCTACAACACCATACTCCTTCACGGTTTTGACCAACTCGATAGTCTCAGAGAGCTTCAGTGATATAGGTTTCTCCATCAGAAAGTTTATACCTCTTTTTACAGCCTCTATGGCTTGGGGAACGTGGACGTTAGTGGGGGTACATATGAAAATAGCATCAAGTGTCTCCTCTTCTAACATTTTTTTATAGTTGGTATAGTGGTTTGCATTATACTCCTTCGCTACATTTTTAGCCAGGGTTTCATCCACATCGCAGATAGCTTTTATTTTTACGTCATCTAAC
>Ga0116200_10000860_pt1 | contig 11078 bp, 10 predicted proteins | sample Mar14436cmmetaG_FD_94478 | JGI IMG/M metagenome (GOLD analysis project Ga0116200, IMG submission 94478) | Marine hydrothermal vent microbial communities from Guaymas Basin, Gulf of California to study Microbial Dark Matter (Phase II) - Marker... ... | reverse complement strand
TGTAGTTTCCCATCCTTCTAGTCCTGGCATTTTGAAGAGCTCATAATCGTAATAAAGCTGGGGGAAAGCAAGGAGTTTCATGTATTCAAGAAGGATATAATTCGCTCTTTCGTGCATATTTTCATCTATATAAACTTTCATGAGCTCTATTAGGGCTTTGCTGATTGCAGAAACGTTTTCAAAGGTCACTCTAGTATCTATATTTTCCCAGAACCTCGGGTCTGAATGGTTGGCAAGTAGCATTATGTAATATATTCTTCCAAGTCTTAGAGCCAACGTGGGGTCGATTCCTTTTAATGGCTCTATTACGTATTCTATAGTAGTGTCCATTTCAAAATATTCGTAGTGCTCCCTGAAAAATATTCTGGAATACCTCACCAAAAATTCCTTTATACTTTCTATACTCGCATCTGGTAGGTATTTGTGGATCATGTCAATAACACCGAAACGTACACTCCGATTTAGTTCTCTAAATAGTTTTGTAAATGCATACTTCCATAGCTGGGAAAGTTTTTGTCCATTGTAAATTCTATTGATGACCTTACCGTCCTCTCTTCTAACTCCCATCCATCTTATGTCACTTGTTCTCCCGTCCATGCTTAGGTCATAATAATCACTCCAGCTTGAATAATCTTTTACATTAATTCTAAAGTGCTCACTGCATTCCCCTTCCAGACAGAGATATTCACTGTTTTTCTTCTTTCTAACAAATTCTATCGTATTTATTGTTTCAACTCCCTTCTCCTCAAGCTTTGAAACCCACCTAAGGAATTTATCTAATTGCTGAGGGTTACTCAATAGTGCCTCGAGATCACTCGCGAGATATACTAAATAAGGAATTCTGGAGTTTTCTTTGAAAACATCGATTCTGCCCTCAACAACAGCCCGTACAAGGCCCTCAACATTTAAAGTATTAAATGCAAATGCATCACTTAGCTGGTGATCTCTCCCAAACACATATCCAATTTTATCGTCGCACTTGTATGTGTTGCATGAAAATTTTGCCTGTGGATAATGGAGGCCTACAAACTGTCGTTCGTCAAGTAGGAAAACTATTTCCTTTTCTGTTGAATCAGCCACGATTTTAGCAGTTTTTTTAGTCACGAGGTTTTCAGGGAGCCAGTAGCCTACAACTTTCTTCTCCCTAATGAAGGGTTCGTAAAAATCAAAAGAAGCCTTTGCTAGTATTTCTTGTTCAAAACTGCTCAGATGAGGGAGTATTGGATGGAAAAGAGTTGTGGGCACTGTTTCTACTTTGCTTGTGAGCAGATCTACAATCTCACCATATATTTTGGGTTTATATCTCAGTATCATGTACAAAGTGAAAGGTTCAAAATCTACGCTCACACAGCCGGATTTTAAAGAACCTAGAGCATCACTTGTGTACTCATAGGCCTTAATAACGGTTCTTGTCCAGTTTCTGGACTTTACTTCTATATCTCTTATTTTCAAAGAAACAGGGCTTAAACGTTCTGAATACTTTATTGGATCCCATCCAGAGCCATCGTGAATATATATAATATCGCCCGGTTGATACCCATGAAAATGATAGCCAAACTTCTGATACATTATACCACCTTAAAGGTTTAAAGGAGAGGGAGGTATTAAGAGTTGCGGTGATCTTATGGAAAAGCTAAAAACATATTTGGAAGAAGTACATCGAAAAGCAAGCTATGCAGAAGAACTTTATGGGATTAAAATAAGGTACGTCCCCATTATAGTGGAAGAAAAAACCGTTGTACTTGATAGATAAAGAGACTTGAAGAGAAGATTATAGAAAATATTGAAAACGGCACGGTGGAGCTTTACCTAACGATTACTTTTGGAGAGGATATTGGATTAAGATAAACAGCCCCCGCAAACAATTGGGAGAAGTTTTAGATAATCTCCATCTTTGACTTGGTACTCTTTTGAAACGCGTTTTTCATTTACAAGTAGATGATGTTCAGCATCGCTTATCCCCCATATTTTTGAGGATTTCCCCTATGGTGGCTCCATCTCGGACTTTTAGTTCAATCTCTGCTCTGTGTTTTAATGCAAGCTCTCCATAGAGCCTAATCTTCACTTTCATTCTTAAGTTCCTCCAAAAATACCTCCACCTTCTTGTACACTTCTTCAGGGGCTTCTTTTAATGGGGAGCTTTTTATCTTAGGTTTTTCGAGGCCTATAATGAGCTTCTCCAGAAATTTTATAGCATTTTCCATAGCTTCTTCTTCTGTAGTCCCGGGAGGAATGTTATTGTCAAAATAATACCAACTATCTTTTTCTTTGTCATATAAAGTTAAACTAGGGAGCCACTCACCGCATTCTCCTCCAACACTTAGCTCAATCATGATTTTATCATTTTCAAGAAAGCCTTGTTTAAGTTTTTCATGCCACATTAATCTCACCAGAAAAGAATAAGAGAGGGGATTTAAAAATCTTCAGCACTTTTCAAATTCAACTTTTGTTGGAGTTGGGTTCGCCAAATTATCGCTAACTGGGCAGCGTTCTTCTACCTGTTCAAGCCATTTCTTGAGAGTCTCTTCATCAGCATCGGTTTTTACTTTGACTTTAACTCTAATCTCTTTGTATCCGGCTCTTTGATTGCCTTGGCCATAGAGTTTTCCGGGGTTAAAGACACCCTCAACTTCTATGTTCAAATCTTCAATGTTTATTCCCATATCTTTGGCTACAAGTGTTGCAACGATGTTTATACACCCTGCAAGAGCAGCAAGGGTGTAATCTAGAGGGCTTGGAAATTTCCCTCCTACTTTGTCAATTGAAATTTCAAAGTCTCTAGCTTTAACTTTCATTTTTGTTGGAGAAACCCTTTCTCCTACCACTTTAATTGCCATGTCTTTATATTCGACCATGGGTATCACCATGTATTTTTTGGTCACAAAACTTTAAAAAGTTCGTCAAAACCTAAAGTTTAAAAGAAAAAGTTAGAGATTTAACCGCTTTTTAATTCTTTGAAGTTCTCTTTTTGCATCTTTTAAGCCAAGTTCTTCGAGGACTTCCTCTTTTGGAAGGCCATTTTCGTCATAGCCAATTTCTTTGTAATACTGCTTCACTTTTGCTTTAATATCATCTTTACTTGGGGCCTTTCCTTTAACAGGCCCATTTGGTAATGGTTCGTAGAACCTTGAGGGATTATCATCATCTTTTCTTGGATCCCAGTAAACATCCGGGCCACCTAGGAGGAGAAGGATCCTTTGGAGGTGTATTACTCTCATCCCGATTTCATTGAACCACTGCTCGGGTTTTATGTTAAAACCAGTTACTGCGTTTCCAAACTCTAAGATATTCTCGAAGCCAGGTTGTGTGACAAAGGAACATATTACTGCTGAGTCATAGAAAGCGTTAACCATTTCGCCTTCATAACTTCTCGCTGGTAAGGCTACTGTTGAAGTGTGATCCCCACCTTGAACTGAGACTGCATAACTGATGTCTTTTGTATAATCAAGGTCGCTTCTTACTCCATGTGCTCCGATACCTATTCCTTTCACATGCACGGCGTATTTTGTGACATCTATCCCGTTTGTTTTGGAGATTTTTAATGCAACCCTATATGTCCCATCTGCTAATATCTCTCCAATTCCTTCTTTGTTGGCTATTAAGTGTAAAAGTTTTGCAAAAGCTTTTTCGTCTCCCCACTTAAGTTCGAAACCAATATCGTCTTTTGTTAGAATTCCCCTCTGATAAAGTTCAGCCACAAATCCCAAAGTATTTCCAGCGTTTATGCCATCTAATCCGAGTTCATCCACAAGGTATGATAGATAAACGATTTTTTCTGGCTCGAAGATTCCAAGATTAGTCCCCAGATATGCTTGGAGCTCATAGTCAGGTGCATCTGTAATTGCTCCCTTGTATGGGCCGTAACGAAGGTATGAAATCTTCATACAGTTGATTGGGCATCCATAGTCGGCCCAATATTTCTTTATCCAAGCTCTATTCTCGAAATTGGCCACACTTATCTCTTTGTTATCGTGATACTCTTCTTGCCAGTTTCTTATAGGTTCACTTGAGCGATCATGGCCGACACTATAACCTCCAGCTCCAGTCCCCCATTCTCTAAACGTGGTTGATGAGAACGATTTTCTCCAGAACTCCCTTAAGAGCATCTTTACTTTCTCTTTGTCATAAACTTCTGGAAGGGCTTTGCTTCCTTTTACGAGTATGGCTTTAAGATTCTTGCTTCCCATAACCGCTCCATAACCGCCATAGCCAGCCGCATGCATGAGTTTTGTCATTATAGTAGCAATACGCACTTTGTTCTCTCCAGCCCGTCCTATATACATCATTGCAGGCTCTTTTGGGATTCCTTTCAGCATTTCTTTCTTTTTTATCTCTTCGTGAACTTCTTTAAGAAGGGTCTTGTAGAGTTCAGTTCCCCCCATACCCCAGTATTTGCCTGCGTCCCTTATCTCCACGGTATCGTTGTGGACAAGAAGATACACTGGGCTTTTAGCTTTGCCCTGTATTATAACTCCATCATAGCCTGAGGTTTTAAGTTCTAAAGCGACCTCGCTGCTTAGCACGCTCCCTACAACACCGTTGCTTTCTGGGGATTTGGAAATAACAGCAGTCTTCATTCCGGGATAATAGCCAGTTAGAGGTCCACTTAGAATCAAGAGCAAGTTTTCCTCACCGAGAGGCTCAACAGTCTCCCATCTCTCTCCAAGCTCTTTCCAGAGAAGGTAGGTACCTAGCCCCCTGCCTCCATAGAACTTCTTAAGAATCTCTTCGTCAAGTTCAATCTCCTTTATCTTCTCCTTTGTTAAATTGATGTCAAGAAGCTTTCCGGTATAACCGTCCATTTTTCTCACCTTAAAAATTCTTCTCCATACATTTTTCTTGCAATCTCAAAGCTTTTTTCTATGGGGTCTTTTGCAAAGGTCTTGAAAACAGATCTGTAGTTTCCTTTAACTAGTTTTAGAGCGTCATGACCAGCTTCATGACAGATTTCGACACACTTAGGCTCTCCACCACAGAGATCACATATAACTACACTTCCTTTGTCTGTTGGAATTCTTGGAACTTTTCCTGGACATGCTGTGATGCATGCACCACACTCGGTACATTTTTCTTCTTCAACAAGAACCGCGCCTGTTTTTTCATCTACACTCAAAGCATTCACCGGGCAGGTGTTTACACATGGATAATCTGGACATTGGACGCAAGTATGGGGCACATCAACGCCGGGCAAGAGCTCAAAAACTCTTATCCTTGATGCTTCCGGCCAGATAATTCCTTCATGTTCTAAAGAGCATGTTATTTCACACAATCTGCAGCCACTGCATTTATCAGGGGTTATCAGGATCCAAACTCTCTCGAAAATTTCGTGTTGGATGTTTTGGGGTTCATTCTCGCTCATGATATCACCAAAAATACTCTATGTTTTCTTTTTATATAAGGATTACGCAAATTAGAGCGTTCAAACTAATTTCTGAAGGAAACACTTAAAAACCCAATTCTTGTAGAAGGGGACATGAAAAAAGCGGAACTGATCCTCCTAGGAATTACAACCATATGGGGACTTACCTTTCCGGCCATGAAGATTAGTCTTGAGTATCTCTCCCCGGTTCTTTTCTTGGCATATCGCTTTGGCATTGCTTCCCTTCTTATGTTGCTATTTTTTGGTAAAAAAGTTCTGAAAAAAGAAACGCTTTTTGGGGGCTTTGTTTTAGGGTTTACCTTGTTTTTTGGACATGCCTCTCAAATCATTGGGTTGAAGTATACCTCTGCATCGAATTCTGCATTTATAACCTCCCTCTACGTTGTTTTTACCCCATTCGTGGCTTATGTGCTCCTTGGAGATAAGTTAAAGGGTGGGGATTTTCTATCTCTGGGTGCCGCTATAGTCGGCTTATATTTGATATCTGGTGCAACACTCCGCTTTAATTATGGGGATTTGTTAACAGTTCTTTGTGCAATTTCATTTGCATTTCAGATAGTCTTGATCCATAAGTTCAAGGAAAAGAATTATTTAAGCTTGGCATTCTGGCAGATATTCTGGAATTTTGTATTTTCATTGAGTTATGCTCTAATTGTGGAGGGGTTCGCTTTCCCAAGAGAAACAGTACCATGGGTTGGAATACTTTACACTGCAGTTTTAGCAACAGTAATTGGCTTTACTTTTCAGATAAAGTATCAAAAAGAAACAAAAGCACATAAAGCAGCATTGATTTATTCAGCTGAACCTATATTTGGGCATATTTCTTCATTTTTGACTATAGGGGAAGTATTGAGTTCAAGAGGGTATCTAGGAGCAATACTAATTCTGGTTGCAATATGGAATGAAATAAGAAAGGATATTGGTTAAAAGCTAATCTGTGGAGTTGCATCGGGAGAAGTTAGTGGTTTTTGTACTTTTTGTCTGATTCCAATTTCTAGAACTTCTTTGACCCTTTTGATATCAACTATCGTGTTTATACATCCTGCTCTTAGTAATGGGACAGCTTGGAGGGGGATCTTTAAGATGGAAAGTTTTTCACTGGCCTCGGCCAGCTCGGGCCAGCATGCTATTCCAATTGCTGCTTTTATTTCACCCTTTGGAACCTTCTCTTTGAGGATTTTCTTTACCAAACTTCCCCCAGGAACCACGTAGAATTGCTTATATCCAAGCTTCTCTCCATATTCTATTATACCTCCAATTGGGCATTTCCCACATTTTATGCATTCCCATCCATACTCGCCAAATTCAGCAGGGCATTCCTTTACATTCCTTAGACATTGGGGGATGAAGACGGCACGTTTTTCAATAGGTACTCTTGCGAAGTCTTCTTTGTATGCCTTGTTTTTTATCTCGACGTAAATTTGGTCGGTGAGCTCTTCATCCTCGCTTATTAGAGATAAGGCCATTCTAACTGCATTTCGCGTGCTTAGATCCGACCCAATTGAGGCCAATTTTGCTATTATGTTTTCAATTCCCATTTTTTCACCTTTCGGAATGATGGAATTTAAAGTTATAAACTTTTGGAATCACACAAGTATTCTTTTTAGGATTTGTAGCTCTCTTTCATCCCAAGCCCCTTTTTCAATCACTAGTATAAGAGTCCCACCATATAAACTCGTGAAATCTTTTAATGAAGCAAAGAATTTTGCCAATGATTCAAATCCATTGTATGTTTTTAGGTATTCCGGACAGTCTATAATAATAACCCCTCCAAACCCTTTGTTTTTGGCTTCTTTGAGGTATCTAACGGAGGTATCAATTATGAACGCCAAGTTAGTTGGAGATATGGAGTGTCTCACCTCTACAGTCGATATGAAAAATGTATTCCATGCCTTTGGAACCTTTGAGTCCCTAACAAATGCCAGCACGGGGATGTCTTTCAATTCATCCTTCATTGAGGAATACTCAGTGAGACTAATCAACACAACGCCGGGATGAACGTATGTTTTTACAGAGGGTCTCTCAGGCTTTATGAATTCTTCCGCAAAGACGAACTTTATCATTACATAAGCAGAAACAATGCTAAAAATAGCTCCAAAAGTGAAGCCTATAGGGGTGAACCAATCTACTCTTCTCGTTATTGGGAAATCAAGCTCGTGAAGGCCATATATCAACAGAACAGTTCCTAGATAGAGCGCTCGGTGGTTATAGATTTTCCGTACGTAGATTATTATAGCTCCCGAAAACATTATGAATAGGGCAGAAACTGCATAGGGGAGGCCGAGAACCACGAACCAATCTGAAGAGTAATCTAAAATTCCTAACAGAATCCCATAAATACTTATTATTGGTGGAATTGTAGATAATATTCCCAGTTGTTTGCTTCCAATACCCTCTTCCTCTAAGAGGACAATAACACCATAGAACAGGAACATTGCCCAAAACGCTTCGGATAAAGAGAGAGCATGCAAACTTTCAATTATGTCAGAAACTACTGAAAAAGCTGCAGCAATCCATGAGAGAGACCAGTATAATGCTGGTTTCCTTTTATGTTTCCAATAAACATAAGCGAGAAATAAAGCTCCCACTATTTTTGCAGAGAGGCTGAATGATTGGCCAAGGAGGAGCAAGGTGGGATTCATACATTTCCCCAGTTTTAATATTAGAGTCTCCATGTATATAACCACTTCGGTTTTGCTTCTTAGAGATTTTTTAAACCTTCAATGCGCTCTTAATATGGAGAGTTCAATGAGAATTGAAGAGGAGATTCAAAGGACTCAAAAACTATTTTTGGTGTTTAGAGGAGAAAGGAAATATAAACCACTCCCAAGAGGAAAAGAACTAACCCTGGGATCAGCATCGCTTTGTAAACTTTACCTAGATCTGCGTTGTAATATTCTGCAGAAAATACTAAACATAGGTGAACCGGGCTAAAGAGCATCCCCATGTATCCGCTTAAGTAAGCAAGGGCTATCTTGTCAAAGCCTGTGAAGAAAGGAAGCAAGAGGGGGAACGCCATACCAACATAAGCGAAGCTAATTCCTGTCATTAATCCTATCAAAAATGGAGTTAATGTTATTACAAGTACCACAGGTAGATTTAATTCCATAATTGTTTTGGGTAGGGCTTCAACAGCCCCAGTAACCTCTAGGAGCTTGTTGAAATACATAATGGAAAGCAGAAGAAATATTATTTTTGGTTGAAGTGCATATTTCACGAGTTTTTTATGGTTTATCCTATTAAAGTGAGGTATTAACGCAGATAAGAATCCAATAAAGGCGCCATAGACCATGTCATAACCTAAAACAATGGAGATAAGGATTATTACCATAATGGGGTAGGTGCTTTTAAGAAATAGCTTTAGTCCTTCTTTTGTATTTCTATTTTTGTCTTCTTGTGATTTTATTGGCCGTAGGAAAAAGAGGTATCCAACTAGGATCATAACTAGTGTCAATGAAAACATTTTGGTGCTAAACTCTCTAACAGTTATGTCTAAAATGGCCGATGCGATTATTATTGCTTGATACATAGGCCAAGAGTGTTCCCATATATGCCTGAACCAGTAATTGATGATGGTTTTTCTCTCTGGTGGGACGTTAAGTTTATCGGCGATGGTTTCTATCATTGGGGCAGAAACTAAGGCTCCAGCGGGCATTGGTAGTAACCCTATTAAAGCGGGAAGGGCAGCTAGAGAATATTTTTCATTTGGGAAAAGATCTTTTGTGGCCTTTTCCATTAGTTTTAAGTATCCTATTTGAGAAAAGATGCCAGTTAAGGCCATTATAGAAACTATAATTAGGATAAGCCGCACTGTAGACCATTCAGTTGAGGAAATATAAAGAGAAGTGAGAAGTTTTTTAGGGCCTAAGCCAAAAAGAACTCCCAGAAGGAGAGATCCTAGAAATATTGATACTCCGATGTTTATCTTTAGTCTGATGAATCCGATGATAACTCCAAATGACACCAAAAGATAAAGGAGCTCATTCATGATTTTCACCGAGATATTAAAGTGTAGATAGATATCTTAGCAGGGTTTATAAGACTATCTCCAGTTTTAATAACAAAGAGTTGATAAAGTATTGAGGTTGATTGGTTTTTTGGAAGGACTCCAATAGAGCACTAATATACTGAGGAAAAGTCAAAAGAATTTATTATATGAAACCCTTGTCCTTAAGGCCGGGGGGAGGTCAGAAACCATGTTATTCGGGTCATAATGACCGAGAACAGAATAAGAGGGAGGTTCGAAGAAGAAAGACTCGTAGAAGTGAAGACTTGTGCTTGTTTTTCATTATTTTTGTTATTAAGTTTCGGCAAAAGATTTATAAACAAAACTCCACAATTTTGACCGATGCCCATGAGGGGGGAGTGTTTTATCCTTCGCTTTGCATTTTGCCCATGATTCCTTGGGCTATTCTACTAACCCAATCTATTCTATAAACTGTAGGAGGTTTTTGATATGATAAAAGAGCCAGAGATGAAAGAATATAATCCACAGGTCTTAGAAGAGAAAATAGAAAAGTTCTGGAAGGAAAATGACATCTACAATAAAGTAAAAAAAGCCCGAGAAACTGGCCCTGATTATTATTTCCTTGATGGGCCCCCATATGTAAGTGGTGCCATTCATTTAGGTACTGCATGGAACAAAATAGTAAAGGACATGGTCATACGTTTCAGAAGCATGCAAGGGTATAACGTTAGGAGACAACCAGGGTTTGATATGCATGGCCTTCCAATAGAGGTTAAAGTTGAGCAGGCCCTAGGATTGAAGTACAAGAAAGAGATAGAAGAGAAGGTGGGAGTTGAGAACTTCATAAAGAAGTGTAGAGAGTTTGCTTTAACTAATCTTAAAATCATGACCGAGCAGTTTAAAATGCTTGGTGTTTGGATGGATTGGGAGAATCCATACATGACAATCAAAAATGAGTATATAGAATCTGCATGGTTTACCTTAAAGAAGGCATGGAGGAAGGGTCTATTAGAGAAGGATCAGAGAGTCCTTCACTGGTGTCCAAGATGTGAAACGGCTTTAGCAGAGCATGAAGTAAGAGGAGAGTACAAAATAAGAGAAGATCCTAGTATCTATGTAAAATTCCCAGTAGAGGGGAGAGAGAACGAATATGTTTTAATATGGACAACTACGCCATGGACTCTTCCAGCCAACTTGGCCGTTACAGTTCATCCTGAGTATGATTATGTAAAGATAAGAGTAAATCTTGAGGATAGGGAGGAATACTGGATAATAGCAAAAGCTCTTGTGGATAAAGTTCTAGAAGAGGTTGGAATGAAAGGGGAAGTGATTAAGGAGTACAAAGGCAAAGATCTTGAGGGACTTCGTTATGTCCATCCCTTCCTAGAAGAATACCCAAGACAGAAAGAATTCAGGGAAAAATATGAATGGGCACATTGTGTAATCTTAGGTGAACACGTAACTCTGGGAGAGGGTACTGGCTTGGTTCACACAGCTCCAGGGCATGGTGAAGAAGACTTTGAGATAGGAAAACAATATGGGCTACCAATATACTCCCCGCTTGATGATGAAGGAAGGTACTTCGAAGGCAAATGGAAAGGCAAATTCGTCAAAGATGCGGATCCTGAGATAATAGAGTACTTAAGAGAAAAGGGTCTTCTTCTGAAGCCAAGTACTGTGGAGCACAAATATCCACACTGTTGGCGTTGTAAGACACCTTTGATATTCAGG
>Ga0116200_10000859_pt1 | contig 11079 bp, 9 predicted proteins | sample Mar14436cmmetaG_FD_94478 | JGI IMG/M metagenome (GOLD analysis project Ga0116200, IMG submission 94478) | Marine hydrothermal vent microbial communities from Guaymas Basin, Gulf of California to study Microbial Dark Matter (Phase II) - Marker... ... | reverse complement strand
TTACTACATTGATATCCCATATGCAATGAAGCCGAGGAAGAAATAGTAGCAAATTGAAGCAGAGATTAAGAAATTGATAAAGAAGGGATAGTTAAAGATTTAGTTAATAACTCCCAAACCGAAAGGTTTTTATTCTGTATGTGCAATATTCTAATATGCCCGAATCAAAATCCAAGCCGGAATTCAGGGCTGCTGTCGGGCTTTCGAGGGAGTGGGATGCCAGAAAGGCAGGTAGGGAGGTTGCCAGAGACACTCTTGAAAAACTGGGTACAGATCCAGATTTCTTTCTCCTCTTTTCTACAATCCACTACGAGAAGTGGGGTGGATTCAAGGAATTCTTAGCTGGGGTGTGGGACGTTCTTCCCGAAGGAACTCCTTTGATCGGCGGGACCGTTGCCGGATTTATAATTCCTCAGGGCTGTTTTACCAGAGGTGCAACTGCTCTGGCTGTTTCCTATCCGAATATGGATGTGGCTGTTGGTTATGGTAAGAATACAAAGAGAGCACCACATCTGGCTGCTAAGCAGTGTGCTGAGATGATTAAGAGGGGGTTGAGGGGGAGTAGGTATGAGAATAAATTTATTTTTAGCTTAATCTCTGGACCAACAATGCCTATTTTTCCAATTTTTGGAAAAAAATTTGTAATAAAATCAAAAGCATTTGGCTTCCTTACTAGGTATCTAATGGATGTATCTGTCGTATTATTACAAAAGGGATACGGTAGGGAAGATGAGGTTCTAAATGCATTGTCGAAACTTTTTCCTGATTTCTATTTTCTTGTTGGTTCCTCTTCAGATGATAATAATGTTGTAGATAACTATCAATTCTTTATGACAAATTGCTTAACAAATTCCGTAGTTGCTTTAGCACTCAAAATAGATTTATCATTGGATATAGTATCAGCTCACGGATTTAAAGAGCGTGAAATATGTCTCAATGTAACATCTAAATCTTCAGGAGGGAGAATAATTAATAAGTTAGATAATTCTCCGGCAGTAGATAGGCTTTTAAAAGTTTACAAATGGCCAAGTGATTTCTTGGAGGGGTGGATACATAGGAAAACTTTCTTTTGCCCTCTTGGTTTTAGAAACAAAGATAATATGTTATGTCCTGCTGCAATAGGTGCTATAATGGGCAATAGTTTTTCATTTTCCTATGGTATTACTAACAATGAATTACATCCACTTACAGCTTCTGGTAGAGATTTAGTAGATGTTGCAATAAAATCAATATCTAAAAACAATCAAAAATCGCAATTAGCTCTTGTTATCTCCTGCTGTGCAAGACTTGTAACATTGGGTGAGAAAATAAATTACGTGTATGATAACTTTAAGACATCCTATGGTAAAAAACCTTTTTTAGTACTTTATGGCTTGGGTGAAGGAGTATATCTACCAGATAAATCCCCCATGTACTTAAACGAATCTTTTAATATTTGCACTTTTGGATAATTCCACTATTTCTGTAAATGCCTCTCTATTCTTTTCATTATAACCTCATATTCGGTTTCTTTTAAATCTATAATCTCTTGAGTAGAAAAAATTTCTGCACACAATCCCAAGTGGAGTAAATGCCTTTTTGTATCATGAGGACGAAATCCTTCACTTCGTATAATGTCAATCATTCTATCTGATTCTCTAAACTGAGGAAGTTTAGTATAAACCATTTGCCTATATTCCTCCTCATCCATATATCTACTCCTAGTATTGCTTGCTATTCTCCCTGCTATCTCGCCACACACAATTCCAGGAATTATTCCCTCCACAAATGGTTTTATATTTTGATTAGCAGCATCTCCAGTTAGAATAACATTACCATAAATCCATTTATCTGTTAGATATCCTACAGGTGCTTCCCCACTTTTTTCATCCATTATCACTCTATTTTTAAGTTGTTCTTTCACAATATCCAACTTTATAAATTCTTCAAAATGTCTTTCAAGTTCTCTTTTATTCTCCTCAATAGTAGTTCCAACACCTACACTTGCAACATTTCTTGATTTCGGCATAATATATGCATACGATCCTGGTGCAAAATCACCAAAGAATATTTGATCATAGTGTGGATGCTCCAAGTTTAAATTTCTCATATCGTATGCAATTAACTCTCCAATATCACCTTTTCTAACTTTTCTTACACCCAAACGTCTTGCAACTGTGGATTTAACACCATCAGCCCCAATTACAATTTTAGGTTTGATTTCCTTCTCACCCTTTGGAGTCTTAACATGTGCTTTTTTTACTATGTAGTCATCATTGAAATCTAGATCTACTAGTTTAGTGCTTGTAAGAAACTTGGTACCAGCCTTAACAGCTTCATCTACCAGCCATTTATCAAATTTTTCTCTATTTATATTATAGCCCTGCCATTGTTCACCCGTTCTTTCAATAGTTATTCCCTCTGCCCAGAATCGCATACCTCTCATTTCCCAGATTAATTGCTCTTTTGGTATTGGAAATGGGAGGTAAGGCATGAGATATTTACTAATGCTTTCCGCACATTGAATATTCATTCCCGCAGCAGGATCTTTTTCTATTAATATAGTCTTAGCTCCCCCCATCGCTGCAGCTCTTGCAGCCGATGAGCCAGCCGGCCCAGCCCCAACAACCAGAATATCACAGGAGATTGCCATTTTAATTAATGTTATATTGTTATTAAATAATCTATTACCACCCTGCTTCATTAGCTAAATCGTATGCTTTGTATAGTTTTATGTATTTTCTATAGAGTAAGAGTGTTTTAATGTATAGAACACTACGCTGATAAAAGCTATCCATATTTACATCCTTAAATGGCTCTATATGTTTTTGTAAATCTCTATTATTCATATTCTTTAACTGCTTAAATGATTCATTGAAAACATCAGAGGAAAAATCTGTTCTTAACCATTCGCTCTCATATTTCTTAGGGTTACCATTGATTATCGCATTTGCTACTATTTTTCCAGCAATCATTCCAGCTCTTATGCCCCCCTTTGTTAGCGCGTTTGTTTGGCAGGCAGCATCTCCAACCAAGAGAATTCTTCCGTGAACGTACCGATTTATACCACCATATCCAATAGCACGGGATTGTTTCTCCAGTATCTCTCCCTTTGGCTTGAAGATCTTGTCCCTTATGAGAGGATAACCAATCTTCGTTTTGCCTTCGTGCGGGAATATCCACTCATAATCTCCTCCATATTTTTCATCGTATTTGAATACAAGTGTACCCTGTTCTGGTTCTTTATCGATGATGTACTGAATAAAATTTCTAGTTCTTCCGGAAATGCCCAAGCTCTTTCGAATCATAGAATTAGCGCCATCCGCAGCTATCACATAATCGTAATCTTTTGATTCATCTCCAAATTTCACATTGACTTTGCTGTCTCTCTGGCTTACTGCCTTTACTGGTTTATTTTCAAAATATCCATCTTTTTTTCTAAATTCATCTATTATGGATTCAAGGAACTGTGCTCTATCTAAGATATACCCTTTTACAGGAGTATCTATCTCAATATCGCCGGGCCAATACTCTCTGATTAATTTTATCTCCTCAACAATTCCTCTTGGCTTCAGCGGGAGCAGCTCATCAAATAGATATTTACTTACTGCCTCACCACACATGTCATGATATTGTTTATACATCTCAGAATCTAATCGCTCCACTAAATCAACGTTAATTGAATTGCTTTTGTCATGATGTTTAATAAAATAAGCAGCACTAACACCAGCCGGCCCAGCCCCAACAACCAGAACATCAAACTTACTTACCATTTTGATTTACTTATAATAGGTCTACTGATGCTATAAACCTTGATGCTGAGACTGTACTGTTCTACAAGGAGATACATCATATCGAAGAATAGGAAGGCGAAGAGGTATAGATATCGGAAGAATCCAAAAATAGTTAGGACTAAGACTCCTATCTTCATTGCAGATCTATGAAGAAAGAATTTCTCTCCAAATTTTTTTAGTGTGGAGTTATAAGGATTTCTTCTATTATCATTACTTAGTCTCCTCATCTCTTTTCTTTTGTCAGCCCAGTCATTGCCTATCTCATCTATAATCCCGGAGAGGATCAGAATTCCAAAGGGAATCCATTCTATTTTCATGATTCCATGGAAGATTATGGGTAGTAGTAAGAGTATTCCAGTGCCCATATAAAATGCGGGATTGTCTATCTTTCTTGTAACTGCCACAACTACAAATATTGAAAAGAAGATTGTTGCTGATGGAGGATCTGAGATTATGAGAGACGCCATCAGAATTCCGGATGGTATTGCAACGAGGTTTGCTTTTTTCTTGCTAAAGACGCCAAGGTCGTATGCCTGATCTATATATTTTATCCCAGCTCCGAGCAGTCCGTAGCTGAGGATTATAATAAGTGCGCGTTCTAACATTTTCTTAAATAAAATTACATCAATCAGGTATAAAAGCCTTTAGCAAGGTTGGTAAGGAACAGGTAATCCTCTTATCTGAGATTTCCTCGTTACATGAATGGGGGCGATAATCGTGGATTTGGTTGCAATTAGGCTGATTGTGTTCTACAGCCCCAACAACCAGAACATCACACTTAATTGCCGTTCTATTAATCTAATTAGAGTAACTGCGCCCTTATATCAATGCCTCATACAATCCAAATCAAACCCAGAATTCGGCCCTTATCGACCCAGAGGGTATTATCTCGCCAAGTTAATCCCCATGTTTTATCCAAAAGTTGTGGAAGAAACAGAATTTTCCCATCTAACTTCTCCAGCGATACCCAGTGGGGCCTCTCTTTTATCTTCCAATGGGATCTGAGATAGATTTCATATTACCTATTTCAGTAATTAACTATTAATCTAAAAATAAAATAACATAGCTATGAATTCAATAACATTCCTTGGAACTGGCGGTGGCAGATTTGTCCTTTTAAGTCAGAGACGTTATTCGGGAGGACTGTGGTTACATCTGGAATCTACCATAATATTGGACCCCGGACCTGGGGCATTGATTCGAGCATTGCAATTTAAAAAGGATCCTAAGAAACTGGATGCTATCTTGGTCTCTCACAGACACTTAGATCATTACAACGATGCAGAGTTAATGGTGGAAGCAATGACCTATGGAATGAAAAAAGATCGAGGCTATTTGGTTATAAATAAAGATGCTCTGGGATACATCTCAGATTATCATAAAAAATCTGTGAGGTTGATAATCCCAAATGCCGGGGAAAAATTTAGGATCAATGATTTAGAGATTCTGGCAATCCCCACATACAGACACGAGGATGGCATTGGTTTCAAATTCTTTTCAAAGAGGGGAACTATAACATACACCTCGGACACGGGATATTCCGAAGAGCTTCTCGATTATTACAGGGATTCGAGAATCCTGATCTTGAATACAATATTCCCGGCTTCAAAGGAGATAGAGACCCATCTGAATACAAAAACCGCAGCCATGATAGTAAAAGAGGTAAAACCGGAACTGGCTATTATACAACACTTTGGTATGAGTATGTTGAATGCCAGTCCGGAGAGGGAGGCAAAATGGATGGAAAATGAGACTGGAGTAAGGACGATAGCAGCCAGAGATGGGATGACTATCGATCTTAAAAATTTGATGGAATCTAAGGAGGAGGGACAATTGAAATTGGATGAATTTTAGGATGGAAGCAAATAAGATGAAAGGAATTAACAGAATAGAACTTGACAATGGTCTGGTTTTATTAATGGAAAAGAGACCGAATACCAAGAAGACGGCTCTTTTGGTTGGGGTAAAAGTAGGTTCAATAAATGAGGATGAAAGGCTGAATGGCGGGAGTCATTTTAATGAGCATCTGCTTTTCAAAAGCAATAAGTACAGGAGTGCCAGACAGATTTCAGAGGACCTGGAATATTCTGGGGCGGTTATAAATGCATACACAACCTGGAAATACACCGCATTTTCTGCCAAGGTACCATATAAAGAACTGCCTAAGGCTATTGAAATTCTCTTTCAGGCAGCCACAAATTTCAGTTATAGAGAGGATGAATTTGAAACAGAGAGGCAGGTAATCCTCACCGAGATTCAGAATTTTATCAATTCTCCAGAGAGGTACTCACTGACGGGGCTTTTCATTCCAAAACTCTTTGAGGGAACACCACTGGAGAGAACGGTGGAAGGCACAGTCGAGACTATGGGTTGTGTAAAAAAAGAGGAACTTGAAAAATTTAAAGAAAAATTCTATGTGCCGAATAACATGGTTATCGCCGCGGTGGGAAAATTTGATGAAAGAAAATTGGTTAGTAGTGTAGAGAACTTCTTTGGTTCATTGGATGCGAGAAATCTTCCCCACTCCCCTACTTCAATTGATTTAACAAATAGGAGGAGGGAAAAATTTGAGGAAAGAAAGGACATATCCCAGGTTTATATGTGTCTTGGCTATAGGGTTCCCGGTTTTTCTCATAGGGATGTCCACTCTTTGGACCTAATTTCAAGCATCCTTTCCGAGGGTCTTTCTTCAAGAATGTACAGGGAATTGAGAGAGAAGAGGGGCATAGGCTACAGTGTGGGAAGTATTTTTCATCCAATTGGCAGGGAGGGAATGTTCATTACTCACGTGGATGGCTTTGATCCCAAAAGAATGGAGGAAGCAAGGGATGTCATTCTAAAAATCTTTAAAGATTTGAAGGAAAATCCAATTTCCGATAGAGAATTCAATGGGGTGAAGAATTTGATGATATCAAGATATGATGACCAACTTGAGAGGATAATGGATAGGGCAATGATGCTTCTTGAAAAAGAGATATATAATATTCCATATGATTTCAGGGAAAAGGAAAAATTTATCAGAAAAATTTCCAAGAGGGAGATTCAGATCTCGGCTGAAAATTATCTCGGCGACGATTATTCCCTCACGATTTTGGGGCCGGAGGGATTTAGATGATTATTTGGATGATCATTACAAACTCATAAGGTGTCTTGTAATCAGGTGACAGTACTACCTCCCGAAGTTCAATTCTACAACCTCACATGAATTCCATGTTCCTTTAGATAATTCTTAACATCCCCGATTTTATACTTCCCATAGTGAAAAATGCTCGCAGCCAATGCAGCCTGAGCCTTTGTTTTCTGGAACACCTCAAGGATATGGCCCGGATTGCCACAGCCTCCAGATGCTATTACTGGAATTCTTACCCTCTCAGATACGGCCTTGGTTAATTCTATATCAAATCCATCATATGTACCATCCCGATCCATACTGGTCAAGAGGATATCCCCCGCTCCTCGTTCCTCCGCCTCTTTTGCCCATTCTATTGCATCAATTCCCGTAAATTTCCTGCCACCGTAGATAGAGCACTCAAACCAGCCATCCCTCCTTTTTGCATCTATCGCCACTACACAAGCCTGACTCCCATACCTATCTGCTATCTGATTTATCAATTCGGGATTTTCTATTGCGGCGGTATTTATGGTTACCTTATCTGCTCCGGAATTAAAGGCTGATCTGGCATCCTCTATACTTTTGATTCCACCACCCACCGTGAGGGGTATGAAAACATTTTTTGAGGTCTTCTTTATAACATTAACCATTGTCTCCCGTCTATCACTAGAAGCAGTAATGTCCAAAAAAACGATCTCATCCGCACCGTCTAAGTAGTACTTCTCAGCCAATTCCCAGGGAATTCCAGCATATCTAATTTGTTTAAATTCAATTCCTTTTACCACTCTGCCACTAGGAATTCCCAGATCGCAGTCGAGACATGGAATTATTCTTTTTGCTAACATCTTGTACTCCTTAAAAAATTTTTTAATATCAATAAACCTTTTTTTCCGGATTTTTCTGGATGAAACTGAACCGCATATATATTATCCCGGTTTATTACGGCAACAACCTCTGTACCGTATTCTGTTATAGCTATGATCATCTCTCTATTCTCGGGAACACAGTGGTAGGAATGCACAAAGTAGAAGAAGTCTCCGTTCTCTATTCCATCTAAGAGGTCTATACCCTTTTTTATCTCTATTTCATTCCAGCCCATCTGGGGGACCAGAACGTTATTTGGAAGTCTTATAACCTCTCCAGGGATTATTCCAAAACCAGGCTCTTTGCTCTCCTGGCTTTTCTCAAATAGAATTTGCATTCCAAGACAGATTCCAAGGAATGGAATTCCATCCTCAATAGAATCTCCAATTTTTTCCTCAAAGGGTAAAAGCTGTTTCATAGCATCGCCGAAGGATCCGACTCCAGGGATGACTACACCATCTGAATTCCCAAGTTCTTCTGCTTTACTTGTTACCTTGACATCCGCCCCCACCTTTTCCAATGCATTTCTGATACTGAAGATATTGCCCATGCCATAATCCACTATCGCTATCATTTCATCATATCCACAAACTCGTCGAAGAGGTAATAGTTATACCATGGTCCCGGGTGTGCCTCCGGATGGTACTGGAGTGCCATGATCGGTAATTCTTTATGTGTGATGCCTTCTACTGATCCATCATTCAGGCTTATGTGTGAAATTTCAATATCATCTGGCAGTGATTTTGCGTCAACAGCAAATCCATGATTCTGTAATGTAATATAAACTTTTCCCGTCTTTAAATCCTTGACTGGATGATTACTACCTCTATGACCAAATTTCAGCTTATAGGTTTTTGCACCAAAGGCTAAAGCCATGATCTGAAGTCCCAGACAGATACCGAACATTGGAATTTCCTCAGAGATTAATTTTTTCACTGTTTCAATCACATAATCCACACTCTCGGGATCTCCGGGACCATTGGAGACTAATATGCCATCTGGTTCATACTGCAGAATTTTATCCGCAGATGCTCTTGCTGGAATCTGTATTACATTGATCCTTCTCTCTAATAAAAGATGAATAATGCTCTGCTTCACCCCACAATCTATCAGAACAATGGTTCTTTTGCCATTAACATCGTGTTTCTTTGGTTTTTTTATCGACACCAGACTCACGAGATCGAGATCGGAAATATTTCTTAGATTTCTTGCCCTCTCCTTCAAATCCTCTATCTCTTTCTCTTCATATGGATATTTCAGGATTCCATTCATCACCCCATGGATTCGAATCTTTCTGGTCAGGAACCTCGTATCTACACCCTGAATCCCTGGAATTTCATACTCTTTAAGAAATCCATTTAAGGTATTTTTTAATTTAGCATGGCTTGGATTCTCTGTCAATTCCCGAATTATGAGAGCCTCTGCCTGTATTTTATCTGACTCGAAATCTTTATCGTTTACCCCATAATTTCCAACTAAGGGGTAGGTCATCATCAAAATCTGATATCTGTAGGATGGATCTGTAAGAGCCTCCTGGTAGCCAGACATGGATGTGTTGAAGACTACCTCGCCCTCTGCCGTGCCTTCTGCACCAAATCCCATACCTTTAACTACGGTCCCATCCTGCAGAATTAATGCTGCATTTTTAGTATTGTTTTTACTCATCATCAAATTATTGGATTGAGATAAAATATTAGAAGACTACGAATTATCCAACAGCGAATTATTCCACAGTGACAGATTTTGCCAGATTCCTCGGCTTGTCTGGATCTAGGCCCTTGGCGGTTGATATATAATATGCCAGCAAATGCAACGGCACAATATACAAAATTGGTGACAGCAGTGGATCACAAACCGGAACCCTCAGATCACCATCCTCTCCAACCATGATGATGGTGGCATTTCTTGCCCTCGCCTCCTGAACGTTACTTTCCATCTTCTCTTTAAGATCATCATTGGGTGAGATCGCAATGACTGGAACACCCTCTTCTAATAAAGCCAGTGGTCCATGCTTTAATTCCCCGGCAGGATATGCCTCCGCATGAACATAACTGATCTCCTTGATTTTCAATGCGCCCTCCAAAGCGGTTGGATAATTCAACCTTCTGCCGATATAGAAGAATATTTTTTTATCCTTTAATTTCTCTGCCAGTTTCTTTATCTCACCTTCATTATCCAGTACCTGTCTAATTTTATCAGGAATCTTATGGAGATCATCAAGAATCTCATTCATATACTGTTCATTGATATTTCCTTTCTCCCTCGCAAGTGAAAGACAGAGCAGAGTCAGGGAGACTAATTGACCAAGGTAAGCCTTTGTGGAGGCAACGGCAATCTCCGGTCCAGAATAGGTATAGATGACATCATCCGATATCCTAGTAAGAGAGGATCCCACCACATTCACAACACTTGTAACATACGCTAGTTTTTTTCTGGCTTCTTTTACGGATGCAATTGTATCAGCTGTTTCCCCGGATTGCGAGATTGCAATTACAGCACAGTCGCTCCCAAGAGAATTTACCGTAGAATATCTAAACTCTGATCCAACGATAGCCTCGGAGGGGATACCAAATCTTTCCAGGAGATATTTGGCAACTAAAGCGGCATAAGATGCAGTTCCACAGGCTACAAAATAAATGCGATTGAAATTCTTCAGTTTCCCTGCAATCTCCTCTATTTTATTTATTCCATTCAATGCATTTCTCACCGCATTTGGCTCCTCGAATATCTCCTTGAGCATGAAGTGTTCATAGCCCTCCTTCTCAGCCTCTTCAATATCCCATTCTATCTCCCGGATTTCCTTCTTTATTTCGTCTCCGGTCTCCAAGTCTTTGATAGTTACAGAATTCTTCTTAACTATCCCATATTCAAGATCATCCAAGATGATAATCCTTCTGGTCTCTGGAAGAACCGCGGGGGTATCTGATGCTATGAAGTTTTCCCCATCACCAAGACCTATAATAAGTGGGCTTTCCTTTCTCGCCAATAAGATCATATCTGGATCTGATTTGCTTATAGCCACGATAGCAAAGCTTCCCCTCAGTTTTTTTACTGCCTTTACAAATGCGGATTCAAAATTTCCAGAATAAAACTCCTCAATCAGGTGCGGAATAACCTCGGTATCTGTTTCTGATAAAAATCTATGTTTCCTCTCAATTAATCCCTCTCTGAGTTCTTTATAATTTTCAATTATTCCATTATGAGCTATTGTAAACTGACTATTACAGTCGCTGTGTGGATGGGAATTTTCACGCGAGGGTTCTCCATGCGTAGCCCATCTGGTGTGTGCAATTCCCAATTTTGATTCTCTGCCGAGATTTAAATTTTTAC
>Ga0116200_10000857_pt1 | contig 11081 bp, 12 predicted proteins | sample Mar14436cmmetaG_FD_94478 | JGI IMG/M metagenome (GOLD analysis project Ga0116200, IMG submission 94478) | Marine hydrothermal vent microbial communities from Guaymas Basin, Gulf of California to study Microbial Dark Matter (Phase II) - Marker... ... | reverse complement strand
TACACTTTTGCTCGGCATTATCAAAGGATAAGGTGCAGACTAAACTCAGGTATTTTAGAAGAGGTATAAATATGGTTAAGCCATACGAGAAATTAACGGATGAAGGAACTATATTATATCTATCAGTAAAGTTTAAAACCCATAGGGATGCCGAAGCTTTTATAAGACAACTCAAGCTTCCTAGAAGTTTATTTAAAGTAGAAAATAAAAGAGTCTATACAAGCATAGACCTAATAGATGAAGTAAAAAAAGCGAAGAATATCGTCAAGGCTGAGGTAATGGAATTATCGGCAACATACCATAGACAGGTGATGGGAATTACGCCTTTGCTTTAAGGTTATTGTTCTTCTATGCCTAACTTTTGTCTGACTTGTGCCAGATACTTCTTTAAATCTGATATTAGATGCACTGGAGTTGGGTCAATACTTCTATAAATAGCTAAGTAGTAGGAGATGAGGTCAGTTAAATAGATCATCTCAAATATTTCGCTAAGCCTTTTCCCAGATTTAACGCTGATTTCTATAAAGTCGATATTCTCCTTTTCGAGGATCCTCTTAAGATAATCTATCCTTGCTCTTACATCTAAATCTTCCTCACTTCCTCTCAAAATAGCCACTAGTACTTTTTCCTTCTCTATCTGTATGGCCTCGAAAAGCATTATGTCGTTGTGATTCATTTCAGGAATATGATCAAATTTAGCCAGCATCTTACTATTTTCATTTAATTGATCCTTAAATCGCACTGCTACTGAGCAGTAAGGCCTATACGAATAAATTAGAGGAATTTTTCCCAAGATTTTCTTAGCATACGCCTTCGCTAAGTTTTTGTTCTCCCGAACTTCCCTCCTAATATTTTCCCTCATTTTAATCAGTTGACTATACGTGTACTTTATGTCTTCATCCATATCTATACGACTTAGCGTACTTAATGTAACGATCAACGGCATGGTAAGATATGATATAGCGCATCGAGGAGGGTATCCTGTAGGAATTTTAATGACAGGATAATTTTTTCTATTAAGCATACGCTCTAACTCTCCGTTCGATGTAACGCCAATTATGAAGTTATTCCTAGCCTGTATTACACGCTTTGTAGCACGTAATGTTTCATAGGTATTTCCCGAATAGCTTATCGAAAAGACCAATGAATTTTCCAATGCACATAGTGGCAATTTAAAATCCTTAACCAATAAGATTGGGACATTAATTTTATCATAAAATAAATCTACAGCTATCTCTCCAGCTATACCTGATCCTCCCATCCCTAAAACCACAACTTTATCAAATTCATGCTCAATTAATATCGTCTTTAAAGTTGGGAGCAGTGTTTCCTTGGATAAATTGTATGCTTTCATGAAATCATCCGGAAATTTGAACAATAGGGAATACATGTTTTCTTTATCTATTTCTTCGTACATTGTCCTACACCTTCATCTTACGGGTAGTCCTTTGGAGAGAGTAATCGTTTTAAATCTTTGGGCATCATCTGCCATATAAATATTGTTGAAAAGAACGTATATGTCCCTACAATTGGGGATGTATCTCTTACATATATCTGCCAGCGTATGTAGGTCGTTTTCAGTATACTTATACCTATAATTAACCTCCCTTGGACCTATACCATGAAGTCTAAAGTAACATACGTCATGATAATATACGGTTTCATGTTTAAATGGATCAACTACATGTATCAAGTCTAGTCTCCTACATATATCCTTAATGAGGTTGGGGTCTTTATGCCAGTCGCCCCTCGGCTCCCAGCCTATCACTATGTTCCCTCGATTTATGGTAGTTAAGAATTTCTCCATATTTAACACATTTTCCTCAGTGGCTCTAAATGACGGTGGAGTCTGAATTATACATATCCTTGCATCTAAGGCTTTACATATCTCTAGGGTCTTCTCCCATGCCTCAATATTTTCATCCGTCGGTCTTAAGAAGCCATATTTATCACGCTTTTTCGGCTCAATTTTCAATCCAGCCTTCCTCCAGGTCGGAGATGAAGGTGGATGAGTTATTACTTGCCAGGCTTTTAGAGTAAATTCGAAGTCTTCAGGAGCTTGATTGCGCATTTTAATGGCAGTCTCTTTTCTAGGTAGCTTGTAAAACGTATTCTGGAGCTCTATAAGCTTAAATACTTCAAAGTATTTCTTTCTTCCACCTCTCACAGACCATCCACAAGTGCCAACCTTAATCATCAAAATCTAAATTCCGCAAGCAAATTTAAAGCTAATCTTCAACATGTTTTTATCGACAATCATCGAATGAAGAATAATATTTTGACGTTTTTTGCATAGAAAATGTTTTTATAGTTCTAAAAACACTACTAAAACGTGGTAACATGCCCTTATCAGATGGAGAAAGGGCTTTACTCCTAAAACATGCATATTATGTAGCTAAGAACATTGTAAAAAGAACAAAATCTAAGAAAATATCCATTAAGCTAAGGACATTACTGAGATATGCCTACGTATCGTATGTGAGAAATACTTTCGACATTAGTACGATTAGAGGGCTTGTTCCTAGAATTAGACCGCCCTCCAGGTTCACAAGCCAATACGTGTATAGGGATATTGAAGATATGTTAAGGAGGAATTTTAAAGTAATGGTAGAAAGGAGGAGGCAACATACGTACGTCATCTTTTATAAAGAATAACTTTACTTCTGCTTTTTTACACCTCTTCTAACCTTTACCGCTATACCTCTTTTAAAGCTCAGCATTTCTTGTGCTGCCAATACAGCTCTTCCAATAGCTAAAAGTCTATCCTCTTCATCCACCACCAGTACTTCCTCGCCAGCACGTATTTCTGGATCGACATTCACCACGTGTTTAGCAAATACATTTCTACCCTCCGCAATTATATCAGCCACATCCTTCCTTACAATAACTCTTCTACAAGGAAATGGTAGAAGCTTATGGAGAATTTTAGCTCCTTCTATGTTCAATACTATAAAACCATCGCTAGCTCTAACGCTTGCTATTAGCTTATCGTTTAGATATATGTAGCGTATCCTACCAGTATTCTTAGACTTTATGTACGTCACCCTACCCTGTTTCAAAAGCTTATCCCCTAAATTTCCTCCATACTGGTAGTTTAGCGTGCATCTAATTCTTTCCAGCTCCTCCATGCTCCATCACTAATGTCCTCCTCGTTAGTCTAAGAGAACAAAAATAAAAGAGAATATCAGCTAATAAAAATTAGTGATAATATATGCTATGTGAACTTTGTGGAAGGGAAATTAGGGGGAAAGCTTATAGGGCACGATTTAACTCCAGTATCCTCATAATATGTAGCTACTGTGCTAGCAAACATCGCAACAGTGTTATAGGGGAGTATGTGACTAATGCTCCTAGATACACGGTCAAGCCGAAGAGGTCGAAATTTTTCCTCGACAAAAGTGAAATGTACGAGATCGTTGAGGACTGCGGTGAGAGAGTACGGGAGGCAAGGGAATCTCTCGGACTAACGAGGGAGCTATTGGCTCAAATGGTGGGCGAAAAAGTATCTACAATTAGAAGAATAGAGGAGGGATCCCTAGTTCCCGACTTAAATCTAGCAAGAAAGCTAGAGAAAGCGCTTAAAATAGTTTTAGTAGAAGAATCTACCTCTTACATTCCGAGCGAATATAAATTTAGCACAAATAGGGATTTAACTCTAGGTGATATTGTAGAGTTTAAAAGGAAAAAGAAATAAGTCGATGTAGGGTGTAGATAGTAAATGCGAGTGTTACTGGTACAGAGGCGTCTTAGGGACGAAAGATCGTATTTAGATGAGCTTAGGGAGCTAGCTAGAGTAGCCGGTTATGATCCGGTACTGGAAATTGAGCAAATAAGAAAACCGGATGCAAAGTATCATATTGGCTCCGGTAAAGTACGTGAAATAGCTAGAATAATAAAGGATCTAAATATTGAGAAGGTGATTTTTTACAATGAATTAAAGCCGTCACAGGTACATAATCTTATGAAGGCATGGAAGGTTGAGGTAATAGATAGATTTCAGCTTATATTGGAAATTTTCAGCAAGCGAGCGGGTACCAAGGAGGCAAAGCTACAAATAGAGCTAGCGAAGTTGAGGAGAGATCTATCCTTCATACGGGAACAGATAAGTTTAATGAAACGAGGAGAATATCCTGGTTTTCTATCTGGAGGAGGCTACAAGGTTGATGCTTTCTACGACTATGTTAACAGGAGGATAGCAAAAATAGAAAAGGAGCTTAGAGAAATTAGAAGGAAAAAGCATATTTTAAGGAAAAAACGGACGTCATGCGGATTTCCAACGGCAGTTTTAACTGGATATACGGGAGCTGGTAAAACGACGATTTTCAATCGTATGACTGGATATGAAGGATATATTGATGGGAGGCCCTTTGCTACCTTGTCAACTAAGATAAAGAGGATAAATATCTTAGGTAGGAAAATACTTCTTGCCGATACTATCGGATTTATAGAGAACCTGCCATCTCTTTTAGTCGAAGCCTTCTACACCACTCTTGAGGAAATAGTTTATGCTGACCTAGTAATTCTAGTAATGGATGCAAGCGTAAAGAAGGCGGAGTTTGAAAGGAAGTTTAACGCAAGCGTAAATATCCTTGAAAATCTAGGAGTTTCACTAGGTGATGTACTATACGTATTGAATAAGATAGATCTAGTGGATAGCGATAAATTAGCTCTCCTTCAGGATATCATTAGGGATAGAATCGGTAAGGTTGAAACAGTAGCCATCTCTGCTTTAAAAGGTATTGGATTTGCGGCATTTGAGAGAAAAATTCTATCGATGTTAAGAAACTACCTGAGAGTTACTTTAAAACTTCCAGCGGATAATGATGGTATTGATTTCTTATTCAAAAGAATATATCCTTTAGCATATGTTGATTTTCTAGGCTTTAATGAGGGTACTGTTAATTTAATTATCGAAGGAACTAGGGATTCAATCCGTAGAATCTTGTGCGAGATAGAGAATAGAGGGGGAGTAGTTGAAGCTATATCCAGAGGTTGTGGTATTGAGGCTAGGGCATAGGGTAGGAAGAGATAAAAGGATAAGCACGCATGTGGGGCTTGTAGCTAGAGCCTTCGGAGCGAGAGCAATAATCTATTTTGGAGAAATAGAGCGGAGTGTAGTCGAGTCCATAAGGAACGTCGTATCCAACTGGGGAGGAAGATTTGAGGTCTACGTTGAAACGAACTGGAGAAAGAAAATTTTAGAATTAAAAAACAATGGATGGAGAATAGTTCATTTAACGATGTATGGGATAAATATTGCGGAAAGAGGGCTAATAGAGGAATTAAGAGGCTGTAAAAAATTAGCCGTAGTTGTGGGAGCAGAGAAAGTTCCTGCAGAGTTATATAGTATTGCAGACTATAATGTTGCCATTGGAAACCAGCCACATAGCGAAGTTGCCGCTTTAGCTGTCTTTTTAGATAGGTTATATGGAGGAAAAGAACTTTGTATCAGTTTTCCTAATTATAAATTGAAGATAATCCCCAGCGCTAGGGGAAAAATGGTTGTGAGGCATAACGATGAAGAATGAACAATTACTACTTATAATGGCTGAGAGAATACTGGGGGAAAAAGCTGCAAATATAGTTACTTTACTTTTAGAGAATGATGAATTGACAGATGAAGCAATATCGAGGGCTATTAAGCTTGATATAAACGAGACCAGAAGACTACTTCACAGGCTATTCGACCTAAATATCGTAAAGTATAGAAGGATAAGGGACGAGAAAATAGGATGGTACACTTACTTATGGAGGATAACTGACAGTTCCCCTGAAGCTATAATAGCGCTGAGAAAGAAGAGAGTTTTAGAAAAACTCAAAAGAAGGCTTGAATATGAGCTAGATGGACCCTACTACTATTGTGGAAAATGTAATACACGTTACACATTTGGAGAGGCGTCAAGCTATATGTTTATGTGTCCAAAATGTGATGAAGTACTAAGTCCCTACGATAACTCGAAGCTCGTAGAAAAGCTTGAAAAAATCATAAGGCAACTTGAGGAAACTCCCCCATAGAACAGTTAATGATAAGCAGTAGAGATGGTAAAGAAGCTTACATAGCTATAAATTTCAAATGTATATCCTACTAGGCTTATAGAAACTTAGTTTTGCCGGAGAGCAAAACATAGCATGAAGATAGCTCTTTCAGATGTTACTTAAAATATTCCAGGGTGTAATGTTTAACGTTAATGGGAATGAATCATCTGATAGATGGTTAAATAAAGCATGTTTATATAGCCTGAGGAGCGAAAGTTATGCTCTCACATCTTTTGTATTTTTTTAAGGTGGGGCTTACTCATTAAGGGCTGCGGCGGTTTTCCAGACTTTGTGTCGGACTTGGACATAGCTCCATCCAATCCTAGTAAAAATAGTGCCAGAGGAAATAGCACTAACAGACTACTGGTGAAGCATTAGATAAGGTACCGAATAATCCAATACACAACCTTATCACGATCAAGAGCCGTTAAGCAACGATTAAATATATTAATATCATAGTGTGTGTTTTTCCTTAGGTGGAAGTTTGGTTAATGAGGTAATTCTCAGGGTTGTTGAAGCTAAGCAAGGTGATGTTTTTCTAAATATTAACGAGAAGCGGTGGGATAAATGATAGCATATTTAGTTGATAATATATTGGGAGTCTTCGCGCTTAACAGTAATGGAGATATCATAGATAAGGTGCTTTTCGAGGGTAGCGTTGACGAAATATCTCAAAAAATCTACATGCTTGAAAAAAGCGAAGTTATAAGTGAACTAAGGGATCTAATCGGAAAGCTTATAGAAGGGGGCGTCAGCGAACTAGTGTTAGAGGATGAGAAACTGGCAAGGAGGATCAAGAGAGAATTTGGAGTTAATGTAAAAATCGAATTGCCTAGCAAGCTAGCACAAAAATTCAGAAGGGAATTGCCAGAGTATCTATCTAAAGTAGGTATAGACTACGAGAATTACCTTGATAAACTATTCGAAATTTCACAGACATTAACAAAAATGAAGGTAAGAGAAGCTGCAGAGAGAAGAGATTTATTTATCGCCCAGTCAATATCAGCAATAGATGAAATAGATAGAACAATAAATCTCTTTGCATCAAGGCTTAGAGAATGGTATGGCCTTCACTTCCCTGAGCTCGGGGAACTAATACGAGAACATGAGCTATACGCTAAAGTTGTCGCAAATATAGGCTTAAGAGACAATATGAGGGCAGAACAACTAATCGCCTTAGGTCTAGATGAGAAAAAAGCTAGACGTATTGTTGATGTAGCTAAGAAGAGCATGGGAGCTAAAATGACGTCCTTTGACATAGAGTACATTCAGGCGTTCGCTTCCCAGCTTCTTAGACTATATGAACTAAGGAGAAAGCTTGAAGTATATGTAGACGAGGCCATGAAGGAAGTAGCGCCTAACATCAGAGGACTTGTGGGTCCACTTTTAGGAGCGAGGTTAATCGCATTAGCTGGCGGATTAAACAAGCTCGCAACTCTGCCTGCAAGTACAATACAAGTGTTAGGTGCTGAGAAAGCTTTATTTAGGGCATTGAGGACAGGAGGCAAACCGCCGAAGCACGGCGTAATATTCCAGTATCCAGCAATCTTCCGAGCACCCAGATGGCAGAGAGGTAAAATAGCTAGAGCTCTTGCAGCAAAACTGGCAATAGCTGCAAGAATAGATGTTTTCTCAGGCGAGTACAAGGCGGATGTACTTAAGGATGAAATCGAAAAAAGAATAAAGGAGATTAAGGAATTATATCCGAGGCCGCCTCCGAGAAAGACCGAGCCTGTTAGGAGGACAGGCAAGAAAAAGAAGAGGAGGAGGAAAAGATGATAAAAAAGGTATATCCACATGAGAAGTTTGAGGGAGTCTTTTGGGCTGAATTCGAGGACGGAACTAGAAGACTAGCTACCATAAATCTAGCTCCAGGCAGAAGAGTATACGGCGAATTAATTTTCAAGTATGAGGGGAAGGAATATAGGATATGGGATCCCTATAGAAGCAAGCTTGCGGCAGCAATTTTAAAGGGCCTTGAAATAATGCCTATTAAGCACGGATCCAAGGTTCTCTATCTAGGCTCAGCTACAGGAACTACCCCAAGCCATGTATCTGATATTGTTGGCGAGGAAGGATTAGTTTTCTGCATAGAGTTCTCACCTAGAGTAATGAGGGAATTCATCGAGAGGTGTCTGCCGCATAGAAAGAACATGATTCCAATACTAGCTGATGCAAGATTTCCAGTATCCTATAGAATGTACTTAACAGAGGTTGATGTAGTCTACGCGGATATAGCACAGCCGTTTCAGAGCAAGATTGTAGCTGATAACGCTGATGTATATCTAAAGTCTGGAGGCTGGGTAGTTCAGGCAATAAAGGCAATGAGTATTGATGTAACTAAAGAGCCTTCAGAAACTTATCGCCGTGAAATAGAACATCTAGAATCCAGAGGCTTTGGAATTGAAAATGTTGTACACTTAGAGCCTTACGATGTGGCACACGCTTTTTTAGTAGCTATTAAAAAATAGATGAAGGAGAAGGAATTTAAGCATCTAAACAAATATTATTATGTCTCATAATATGCGCGTGAAACAAGCGCTCAATAACGTGGTTAGGGATCTAAAGGGAGAGAAGTTTAAGATAGTTGTAAATACTGATAGGAGAAGTTACTGTTTTAATATAATAGCCTATAATGAGGAATATTCGGAAAAAGTGCTTATAGTAAAGTACTTTAAAAACATAGATAGTTGTGATGATTCCGTGGCAAGCGAGCTGATAAAGTTAGCGTATAGCATCAATGGGGTTCCAGTAGTAATAGGTGAATCTGCAAAAAATGAGAGGTTAATTGACTATGTTATCTACAGAAGGTCAGGAATAATAGCGTTATCTCCAAAAACTTTCAATGCATTAATAAGTAATGAGAGGGAAATACCACACGTGTACGCCTATAGGGGTGGTTTATATGTTAAGATAAACGGAGAAAAGCTAAGGAAGGCACGTGAGAAGGCTGGTTTTTCTAGAGGAGAATTAGCCGAGAAAGTTGGGGTTTCACGTAAAACAATTTATAGCTATGAGAATGACGAGATGGATGCAACGCTTGATGTAGCGATAAAGCTAGAGGAGGTTTTAAACGAGCCTTTAGTCGAAGTTTTTCATTTAACTGAATGTTTTAAAGTACCGTCAGCAAAAATAGATATGGGTACACAGGTTAGTGATCCATTATTAAATAAGCTAATGTTGATAATGAAGAGCCTTGGTTTCAAGTTTGTTAGGCTTAAAAGAATGCCATTTGAAGTAGCCGGAAGAAACGATAGAAATCGTACAAAACTTTTAATAAAAAGCTATAGGAGGAGGAACAGGGATATGAGAGATCTAAGAATATCGCTAAAGATAGCCGAGGTACTTGGATCAAATATAATTGTGTTAGCTGAAAACCAAAGGGTTAAAAGAGAGCTAGAATTTGAAAAATCACTAGTAATAACGCCTAATGAGCTAAGGGATATGGAGAAAAATCCTGATTCTTTCATGGACGAGATAGCTCGATGAATACCTATAGCTTAAAAAGTGTTAGGGAAGGAAGAGCAAGTATATTTGTAGTTGACATAAAGAGCTTAGGCTTACATCATCCATGTAGATCGCCAGTCTTCTATAACCCAAATATGGAGCTTTCAAGGAACATAGACGTAGCCGTGTTGCGGGCAATATTAGATAATCTAAACTTTAACTTGAGGAATTTAGTAGACTTAACGGCGGGAACTGGTATACGCGGGATTAGATACGCTTTAGAAAGTATCCCCCATGAATTGAAAGATTATCTGAAGCTTTTCTTTGTAGATAAGAATAAGTTAGCTTGCTCAATCTTAAGGAGAAACATTGAAAGAAATGGTTTATCTAAAATATCTATGGTATTGAACGAGGATTCTAGACTAGCTATTCTAAAGATCAGATATGAACTCAATATACACCCGTGTATAATAGATATCGATCCCTTCGGAACGCCTGTGCCCTTCATGGACTGTGCTTTTCTAGCCTTACGTAATGAAGGAATTTTAATGATTACTGCAACGGACATGGCTCCTCTCCAGGGTATACATCCAAAAGCATGCATCAGAAAGTACTTTTCCAAGCCATTAAAGGTACGATTCTCCAGGGAGATAGCTGTAAGGATACTGCTCGGATATATAGCGCGCGAAGGAGCAAAATACGGCATTTCAATAGAACCCCTATATGCTTACTCTCAAAAACATTTCATCAGAATAATAGTTAGAGTAAAACATGGAATTAAATTATGTAATAATTTACTGGATAAAAGCATTGGCTACCTATACTACTGTAGTAAATGCGGGAACAAATTTATGGATAATGCGTTATATCCTAATGTTGAGAGAATATGTAATGTATGTGGCAGTAAACTTAAAGTAGCCGGGCCTCTGTGGACAGATCTTCTATGGAATGTTCAACTAGCAAAAAATGTGCCGAAAAGCTATAGAGAGCTTAAGCATTTCTTCACGAAATTTGTTAAAGAGGGAGAGAATATAGTAGCTACGATAGCCGATGAAGCGCTAATAAATAGTCCCTTTCATGCTACAGATGAGCTAGCCAGTATCCATAAGGTTAGAGAGTTCTCCCCCAAAAAAGCGGTAGAGATGCTAAGGGATTCCGGATTTCAAGCATCACTTACGCATTTTTCTCCCAAAGGATTTAGAACAAATGCTGGAATAAATAATATAATTCGTATTATTCGAAGTCTCTAATTTCATTCCAGTCTATTTTAACAGCTTCATTTCTTTTGCTGGATTCAAGGGCTGAAATTACACATTTTAACGCTATATATCCGTCCAATGCCGATACTAAGGGCCTTTTTCTCTGACGTATAGAGTTTATAAAATCTTTTACCTCGAGTTTTAAAGGCTCAGAAGCATGCGACGTTAAAAGCCTTCTCTCCATATAATCTGCTGATCTATATGCTGAAAGTATTTCGGAGTAATCCTCCAAGGACCTATGTTCAGCAACACCTTTCTCGACAGATATTACCTGGAGAATATAGTCTAATCGTATTATCGAATTCCTTGTCTGTATAAACAGCTCTCTCTTCTTAAGGG
>Ga0116200_10000856_pt1 | contig 11082 bp, 14 predicted proteins | sample Mar14436cmmetaG_FD_94478 | JGI IMG/M metagenome (GOLD analysis project Ga0116200, IMG submission 94478) | Marine hydrothermal vent microbial communities from Guaymas Basin, Gulf of California to study Microbial Dark Matter (Phase II) - Marker... ... | reverse complement strand
AGCCAAGCCCGAACATCCTGAATGTATTCCCGACAATTTCTTGTTTTTTATACCCCTCAAGGGGGGTACTGAAAAGAGTGACAGCCTTTCAGGAGTAAGGCACTAAGAATAAAATGCCTATCGATGCTCAATCTCAGAAAATAGGATTTACTTTTCCCGGTCTGCGGTGCAAAAATAAACATTATCATAGCTTCTACTTGACAGGCCAGGCAGGACAGATGTAAGAATAATTGGCATCATACAAATCCCATCTTATAGTGAGTAAGGAGTCCTATCATGAAAGCAGTTAAAGATATTATGACCACACCGGTAATTACCGTTACCCCTGAAACCAATATCAAGGATCTGGCAACTTTGCTGACCAAAAATCAAATCAGTGGCGCTCCGGTAGTCGATAAAGAAGGAATATTGCTGGGAATTGTAACGGAAACTGATCTTTTATTTACCGAAAAACCTTTAAATATCCCTACTTTTTTTATCATTCTTGATACACTTGTTTATCTCGAAAATCCTTTTAAACTAGAGAAAGAATTGAAAGAGCTTACCGCCCGCACTGTCGCTGACATTTATACTCATGATTGTTTAACGGCTACCCCTGATACGCCAGTTGGCAGGGTTGCCAATCTGATGGTTACTGAAAAAAAATATCTACTGCCGGTTATTGACCAGAATGAAAAAGTAATCGGCATTATCAGTCGTACCGATATGATGTCCCTGATCAGCTGAAATTTGTTTGTCCCTCAGATCTATCAGTAGAAATTACAGTCCACTATGAAAGATATTTTTCCCAGCTTGACTGGGGAAGTGAACTTAATTACTCAGGTTTTATTGATTATTTTGCAAAAATTGTCTAAAGAGGAATATATTATCAGCAGGTCTCCGGATGAAACCATGAATTTCGGCGAAAAATTGAGCCGTGATTTGCTGTCTGGGTCTCATATCTTTGCTCTTTATGGAACATTAGGCGCGGGGAAAACCCTGCTTACTAAAGGTATTGCCCGAGGCCTGCAGGTTCCTGACTGGTATTACGTTAACAGCCCGACCTTTACCTTGATAAACGAGTATGAAGGCCGCTTGCCCCTGTACCATTTTGACCTTTATCGGCTGGATAACCAGGATGATCTGCTGGAAATCGGCTTTGAAGACTATTTGCAGAAACCCGGGGTTATGGTAATTGAATGGCCGGAAAAAGTCGGAGAAATGATACTTTCACTTGATTTTATCGGGATTACCCTGGCTATTACCGGCGAAGAACAGCGCGAAATTATTACCAGTTATAATAAACCATCAAATTAGTGTTCATCCGTAAATATTCATTTCCTGATGAACGCTTTCAGCGATCAGCTGTCAGCTTTCAGTAAAATATTGGAAAAAAGATCGTCAATTGACTGCATAAAGCTGAGAATGGAAACAAATTAATAATACCAACCTAACGAAAAAGATGGAGTTTTACGAAGCCATCAAGAATTGATTATTATGGCACTGATAGTACAAAAATATGGTGGAACATCGGTGGGAAGCATTGAACGGATTAAAAATGTTGCCCGCCGGATAATTGCCACCAAACACCAGGGAAATCAGGTTATTGCCGTTTTGTCGGCAATGGCAGGAGAAACCGATCGTCTGTTGAAACTGGCCGAGCAGCTGGAATTTGACCCTGAGAAAATAAATGAACGGGAAATGGATGTCCTGGTTTCAACCGGCGAGCAGGTTTCCATTGCCTTGATGTCCATGGCCATTGAAACCGTGGGGGAGAAAGCCTGTTCGTTTCTCGGCCACCAGATACAGATACTGACTGACGATGAATACACTCAGGCCAGAATTGAACGGATTGATCCTGAACGGATTCATAAAGCCCTGTATGATGGATATATTGTTGTAATTGCCGGCTTCCAGGGAATCGATAAAGAAGGAAATATTACCACTCTGGGTCGGGGTGGATCTGATACCAGCGCCGTAGCGATAGCCACCACAATGAAAGCTGACCTTTGTGAAATTTATACTGATGTTGACGGTATTTATACCACTGATCCAAATATTTGCCATCAGGCCCGCAAACTTGCCAAAATATCATATGATGAAATGCTGGAACTTGCCAGCCAGGGGGCCAAGGTGTTACAGATCAGGTCGGTGGAATTTGCCAAAAAATATGGGATCCCCCTTCATGTGCGATCAAGTTTTTCAGCTGATGAGGGAACTATTGTCTGTCAGGAGGATAAATCAATGGAAAAAGCTGTTGTTTCAGGTGTTGCAGCCAATAAAAATGAAGCAAAGATTACTATACATGGGATTCCGGATCGCCCGGGAATTGCGGCTACCATCTTTTCATCCATTGCGGATCGGGGAATTGTAGTGGATATGATCATCCAGAATATTTCTGAGGAAGGGTTGACCGACCTGACATTTACTGTTCCCAAAGATAATTATCAGTACTCCCTGTCCATCATCAACGATATTTGTCGGCAAATAGGGGGCAAGAATGTTCTTGGTGATGAAAAGATAGCCAAAGTTTCAATTGTTGGAATCGGTATGCGTACTCATGCAAACGTTGCCTCCCGGATGTTTTCCGCCCTGGCCCGGGAAAATATTAATATCATGATGATAAGTACATCTGAGATAAAAGTTTCCTGCGTCATCGCAGAGAAATATACTGAGTTGGCAGTCAGGGTTCTCCATGATGAATTCCAGCTGGATAAAGATCCTGATTATAAGGAATAAAAACTATGGCCATAATCAAAATATATGATACCACCCTGCGCGACGGCACCCAGGCGGAGGATATTTCCCTGATGGCTGGCGATAAGGTCCGCATAGCAAGAAAACTGGATGAGTTCGGCATTCACTATATTGAGGGCGGCTGGCCGGGATCCAACCCCAAAGATATGACTTTTTTCAAACAGATTAAAAAAGTCTCTTTGAAAACAGCAAAGATTACCGCTTTTGGCAGCACCCGTAAAATTGAAAACCAGGCCGAAAATGATCCTAACCTGCAGGCAATTATTGCCTCAGGGGTAAAAATAGCGACAATTTTTGGTAAATCATGGGATTTTCACGTTACCAATGCCCTTAATATCAGTCTTGTCGACAATCTGACGGTGATTGAGGATTCGCTCGCCTACCTGAAAGGGCAGATGGCTGAAGTCATCTATGATGCCGAGCATTTTTTTGATGGATTCAAACATAATAGGGAATACGCCCTGGAAACATTGAGGGCAGCAATCCGTGGCGGGGCTGACTGCCTGGTCTTATGTGACACCAATGGTGGTACCTTGCCCTTTGAACTGGCTGACATTATCAAACAGACGAAAAAAGGGCTGAAACCTCTTAAACAGCACCTGGGAATTCATGTCCATAATGACTCCGGGGTGGCGGTAGCCAATTCATTAATGGCCGTAACCTGTGGTGTCACCCATGTCCAGGGAACGATAAACGGCTTCGGTGAGCGCTGTGGAAATGCCGATCTGATTTCTATTATCCCCAATTTACAGCTGAAGATGGGTCATAAAGTACTGAAAAAGGAAAATCTGCAAAAGCTTGCATCGTTGTCCCGCTATGTAGATGAAATTGCCAATAAACGTCATAACAGCCGGCAACCATTTGTCGGCATGAGCGCCTTCGCCCATAAAGGCGGCATCCATGTCAGTGCCGTGCAGAAAGACCCTCTTACCTATGAGCATATTTCACCCGACTGGGTCGGAAACCGGCGGCGGGTGCTGGTTTCGGATCTCTCGGGCCGCAGCAATATTTTATATAAAGCCCATGAATATAATCTGGATGTGGGTGACGATGAACAAACCCGCAAAATTCTTGAACGGATTAAAGACCTGGAAAACCGGGGTTTCCAGTTTGAAGGAGCTGAAGCATCCTTTGAATTACTGGTAAAAAAGACTATGGGTACCTATAAACCTTTTTTCAATCTTCTGGGTTTTCGGGTAATCATTGAAAAATTCCGTCGAACCCGGGTGCCGCTTTCTGAAGCTACGGTCATGCTGCGGATCAATAAACATGTTGAGCATACGGCCGCAATCGGTGATGGTCCGGTTGAAGCCCTGGATAAAGCCCTGCGCAATGCCCTGGAAAAATTCTATCCCGTTTTAAAAGAAATCAAGTTAACCGACTACAAGGTTAGAATACTTTCTTCAGACCGGGGTACGAAAGCCGTTACCCGGGTACTGATTGAAACCACTGATGCTGCAGGAAATAAGTGGGGTACGGTTGGTGTATCGACCAATATTATCGAAGCCAGTTGGCAGGCTTTAGTCGATAGTATTGAATATAAACTTATCCAGAGTATGGATGATGAACATGAGCTATAAAGTCGCCATTCTGACGGTCAGTGACCGGGGTTCCGCCGGCCTGAGAGAGGATTTGAGTGGTCCGGCCATCCATGATTTTCTCAAATCATCAAAAGTCGATTTTCAGCTTATATCCCGAACAATAGTTCCGGATGAACAGGAAAAGATTATTCAAATGCTTCGTTTATGGTCTGATGATCATATTCCCCTGATTCTCACTACTGGCGGTACCGGATTTTCACCCCGCGACATAACCCCTGAAGCCACTCTCGCGGTTATTGAACGCCAGGCTCCCGGCTTTGCCGAGGCCATGCGTAGTGAAAGCCGCAAAATAACCCCCCATGCAATGATTTCTCGGGCAGTATCCGGCATTCGAAAGCAGAGCCTGATTATCAACCTGCCCGGGAGCATAAAAGGGGTTCAGGAATGCCTGGCGGTAATTTTTCCGGCTCTTCCCCATGCCCTGGATAAACTGATGGGAGACCAATCAGATTGTGGCCGCTGAGCATGAATCTTTTCAACTGGAGTTACGACCGGCAGCCGTTGTTGGCCTGGAAGAGATAATCGATCTTGACCAGCGATCTTTTGCCATGCCCTGGAGCTGGCAGATGTTTATTGATGAACTGTCCGGCGACGATAAACGTCTTTACGGTGTATTCCCGTCGAACCCGGATATGTCACCATTGCTGCTTGGTTTTGTCTGTTTTCACCATTGTCTTGATGAGGCTACCCTGCTCAGGATTGCGGTGCATCCTGATAAAAAGAGAAAAGGCATCGCCTCTTTTCTTATCCGGGAAATGATGGTTCTACTCAAGGATAAAGGAGTTAAGAAAATATTTCTTGAAGTTGGAATTTCAAATCATGCCGCCCGAAGATTATACCGTTCCTTTGATTTTCAGCTTATTGGCAGACGTCCTGAATATTATTCCGGCACTCGTGAAGATGCCCTGATAATGAAAGCAATGTTATAAATATGTTTCTTTTTCCCAGCACAGTCCTGCAACTGACAGAATTAACCCCTGATACGTTCAGAATCCGACTTTCCAGTCCGGAAAACTTTGCCCGGCAGTTTATCCCCGGACAATTTGTTATGGCCAGCGTTGCCGGGCCATCTCACCTCGATCCCTTATTGAAACGACCTTTCAGTATCTGTCGGCTCAGACCTGATGGTTTTGAACTGCTGATAAAAGTAGTCGGTCGGGGAACTGAAATTCTTCAGCATATGGCCATTGGCACATTACTGTCACTTCATGGGCCGCTGGGAAATGGATATCCGGTTAACGTCATCGGAAAAGATAGAAAAATCATGCTGGTTGCCGGTGGAATCGGCATCGCTTCAATAATCAGTTTACTGGATTACTGCCTTGAAGCTGCATATCCATTGAAAAATATCAACCTGATACTGGGGGCCAGAACTAGCAGCGAATTGCTCTATATTGATGAATTCCGGCAACTGACCGAAAAAGGATTAACTCTGTCAATAGCCACAGATGACGGAAGCAGGGGACACCGGGGCCTGGTAACCGACCTTGTTTCCCGGCAATTACAAAATAATGCTGAGAATAACCCGATTATCCTTTCATGCGGACCATTGCCCATGTTGACTGCCCTCGGGAAGTTGGCTGTGGAGGCATCCTGTCCCTGCTACCTCAGCCTGGAAAGCCGTATGGCTTGTGGTTTTGGTGTCTGCCTTGGATGTGTAACCAGGAATAAAACGAAGGATGAGAAGCATCCATGGGTTAAAGTTTGTCACGATGGACCTGTTTTTGATGCTGCAACCCTGCAACTGTAGCAGGCGCAGCGAGAATGAGCGAGAGCCATGCCGGAACATCATCAAAAACAATGAATTGCTTTCCAGTTGGGTGACCGCAGCAAGCGGGGTGAAGACACCTTTTACTTAAAGAAACGCAGGATCTATGATTGACCTTTCTGTATTGCTTGGTTCCGGATTACGGTTGAAAAATCCGGTGATGACCGCTTCCGGGACCTTTGGTTATGGTCGTGAGTATGAACCATATCTGGAATTGAACAAACTCGGAGCGGTAGTCACCAAAGGACTTTCCCTCTTGCCAAAACCCGGGAACGAACCTCCCCGAATAGTCGAAACTCCCTGCGGTATGCTGAACGCCATTGGCCTGGAAAATATCGGGGTTGAGGCATTCTTAAGTGATGAATTACCTGCCCTGAAGGCTGCTCAGGCCACTGTGGTGGTGAATTTTTTCGGAGAAACCATTGATGAATATGAAGAACTGGCCGAGATTCTGGATCAGGAAACCGGAATTGACGCTCTGGAAATCAATATTTCATGCCCCAATGTAAAAGCTGGCGGACTGCAGTTTGGTACAGATCCCCGGATGGCAGCCAGCCTGGTTACCGCTGTACGCCGGCGGACAAGCCTGCCACTGATTACCAAATTATCCCCTAATGTTACTGATATTATCAGTATTGCCATGGCTGTGGAAGCGGCCGGCAGCGACTGTGTTTCCCTTATTAATACCTTGACCGGGATGGCGGTTGATCTTCAGAGCCGCAAGCCGGTTTTGGCTAATATCACCGGCGGACTCTCAGGACCGGCCATCAAGCCCATTGCTTTGCGGATGGTACATCAGGTCGCCCGAAACGTAAATATTCCGGTGATTGGTATCGGGGGGATTTCTTCAACCAACGATGCGCTGGAATTTCTGCTGGTGGGGGCAACCGCCATTCAGGTGGGAACCTGTAATTTCGTCAATCCTGCCATCACCGCTGAGATTGCCGCTGGGATTGAAACTTTTTTGCACGAGAGTTCAATCAGTCATATCAGCGATTTTATCGGCTCGCTGCAACTTGCTTAGACTGAGGCTGGCATTGATTTTCTGCGCCTCAAGCTACGATGATTAACATAAGATAAGATAGCAGAACGGCGGGATTCCTTGATAAATTTAAATTCTACGGCGGTGAGATAATGTGGCAGATGATTTTCCTGCTTCAATTCCTGCTCTTTACTCCTGATAACCCGGGCGAGAAAATCCCCCTGTAAATCACCTTCTTTTTCCGTCTCAAACCTGAAAATAATCAACGTTCCATGACGAAGCAAAGGGCAGGGGGTTGTAAACAACATGCCACCGCCGCTCAGATTAACTGCTTTTCCAGGATAAGGACCAAGCAACTGGTTTTTTTTATTGATAATGCTGAATTCCAGCGAAAGGATAAGGGGAAACCGGAGGAATCCGCGACGGTTATCATCCATAATCAGATTTGCCTTTTATCGGGGGCCGATAGTGTCCCAGTGGGAACATTTGGGACACTTCCATACCACTTCATCAAGTTGATAGCCACATTGCCTGCATTGATATGGTTTATGCTCCGGCTTGTAGGTATCAAAAAAGTTCTGCAAAAAACATTGATATTCCCCACAATTTTCTGTTGCCCGAAGCAGTTTGGCCACTGCGGTAAAAATTCCCGCAGCATCAGGTTTTGTCGCCAAAACCCGCTTTATCCAGTCAGCAGCTTCGTTTGTACGACTATTATCCAACAAAAAATTACTATAGCAAAGGATAAAATGGACATTATCTGAATATTTATCCAGATAATGTCGGTAAAATTCATCCTTTATCTGGTTATTTCTTTCAGCAGGCAGCTGGGAAAAACGACTAACAACCAACGATACCAGGTCAGAATTAAGCTCAAAAGCCTTTCTCCATGATTTAAGCGCCTCTTGCTCTTTTCCAGTTTTAACCTGTAAATCACCCAGATGCAACCATGCATCCATACAGTTTTCATTGATACCGATTGCCCGACGATAGAAACTCTCAGCCTTAGAATCATTACCAGATTGCTCGGCATCCTTTGCCATTTCAGTGGTCAAATGTGCCAGAATATTATGAGAATTATCGCTATCACTTAATTCAGTGAGTTTTTTCTGAACCATGATAGCTTTATCCCATTCACGGCATAATTCATAAATACCGCCCAATTCATGCAAGGCATCGACATAGGTTGGTGCCTTTTCATGCAATTCTTCAAAAGTCTTTCCGGCCCGTTCAATAAGACCGGCTTTTTTATAATCCAGGCCGATTTCAAACATGGTCTGCAAGGTAATATCTTCAGGTAGGGAAGAACGTAAAAGGAGATTACGATGAATTCTAATGGCGCGGTCAACTTCGCCGGTGTTGCGAAATAACTGACCAAGCGCCAGATAAATTTCGCTGGTGGCTGAACTCATCTGGGCAACCTTAATGAATTCAACCAGCGCCCGGTCGGTTTCGTTGGAAAGGATATAGGATAAGCCCCTGAAGTAGGAACGGAGAAGAATTTCCTGATCTTCAGATTCCCCATTGTCTTTCGCTACGTTATCTGGCTGTTTGCTACGGCTGGAAAAGGAAAACTTTCGTTTCAACAACAAAAGAAGAAGAGTCAGGAGAAGAAGGACCAGCACAATGCCGGCAATCAGGAAAATATTCATATAATCACTGGGTTACTGAAATTGTGTCATCCGGTTTGTCAGCGGTCAGCTCAACGTCAGGAACCACTGCTTCGGTCAAAGGTAAATTACGGAATTTTTCCAACTCTGTTTCCAGATCTTTAATTTGTTTATCCTTTTTTTTCATTGTCCGGCGCTGACGGAAAAGTACCATGATATCAACAATAGCCACAGAAATGGCCCCGCAGAAAATGGCTAAGAAAAGTAAAGCATATAAAGGTATTTCCAAAGGGCCTAAAACAACAAATGCCAGGTCATAGCGTAAAGAAACCGGTAGTGATAATGCGCCCATATTCTCAAAAACAAAAATCAGCAGTAAGGTTAAAAAAAGGAGCAGAAAAGTAATTTTTACATATCTCATTTCAGATTCATCCTTTCAGCCGTAAAATATTTCACTAAATTTCCATAAGTCTCTCGAAGATGCTGAGGCATGACCTTGGTTTCTCCGATAACCGGCATGAAATTATAATCTCCCTGCCAACGGGGAACAATATGAAAATGGAGATGGGCATCAATTCCGGCTCCAGCTATTTTCCCCAGGTTAATACCACCATTGAAACCATCAGCCTGAAGGGCAAGTTGCAAACAGGCAACGGAACGCCGAAAAAGTTCCATTAATTCCTGAAACATCGGGGCCGATAGTTGTCCGAGGTCATTAACATGTTTAAATGGTACCACCATCAGATGGCCATTATTATAAGGATATCGGTTCATCAGGACATAGGCATGTTCACCCCGGTAAAGAATCAGGTTTTGCTGGTCATCAGATTCCGTGGCAATCTGGCAAAAAAGGCAACGATCCTTAAGGGATTGTTTATTGTCATCAAGGATGTATTCCATCCGCCAGGGAGCCCAGATTACCTTTTGACTCATGCTAAAAACCTTCATTCCTTTCTCTTATCGCAGAGATAGGCAATGATCTATCATGTTTCCAGCCCCATTTCCACTATTTTTCTTAGACCTGTGTGGGAATAAATGCTATGAAAAGATAGGAGGTTTTAATGAAAGACGCCACGCTGCAAGATAAAATCAAGGATTTGGAAGAACTGCTGGAGAAAAAAAGAGCCGCAATTCCACGTCATTCGGTCAGACCATACCAGCTGCTGGAGATCGAAGAACTGGAAGAGGATTTAATGGAATTAATAAAAAGAAAGGAAATTTCTCATGATTCTGGATGCACAGACAACTGAGCTGAATGCTATTATGACCGTGGCTGATCTGATGGCGGCCGCCGCCCGCACCGCCCCGAAAGGGAAGGGGGCTGACCGGCTGATTTCCATGATTTTTACCGGTGAAGATAAAGACCTGGTCGCTGCCAGGATGGCAGAAATTGCCATAGAGGAAGATATCGCTTTTTTTCAGCGGGATGCTGAAAATATTTATCAGTGTACAGCCGTACTGGTTCTGGGAACTTCGCTGGCCCCACTGGGAATTCCTCATTGTGGTTATTGCGGCTACGAAGACTGCCAGGCATGCAACCAGGAAGACGGACGCTGCAGTTTCAACATTATTGACCTTGGGATCGCCCTGGGATCAGCCGTAGCCACGGCTGCTCTGCATCACATCGACAACCGCATTATGTTTTCTTTCGGCAGGACCGCCCTGGAAATGGGTTTATTGCCAGCAAACGCCAGGCTTGCCTATGGTATCCCCCTGTCGGTTTCCAGTAAGAGTCCGTTTTTTGATCGCTGAGTCCAGGTTTTATCTTATAGGAGAGATTACTGGGAGGTTGTCCGAGGATAATTTTTTGAGCATAACGATGAGTTGGGGGAAAAGGGCATTTTCGGAAAACCTCCTAGCGGATATCTTTCAGGTTTAACTGTATAGACTGGTTGCCATTCCAGGTATTGATCTGCGGGACAAAGGCAAGATCAATCCGATCTCCGGCAGAAATCTGCCGATCACCCATATTGAAACCTATGGCGTTGCTTTTAGCAGAATGATCACGGACATGTAAACGCAGATGATTTTTACCAACGATTGAGGCCCGGTTTACCTCAAGTTCTTCGGCCACAAAAATCGGTTCAGGGTTACCAAAGCCAAACGGTGCCAGTTGAGCTAAATCCTGGAGAAGTTGAAATGACAGATCACCGAGATTAAGCCGGCCATCAACTGTAAGTTCCTGTTGCAGCTTATGACTTTGCAGCTGTTCAGCCACCAGGTTGTCAAGTGAATTTCGAAATGCTTCCAGATTATTATGGTCAATGGAAAAACCGACAGCCATCTGATGTCCACCAAAGCGATTCAGATGTTCGCTGCACCTGGTAATCATATCCAGTAAATGAATTCCCGGGATACTGCGCCCGGAGGCCTTGCCAACCCCGT
>Ga0116200_10000855_pt1 | contig 11102 bp, 10 predicted proteins | sample Mar14436cmmetaG_FD_94478 | JGI IMG/M metagenome (GOLD analysis project Ga0116200, IMG submission 94478) | Marine hydrothermal vent microbial communities from Guaymas Basin, Gulf of California to study Microbial Dark Matter (Phase II) - Marker... ... | reverse complement strand
CTGTTGTAGCCTTTGGTCTCGGCGGAGTTTTTGTTGAGGTTTTAAAAGATGTAGCCTTTGATATAGCCCCTATCAAACCCGAAGAAGCGTTAAGTCTCATAAAAAGCATTAAAGGATATAGGATTTTACTAGGTTACAGAGGGAAACAGCCTGCCAACCTGGAGTCACTTGCAAACGTGTTGTCTAAAGCTTCACAGTTCCTATGGGAGTATAGGAGGTATATAAAGGAGATGGATTTGAACCCAGTGATAGTTACTTCTAAAAACTCCTATGTTGTTGACTCACGTATAATTCTTGGCGCTATAAACTAGGAAAAGTAAACCATTTACAATTTGGTTTTCTACACATAAAACTATATATGTAAGCGGCATTTCTGATTGGGGCATGAGGGGAACAATACAATGGTGAGGAAACTTCCCTTACATAACTATCTACTCATAATCTTAATGACTGGGTGGGCTTTCGACTCTATGAGTGCTGGTTTAATCTCTGGAACTCTTCCTTTAATAGTGGGGGAGTTCGGGCTATCACCAAGTATAACAGGGGTTGTATTAAGCTCATGGCTTCTAGGTATGCTCTTTGGAGCATTTTTGGTCGGTGTGATAGGGGATTTATTCGGTAGAAAAAAGGCTATAATACTTTCCCTAACTTTCCTTGGAATATTTAACTTCCTTTCCTCTCTGTCAACATCATGGAGCGAGCTTATCTTATACCGGGTACTTGCAGGCATAGGATCTGCTGGTTATATGGTTGTGGCCAGCACACTACTTGCAGAGTATGCTCCTCCATCCATTAGAGGTATGCTGATTTCATTTCTCGAAAGCTCATGGGCGCTAGGATGGTTAGTTGCGATAGTATTGGCAAGATTAATCGCACCAGTCAGTGGATGGCGTGTTATATTTTATACGGGACTTTTAGTAGTATTTTTGATACCGTTAATCTATATGATTATTCCAGAATCTATTAGATTTCTCCTAGTGAAAAATAAAACCCATGATGCGGAAAGACTTGCCGAGAAAATTGGTATAGATATCTCAAAATATAAGGGTGTAAGAAGTGGAAAAAAGAGTATCCTGGACATATTCCGAGGTGAGTATAAGAAAAGGACGATAATGTTATGGATCCATTGGTTCTCTATTGCTCTTACATATTGGGGTATCTTCCTCTGGTTACCACAAATACTATCAATGAGAGGATTATCCTATGTAAAGTCTGTTGAGTATGCGATAATTATCACATTGGCTCAACTGCCTGGATACCTAACAGCTGCATGGTTAATCGACAAGGTTGGACGAAGGAAACTGTTAGCTATATTTATGGGTCTTGGAGGGCTAGGAAGCTTTCTCTTTTGGTCATCAACTACAGAACTAGAAGCCATTCTGGCTGGTATAATCATATCATTCTTTAACCTCGGTGCATGGGGAATAACTTATGCATATACTCCAGAGCTTTACCCGACGGAGTTAAGGTCAACTGCTAGTGGATCGGCTAACAGTATAGGGAGGATAGGTGGGATGCTCGGTCCCTATATTGCAGGATATCTCTTGTCTCTCACCTCTAACGTTATGATACCGTTCCTATTCTTTGCTATCATGCATTTTGTATCTGCCATTGACGTCTTCATACTAGGTATTGAGACAAAACAGAAGTCACTAGAAGAAATTTCAAAATAAACCATGCTTACAATAGCAGATTTTTAGTTCTCGAGATATTCTAGACAAGCCATCCCAATTACAGTAATCTCAGTATTTTACGGCAATTTTATGTATGGAACCCCAAGAATATATAGAGTTAAGTGATTGTGTAGTCAGCGTATTCTGCTCTAACCAACTCTAATATCTGTTTAACGCCCTATACTTCTATGTCTTTTGGTTCTTTTTCAACTATCAAGTTCGGAGGAAATCTTAGAAAGAATTATTCAGTAAAGAAGCGATCTCTTTCTGGTGCAAACGGTGGAGCAGAAATGAAGACAAGTATTAGAGGTTCATCTTCTAAATTTCTTAGAGAATGTTTTGAGCCCTTAGGTATCAAAATAACGTCACCATCTGTTACTGCACTCTCTTCATCATCTATCTTAAGAATACCTTTTCCCTTAACAATGTAATAGATCTCATCTCTCTCCTTATGGTAATGTTCCCTAACTTTGTCCTTTACCACTGCTATGTGGAAACTCACATTTTCTCCTTTCACAATCTCGCTTATACCGATGCCAACTTTCTCATCGATTTTTGCTTGATCTATTTTTGAGAAAATGTTACTCTTCTTCATAGGGAACACCATCATTTTAAGTATACTATCAAATCGACTTAAAAATATTGCAAAAATACCTTGTTACGAAAATATTTTCATGAGAGTAATTTAAAATATATAAGATATCTCGTACTTCTAATAACATGTGATTAATAGACCAAATGTCATTGTAACAACTACACCATATGTACCAGGGTGCAGGATAACGAAAGTTCTTGGAATAGTTTACGGAACAAGTGTGAGAACACGTGGTCTTGGAGGTAGATTTATTGCAGGTTTAGAGGCTATAATGGGGGGTAGGGGAATGGCTTATCTAAAAGAGCTTGAGAAGGCACGCGAAGAGGCACTAGAAGAGCTAAGAAGTAGAGCTTATTCAATGGGAGCCAATGCGGTTGTCTCAGTCGATTTCGAGACAAATGAAATCCTAGAGGGTTTCATCGTAATAACGGCTTTCGGAACGGCTGTCATCATAGAACCAGAGTAGCTACTCTTTATTCGCTTCATCCAATATTTTTTCTATTTCGTAAGATATCTTTAAGGATTCTTTATTAGTCTCAAGAAGTTGAAACTTTGAGTATCCTTCTTTTAAATTCTGATCATCTGAAAGGTCGTAACTTTCTAGTTCTAATGAGTTTATCTTTGGGTGTGTTTTAATAGTTACATAAGCGCGAACAATGTTGGCGATAGTAGCTTCACTAAATATTATCTTCTCGCCATTCCTTAATTCTATCACTACTCTCAGATGTTTGTGTTTTATGGGAGTTCCTATGAGTATCCTGCTAATATCACTGTTCTTAATATATACTATGCTCATAGTCTAGGTATCTTATGATTTATTATTTAAACACTCAGTCGTAATCTACTTTCTTCTTTTTCTTCTTTTTTACTATAAAATAGAGGATTCAGTTTTCCTTCGTGTATAACCTTTTCCATATGCTCGCCAAATTTCATGGTATGATCTATGTCGAGCATGATGGTTTTCTTTGTTATTTCCCATACTTCTTTCTGAATCTCTAATAGCATTTCTCGTGGCATATGTCCAACTATGAATGGATCTTGAAGCCATTTGTCGAATGCTTCGATTGTTCTTATAATGTTGCGGAAGGCCATCCTGATCGCAAGTATTAATTCAAGTCTATCACTATGGCTAAGCTTTTTCTCGGTATTCTCTAATATATCCAATATGGACTTTTGGTTTTTAACCCACTGCTCGATACTTGCTTTAAATGTTCTAGAAAGCTGATCCATTTTTATCACAGTTAAATCGGTATCTAAGATTAAAAACATTACTATCTGTTGCCTAAAATTCATATTATTTCCTGTCAAAACGTTCATTAGTATAAGCCATAGTAAATAATCGTGAATGGTATGAGGGGAGTGTTGACGACTCTTGTGGGGAGTTTTCCTTTAGATGCCACCCTTGAGAACTTCGAAAGAGCTTTAGTGGATCAGGTGGAGGTGGGTATTGATATTCCTGTTCTACCTCAGCTCCGAGACTTTGTTGAAATGTATATAGATCCTCTTTTGGAGTCGGGTTCTGTCGTAAAAGAAAGGAGAGGATTCGTTTTAAAAGGCTCTATTTCTAGATATGAGACAAAGATACCACACGAAATCTTGTATACAGCAGATAAAGCTAGCGAAATGGGCGTAGAGTATAGGTTAGCTTTTACCGGCCCCTTTACGATTGCTTCGAAAATAGCTGTTACTGTATCTAGGTCAGGTGACTTTTTCAACTCTATCCTTAAGGAGAGAAGGCTCTTCGAAGAATTGTTAGTATACGTCGAAGACATGGCGGACGAAATAAGAAGAAACGTTAAACCAAAGATTGTATGCGTGGATGAGCCTATTCTCTCAGTTATCGTCGGTTCAAGGAAGATCCTTTTCGATTATTCAATTGAGTATATAAGGGAAGTATTAGACAGGATACTCTCCAAGTTTTCAGGAGCAGAATACAGGGGGGTCCACATCTGCTCCAGACTACCTCCTTTACTGAAAGAAATACTGCTAAACTTGGAGAATGCTAATTTCCTAGATCATGAGCACCACGACGTAGTAGCAAACAGAAGATATTACACGAGGGAGGAGCTATTAAATAATAGCAAAAAATTAGCATACGGAATAATATCCTCCAAAAAACCCGAAATAGAAGACTATGAAGAAGCCATGAAGTTAGCTCAAGACGCCCTGCAAAACTATAAGGAAACACTCATATTCCTAAAACCAGACTGCGGATTCGGGGGACTAAAAAACTATCTACAGGGAAAAGAATACAAGGAAATAGTAATCCCAAAACTTAAAATACTAACAAGAGTCGCGCAGAAGCTGAGAGACTGATATATTTTTAGAGTATACTAGATTTGAGGATAGGAGAGAAAAACAATATTTCATGATTTTTATCTTTCTAGCATAACAACTTTTTCTGGTTTTGTATCTATCTTCTCAAGTAGCATCTTAGCCTTAATTCCTCTTCCTATAGCGATAGGCTTCATCTCATCTACAATCTTCTCTGCAGCTTGTAGCTTAACACTACTCTCAGCATAGATCGTGAAAAGAGGATCTCCTGCCTTAACTTTTTCTCCTAGTTTGACATAGACGTAGATTCCGGCACCCTTGTCTTTGGGAGCACCAGCAGTTTTTCCTATGAGAGCTAGGGCTTGATTGTTTATCCAGAATACAAAACCATCTGTTTCAGCATAATACGTGAAAGTCTTATCACCCACTTTTATATCGTCGGGTTTAATATTTGGATCGCCCCCCTGTGCTTCGATTATTTCTCGCATTTTCTTTTCGGCCTTCCCACTTTGTAATGCTTTAAGTGCAAGTTCTCTTCCGTTAGTGTTTCCGGCCATCTCAAGAAGAATGCCAGCGATGCTAGTAGCTTTATCGATAAGATCCTTGGGCCCCTTACCCATAAGTGTTATCAAAGCCTCGCGTGCTTCAAGGGCGGGACCGATAGCATGACCTATAGGCTGTTCACCGTATGTTACTGCTGCTTCCATCTTCATTCCAAGGCGGGAAGCTAACTGTATAAAATCATGAGCGAGATTTCTAGCTTCGCTTATCGTCGGAACCTTCGCACCTCTACCAGTCGGAATATCGAGAACTACATGAGTGCTACCTACGGCAAGTTTCTTAGCTAGTATAGAAGGAATGAAGAATGGGTCGATGCCCAGAGGATATTCTACTCTAATTATAATATCGTCAGCTGGAGCTAGTCTTAAAGCACCTCCCCACACTAGACATCCGTTTGTCTTCAACACAACTTCTTTCATTTCCTCGACGCTAAGTGAAACAGGTGCTAAAACCTCCATTCTATCGGCAGTACCAGCCGCAGACGTTATTGCGCGTGACGACGTCTTAGGAATAATGTATCCTAGGGAGGCAATTATAGGTACCACAATCATGCTAGTCTTGTCTCCGGGTACACCTCCCAGCGAATGCTTATCTAATACAATCTTGCTAGGCAATCTAAGCATCTCACCTGTCTCAACCATAGCTTTTGTGAAATTCAAGGCTTCTTCTAGGCTCATATGCTGGTAATGTAAAGCCGTAACGAGAGCAGTTAATTCAACATCACTTATATAGCCGTCAACTATATCTTCAACAATTTTTCTAATCTCGCGTGCGTTTAGCCGTGCTCCCATAAGTTTCCTCCTAATATACAGGAGTGAGTCAGGAACTCCGGCCGGTGCAACCTCAACCGTATCTTCTTCCTTAATTTTAAGTATATTTGCTACCTCATCATATAAACCTATAAAGTCTCCAGGGAAAAACTTTGCAACGTTAACGATTGCAACAACCTCTCTATCATTATGCCTAATTACGACTCTGTCTAGGGATCGTACATCGAGCTTGGCAGCGACTTCATCATCTATAATTACGATGTGTTTACCACCAGCCTGAAAACCAAGCATCTTAACTTTTAATCTCAACTCATTCACCTAAGAGAAAGCATAGATTAATAGAGTAAGATAATAGATTTCTAAAAATGATATATAAGCATATCGATAAAAACTAACTAGATATGTGATATGAAGCTGGAAGAATTCATAACTAAAAAGCAAACCGCGATAGAACAGCATTTTACAGAGGATTTGTTGCTCTTGGTAGGTTTTCCTATCTCATTCATATGTTAAAGACAACGAACCCCCAAGACATTAACTGGGTAGTCTCCTTGGTGCCAAAATATTTAATTTATCCTGAACATGGTTTGATGCTCCCCGAATATTCTCGCTAATTTGAAATATTGGAGAATGAGGATATACCAAAGATTTTACAGAATTGTCGAAAATAAGACTGTCTACCTCTTTTAAGGAAAAATTAAATAGATATTAATACAAACTATATAGTATTAACAATATTTCATCAATAGTTGAGATAATATGATGGATAAGATTCTCAGCTGGTTAGAGGAGATGAACGTTAAGTATACTAGACATGAGAATGCCGCTATAATACCTTATGAGTCCACGATTGTCGAAGTAAGGTATGTACCTTGGGGCAAACTTCATCTTGTTGAGATAATAGCTACGGTTGCTATAGAAGTAACGCCTAATATTGAACTGTTCAAGTTTCTCCTTGAGAAGAATGCCGAAATACCTTTTGGAAAGTTTACCTACGTGGAGAAGGGATTGGATGCTAAACCAACAATATTCTTCTCCCATTCACTTCTGGCAGAGAAATTAGATAAGGAGGAGTTTGATACCGCGTTAAACAGTATCCTGAGCTATGCCGATGAATACGATGAAAAAATAGCGAAGATGGGAGCAGGTAAGACGTTTAGGGAATATTCTCAAAAGGTTGGATGAGATGGGTTCTACAGGATATTATATTATCGGTATCATATGTATCATCATAAGCATCTTCGCATTCTGGCCGCTATTTTTCGTCGGCATAGCCCTGATAGTCTACGGATATAAAAAAGGTAAGGAGCAAAAGAAGTATCTTGCATACGGATACTATCCGGCTCAACCACCTGTAACTCAACCATATTCATATGGTTACCCTCAGCCAACACCGCCTCCACCACCTATTACTCCTCCTAGACAAACAATACCACCCTACCCGTTGGTATGCCCCAACTGTGGTCAGAGACTCTCAGGTCGAGAACGTTACTGTCCTAATTGTGGGACAGATCTGTCTAGCTATAGGCGTTAAATTAATATCACTTTTTTACTTTCTCAAATCAATACTCAATTTTCCTAAAGAGTGTATGCTAGTAGCCCCAAGGAATTCTACTCACGATCTTGCTTGTAAACTTCCTCACTAGTCTAATTGTAAAAATATCCAATTCCATACCTTATAATCCGTTTAGCCCTATTCCTGCCATACAGGTATCCTATTAGCGCTCCTCCCACTATACCGCCTAGATGCCCTAGAACGTTAACTCCAGGCAGGAAGGAATTCATAACAAAAAGAACTATCAATGTGGAAACTGCGGGCATTAGTGATGAACTAGACAAGACCTTAGCATATATAATATCAAATGCCGCTAATCCCAGAATCCCGCCAGAGGCTCCAGCAGTGACTAAGTATATGGGCCCCATTATTAATGAGAAGAAGTTTCCTATAAGGGCCGACCCTAGGAAAACTAAAAACATATCCTTTGAGCCTATCTTTCTTTCTACGCTAAATCCTACAATATACATGAAAAAGGAGTTAAAAAATAGGTGGATTAGGTTGACGTGTACAAATATGCTTGTGAGTAATTGCCAATACCATCTCTTCTTCAGTATGAAGTAGTTAACTTGACCGAAGAGCATCAAATAATGGTAACTTATACTAATAATGTTTCTCGAGAGAAGAGCCAATACTATGTAAGTTGCGATGAAAAACAATGAAAGAGTTAAGGCTAAGCCTTTTCTTTTATCAAGGGGATACATTTTCAGACCTTGATATAATTTAAAAGTAGGTTTTTAAGTCTATTTTTCAAAAAGTAAAGGGGTCAATGACGATGTGGCATGCGAAGAGCGTCAGTGATGTCATTAAAGAATTCAATAGTGGCAGGGAGGGCCTAAGTAATGAAGAGGTTAGAAGGAGATTAGAGAAGTACGGTTTAAACGAGATAGCAGAGAAGAAGAAAAGTGTTTTAATAATGATATTATCTCAGTTTAACAATTTTCTCATCTATATCCTGTTGGCTGCTACGGCCATAGCCTTCCTGTTAGGGGAGATAATCGATGCCATCTCTATAACGTTAATAATTGTTGTTATGGCTTTTCTAGGATTCTTTCAGCAATACAAGGCGGAGAAAGCTGTGGAAGCACTAAAGGAGATGCTATCGCCTACTGCCGTAGTAAGAAGAGGTGGTAGGATCGAAAAAATAGAGGCTAAGGAGCTTGTACCCGGAGATATAATTCTACTGTCGGAAGGAGATAGGGTGCCAGCCGATGCGAGACTTATTGAGGCTGAAGATTTAGAGGTGGATGAATCACCGCTTACTGGCGAGTCTGTACCTGTTGAGAAAAACGCGAAGGTGACACTTGAAGCAGATATCCCTGTGTCCGAAAGGAAGAATATGGTCTTTATGGGGACGTATGTGATCACGGGTAAGGGAGAGGCAATCGTTACGGCTACAGGAATGAATACCCAAGTTGGAAAGATTGCTACTAAGCTCGGCGAGGTGAGGGAAGAGAAGACTCTGCTTGAAAGAGAACTCGATAGGTTCGGAAAACAGATAGGAATTATAATACTTGTGCTCGCCTTAATCTTATTTGTTATTGAGATTTTCCTAAGGAATATGAGTCCTATTGATTCTCTTCTAACCTCTATAGCCCTGGCTGTTGCTGCGGTTCCAGAAGGCCTTCCCGCTATAGCAACAGTTATATTAGCTCTAGGTGCACGTAGGATGGCAAAGAGAAACGCTATCGTGAGAAAACTGAGTGCTGTGGAAACGCTAGGAGCCTGCGATATCATTTGTTCAGATAAAACGGGCACGATCACTTCCGGTGAAATGTGTGTAAGAAGGATCAATGTTGATGGTTATGACATAGAAGTTACTGGCCATGGATTTGATCCAAAAGGCGAATTCATCTACAACTCCTCAAAGATAGATCCTTTATCATTAAACGAAAACCTGAGAATGATTTTGGAGATTTCCTTAGCATATAGCGATTCCTCACTAAAGTTCGAGAAAAATTCATGGCATGTCGTCGGTTCGCCAACTGAGGCCGCATTAATGGTTATGAGCCTGAAAGCGGGGCTTTCTAGAGAAGAAATTCTAAAGAAGTATCCTAGGGTCAAGCTTATACCATTTGACCGTTTTAGAAAAAGAAAGTCAACAATACATAAACTCGATGGCTCTTACATTGTTTTTACAGCTGGGGCACCAGACTTTATTTTAAAAGATTGTGTAACAAGTATTTTGTCTAAAGGTAAGGTGCTACCTCTTGATGATAATACCAAAAAGAAGATACTACAAGACATAGAAAGATACGCTTCAATGGGCCTTAGAACTATAGGCTTCGCATATCGTTACATTAATGAGGGTGAGATAGATAAGGATGCAGACGAGGTTGAAAGGAATTTGATATTTCTGGGGTTTGTTGGTATAATGGATCCTCCACGGGAAGGTGTAAAGGAGGCAATAAAGATCGCAAAGAAGGCAGGTATAAAGATAATGATGGTTACAGGTGATCACAAGATTACTGCTAAAGCGATTGCGAAGGAGATAGGGCTAGACACGGATGATGGGATTGTCTTAGAGGGTAGGGTTCTTGACCGGATGAGCGATGAAGAGTTGCTTAAAATAATAGATAAGGTTGTCGTATTTGCTAGGGTCACGCCTGAACATAAAGCTAGGATAGTTAAACTGCTCAAAAAGAAAAAGTATGTTGTCGCGATGACAGGCGATGGTGTGAACGATGCTTTAGCCTTAAAAATGGCTGACATTGGTATAGCGATGGGTATAAGGGGTACAGATGTAGCCAAGGAGGCTGCAGATCTTGTTTTGGCAGACGATAACTTCGCAACGATTGTCGAGGCTGTTAAGGAGGGTAGAATAATCTATGATAATGTAAAAAAGCCGATAGACTATCTCTTAACATGCAACTTCGGCGAAGTCTTCGGTGTAAGTGGCGCAGATCTCCTATTCTTACCTCCAATACTTAAGCCTGCTCAAATTCTTTGGATAAACCTCATGACAGACGCATTACCAGCTCTTGGTCTAGGAGTGGAGCCTGCTGAACCCGATATTATGGAGCGACCCCCGAGAAGCAAAGAAGAACATTTGATATCGAAGGGCGATATACTAAGTTATGTCACCATTGGAAGCGTGATAGCGATTTTAGTTATCAGCATATTCCTATATTATATTTTGAAAGGTGTTTCCGTGGTCTATGCACGTTCTCAGGCATTCAATCTTTTTGTTATAATGGAACTCGTAAGAGCTTTCAGCTCGAGAAGCGAGAAAAATACTGTTTTTGAACTTGGAGTATTAAAGAATAAAGCGTTATTGGCCAGTATTTTAGGCTCTTTGGCATTACAATTTGCCCTAATCTATAGTCCAATAGGAGGATACTTCTATGCGAAAGCACCATCACTGGAAGACTTGTCACTAATTATTGCCGTATCTCCGATACCGTTCATATTTAGCGAACTCAAGAAAATACTTCTTAGGAGCAGAAAGAAGTAAATTTTTAATTGCTAAAATATCCTTATACTCTAGAGTTGGTATGTTGGCGGAAATAGGCATCGTTCTCATCTTTATAGGTATGTTACTAGTCATAGCCGGTGTATTGATAGCTGTGATTATCTCGTTAAGGAGAGAAGGCGCTACAAAAGAAGAAAACGTTAAGGCTGCTGGCGTATTCTTCATAGGCCCAATTCCCATAGTAGTAGCGTCAGACAAAGAG
>Ga0116200_10000854_pt1 | contig 11105 bp, 8 predicted proteins | sample Mar14436cmmetaG_FD_94478 | JGI IMG/M metagenome (GOLD analysis project Ga0116200, IMG submission 94478) | Marine hydrothermal vent microbial communities from Guaymas Basin, Gulf of California to study Microbial Dark Matter (Phase II) - Marker... ... | reverse complement strand
TTCTAAAAGTATCTTTTCTGCCCTTTTACCTCCGTATTTTTTAATACCTTTAACCGCTGCAATAGCTACAAAGGGATTGGAACTGTGAAAAGCTTCCTCTAATAGTGAAAAAGTCTCCGGGATCTTTAAATTTGCTAGACAAAGTGCAGCATCCAAACTCAATACTACATCTCCTTTGTAAAGAGCCTCTTTTAAAACTGGAATCAATTCCTTGTTCTCATACCCGAGTAATATAAGCCCCTCTACTGCTGTCATCTTTACTCCCAGATCAGAAGAAGAGAGTCTCTCTTTAAAAAGGGAAATACACTCCTCCTTTTTCAATTTTCCCTGGAGCACTTCTTTTAAAAGAATTCCCATAGCCGATTTTCTTATTGCATAACCCGGCTTACTTCCAGGATAATTTAAAAAGCTTAGAAAAATAGTTCTGAGAAGGGCTGGATCATGAGCTCCTGTTTTAGAACAGTAAGCTCGGTATCTCAAAAGCGACTGTTTTATAGCGCCTTGAGAGGCTAATGTTTTAATCTCCTCCTTTTCCGAAGAGTAAGAATAAAACGAGAGAAAAAAGGAAAGAATTGCGATAAGAAATTTCTTTTTCACTCTTCTCCTCCTTGGGAAACTAACAATTTTCCTACTTTCCAGACATCCCCAGCTCCCAGAGTTAAAATTATTTCGCCATTTGTAAGGGAAGACTGCAAATATTCAATAGCCTGTTGAATATTTTGGCAATAGCAACATTTAACTCCTAAGGATTTTAGCAAAGAAAGAAGTGAATAAGAATCTGCTCCTGGAATAGGCTTCTCTCCTGCAGAGAATACAGGGAGTAAAACTACCTCTTTCACTCCTGTAAGAGCATTAGCGAATTCTTTTTTAAGATAAGAGAATCTACTATATCTATGGGGTTGAAAAACCACTCTTACTCGATGGGAGGAAAAAACTCCCAATATTCTCTTAATTTCTGTAGGATGATGGGCATAGTCATCATAAATGGTTGCACCTTTAATATCTCCCACCTTTTCTATTCTTCTTTTTACTCCTGGAAATTTAGAAAGGATTTTTCTTACCTGAGATATTTCCCCTCCAAAATATAGGGCGAGATAAATCCCCGGTAAAGAATTTTCTACATTATGCTCCCCTGGAAGGGGGAGAAACCATCTTCCCGTATTCTGATTGTTTATCTTTAAAACAAAAGACACCCCTCCTTGCACATTCTTCAAAGAGGTGGCCATTACCTCCCCATCTCCTATTCCATAGGTCACCACTTTAGTAGAGGGAGGTATAGAAATTTTTGGGGTTGTCCGAGTCTCCATTATTACCATTCCCTCTGAAGAAGTGTTTCTAAGAAATTCCTCAAATGCGAACTTTAGCTTATCCATTCCTCCATAGAAGGGGAGATGGTCATCATCTAAACTCGTCACAATGGAAATCCATGGGCGAAAATAAAGAAAAGATGCATCACTCTCATCTGATTCCAAGACCATGATTTTATTGATATCCCAGCAGGCATTCCTTTCCCACCCTTTTATTGTGCCTCCGATATAATATGAAGAAGATACTCCTAAATGATGTAACAAATAGGAAAGTATAGCAGTAGTGGTAGTTTTACCATGGGAACCTGCTACAACTATTGATTTTTTCTTCTTGGCCAAATGAGCGAGAATCCATCCACGATGAAAAATGGGGAGAGAAAGTTCCTTGGCCCTTTTAATTTCTGGATTATCCTCTTTAATTGCTTGAGAGTAAACAACACTCTTTGCCCCTTCCACATGCTTCTTGTGGTGACCAATAAAAATCTTAAAGCCTACCTTTTTTAACTTACGAGTATAAATGGACTCCTCTTTATCGGAACCTTGCACAGCGTATCCTAAATCCTTAAGTAGCCAGGCCAGTCCACTCATTCCCACTCCACCAATCCCCACCAGATGCACAGGAGAAATCAGTTCAGCAGGCTTTGGATTATCTTCCAGAATTTTTCCTCCACTCCTTTCCATTTTTTCAATTTTACCTCAAGGGGTGAGTTCAGAAATGTTTGAATTTTTCCTTTCACTTCTTTTTCTTCTGCGACTAAAAAGTTAAATCTTTTTTGAAAATAGTAAGCATTGTCCCTCTGATGGGATGTGTAAGTGGTAAGAAGAGGGACTACCAAGGTGGGAATTCCTCTGGCAGCAAGTTCGGAAAGAGTGATTGCTCCTCCACGGGAGATACACACCTTAACTTTGGAGTAGAGCTTATCCATAGGGAAAAAGTGAGTAAGTACTTCTCCTTTTTCCCCATATATTTTCCTTATCCCATTTATTTCCTGTTTTCCACATAGATGAATTATCCTACCCGGAAAATTTTTAACCAGCCAAGGTATTTTTTTGTTAAAGAAAAGAGAACCTTGACTTCCTCCTACCACAAGAAGAGCTTCACCTTCTCGGGGATAGATTTCTCCTACAGGGACTCCTATGGAAACAGCATGGTGGGAAGAGAAAAACAAAGTAGTTTCTGGGAACCCGGTTAACACAATTTTTGCAAATCTTCCCAGATAAAGATTTGCTTTTCCGGGAACAATATTTGGTTCATAGATGGCTATCAGGAAGCCTAAAATTCGTCCTATGGTGCAGGCGCCGAGAGAAGGATATCCACCTGAGGAAACCAAAAGAGCTGGCTTTTCTTTTAAAAGATAGGAAGAAAACTTAAGGAAATTTTTTAGAAAGGAAATTAAAAAAAGAGGATAACTTTTGGAAGGAGGATAAAAGCAAAGAGGGAAAAAGGAAAAATCTTCCTTATCCAGAATCTTTACTAAAGAGGAAGGAAGTTCTCCACAGAAAAGTGGTTGGAAAGGGAGGTTCTTCCTTTTTGCATATAAAGCAAATCTAAAGGCAGGAAAGAAATGTCCTCCAGAAGGTCCTACTACAAAAAGTATTTTTTTAACTTTCTTTCCCAATTCTTGCCAGTATACCAATCATTCCCAGGGTTATTACTAAAGAACTTCCTCCAGCACTCACCAGAGGGAGTGGGATACCCTTAGTAGGGAGGAGTCCTACACTTACACCTAAATTTATGAACCCCTGTAAAGAAATGAGAAGGGTTATCCCAAGAGCAAGATAGGAAGAAAACTCACTCCTTGCATTTAAAGCAATTCTTAAACCAGCCAGCAAAAAGATAAGGAAAAGTAATACTACTGTGGATGCTCCCACAAGACCCAGTTCTTCCCCAATAATGGAGAAGATAAAATCATTATAAGCACTGGGAAGATAGAAAAGTTTCTGAGTGCTTTTTCCTAAACCTTTCCCCCATACTCCTCCAGAACCTAAGGCTATTAAAGACTGTACAAGCTGATAACCTGCATCTTTAGCATTAGCCCAGGGATTGAGAAAAGCAATAAGTCTCCTCTTGCGGTATCCTTTCATCATTATAAGAGTGTAAAGCACGGGTAGGGACAATAAGAAAAGACTGGTAAGATGTTTCACGGACGCACCTCCAATAAAGAAGAGGGAAAAACAAACCATTAAAATAAGCAGTGCACTGCCCAAGTCTGGTTGTTTTAGAAGAATAACCACAAAAATGCCAATAACTAAGAGGGGTGGAACAAGCCCGGTGGAAAAATCCTTTATTTCTTTCCTTCTTCTCTCAAGGAGATCAGCCATCCAGAGGAGGAGAGAAAACTTAACCAGTTCTACGGGCTGGAAAGTTAAAGGGCCAAACTTCAGCCATCTATTAGCTCCCCCAATTCTCACTCCTAAAGGAGTAAGAGTGAGGAAAAGCAACAGAAAGGATAAAGAAAGGAATAACTTTGCCCATCTCCTCCAGTTCTCTGGCTCAATTTTATAGGTGAGGAAAAAGAAAACCGCTCCAAGACTTATCCACATTATCTGTCGGATAAGAAAACGATATGGATTATGGTACCTCTCTCTGGCCAGACCGGAAGAGGAACTATAAACCATAAGTGCCCCTAAGGATAGGAGAAGAATAGTTACTATCAAAATGATACGGTGAGCCATTACTTTATTAAGCTCTTCACTAATTTTTTAAAAAATTCTCCTCTTTCTTTGTAGTTTGTGAACTGATCAAAACTACTACAGGCTGGTGAAAGAAGAACTGTATCCCCCGGTAGGGCTTTTGCCACTGCTTCCTTAAATGCCTCTTCAAATCTTTCCCTTTTGATTACAGGGACAAATCTTTTAAAAACCTCCTCTATTTTATTCCTTGATTCCCCTGTAGCAACAATATAGCGAACTTTACTTTTAACCAGAGGAAAAAGAGGGGTATAAACATTGCCTTTATCTCTCCCCCCTAAAATAAGAATTATTCCAGGTGGGAGACTTAGCAAAGCAAAATAGGTAGCATGAACATTGGTAGCTTTTGAATCGTTGATAAATTTGACCCCCTTCCACTCTCCTGCAAACTCAAGTCTATGGGGGAGAGGCCTGAATTTTTTAATTCTTTTCCTAATCTCCTCACCTTTTACTCCCCACAACATAGCTCCTCCTACTGCAGCGGTTAAATTATAGAGATTGTGTAATCCTGGAAGTTTCCATTCTTTAAGTGGGAAAACTCCTATTTCTTTCTCCTCCCGCCAGATAACCCACTCTTGGCGAATAAAACATCCTTTTAAATCATGGGGCTGGGGAGAAAAGAAATATACTTGGGGAGATGGTGTTATCCCTTTCCACCAATCCTCATCCGCATTCCACAAGGTAAAATCATCTCTTTTCTGGAAAGCAAATATCTTCATTTTGGAAGAAATATAGTCTTCCCTACTGGGGTGCCAATCCAGATGGTCTTCATCAATGTTAAGAATTATAGATATCGTAGGAGAAAAATCCTTCATATACTTTAATTGAAAACTGCTCGCTTCAATAACCAACCCTGAGAAATTTTTCCCTTCCAGCAATAGTCGGGTAATTGGAATGCCTATATTCCCACAGCATTCCACCCCCTCTCCGCAGAGTATTTTGAGTAATTGAGCAGTAGTTGTTTTCCCGTTGGTTCCGGTAACCATTATATAGGGAACATGGACAAACTTTAACCCTAATTCCAGTTCCCCTATAATCTTTACACCGCTTTCCTCCAAAAGACGAATCCAATTCTCGGAAGGATTAATTCCTGGGCTCAAAACCACCACCTCACATTTCCTCAATTCTTCAAGTGAGTGCCTGCCCAGTTCCCCTTTTATTCCTTCTCTCTCCAGTTGTGCAAGTTTTTCCCTCAGTTTTGGATTATCATCTTTATCCGTCACCCAGACTTCCGCTCCCTTATCTTTCAAAAAGAGACTTGCCCAGTACCCACTTTCTCCCAATCCCACTACTCCCACCCTTTTCCCTACCAGTTTCATCTTATTTTGAGGGTGGAAAAGGCCAGAAGGGTAAGAATTATGGAGATTATCCAAAGCCGGATGGTTATCTTTGTTTCTGGGAATCCGTTATATTGAAAATGATGATGAAGAGGGGCTATAAGGAAAACTCTTCTTCTGAATAGCCGATAAGATATAACCTGAATTACTACACTCAGGATTTCCATTATAAAAACCCCACCCACCAGGATTATAAGAAATTCCTGTTTACTCACCAGTGCAATAGTGGCAAGGGCTCCTCCTAAGGCCATAGATCCTACATCACCCATAAATACTTCAGCGGGAAAACTATTAAACCATAGGAAGCCCAGCCCAGCTCCCAGAAGTGCACCCCCTAAGACCATCAACTCACCTGCACCAGGAACATAAGGGATCAACAAATAATTTGCAAACTTAACATTTCCAGCTAAGTAACTTACAAGGGAATAAAAGGAAAGAGCGGTGAGATAACATCCAATAGCAAGACCATCTAAGCCATCAGTAATATTTACTGCATTGGTTACTCCCACGAAATAGAAAGTGACAAAAAGAATGTAAAAAATTCCCCAGTTAATCCAGAAATTTTTGAAGAATGGGAAAATCAAAGCATGTGAATACTTACCAGCATCAAGGAAATAATATAGATAAATCCCCACAGCCACTCCTCCCGCAGTCTGCCAGAGTAGCTTAAATCCTTTGGTAAGTCCTTTAGAGGACTTTCTTTTTATTTTTGCAGAATCATCAAGATATCCAAGAATGGCCAACCAAAAAATTACTCCTATTACCAGAAGAACATAGGGATTATGGAAATTTCCCCAAAGAAGTAAAGAAAGCAAAAAGGAAAGTATTACCAGGATCCCTCCCATTGTAGGAGTTCCTATTTTCTCTCTATTAATTTGATTTAATTTTTCGCAACCTTCCTTACAGAAAAAATCAGTAATTCCCTTCTTTTTCAATCTTGAGAGAATCAAAGGCCCAAGAAGAAGCGCAAATATGAAAGAGGTAAATATCGCCATTAAACTTCGAAAAGTGAGATACCTGAAAATATTAAATGGCGAAAATATCTCTTTAAGCGGGTAAAGGAAATGATAAAACATCTTCTACAATTTCCTCCATTTCCATTGCTCGGGATCCCTTTATCCCTACAAGATCCCCTTCTTCTAAAAGGGATAAAAGCTTATCCATGAGCCTTCTCTTATCTTCAAAGTGCCAGGATCTTTTACTTTTTCTTACTTCCTCCCACAAGAATCTGGCTTCTTCTCCAAATGTGACTACAACCTCTATACTGGAAGATGCCAGTTTTTTCCCAGCCTCCCGATGATAATATTCACTTTTGTAGCCCAATTCTTTCATATCTCCCACAACCGCTATCTTTTTCCCATTTACTTTCATCCTGTCCATCACTTCAATAAATTCTTTAAGGGATAGAGGATTAGAGTTATAGGTATCATCCAGAACAACTATTCCCCCTGCTTTTTTGATATTCAGCCTGTGTGGAGGTAACTCAAATTCTTTTACCCACTTCAAAAGAGTATTTACTGGCAAACCCCAGCAACGAGCAAGTGCAAGGGTGGCAAGAAACGCATATACCACTGATTTTCCCGGAGATCTGAATGAAACCTCTCCTTCCTCTACTCTAAGTTGTGCCCGGTATAGAAAATCAAAACTTATCCAAAGAGGTCTCACTTCCCCTTCCTTTAAGCCAAATCCTTTCTTCCAGCCAGAGAAATCTCTAATTAATCGGGGTGGAATCAAATCCTGATTGTAAATACATCCCTCTGAAGTAAAGCCTAATAATTTTTTCTTCTCTTCCCAGATCTTCTCTATACTTTCCAATCCTTCCAGGTGAGCGGGGCCTAAACTGGAAAAAATGCTTACCTCAGGGAGAGCCATCCATCCCAATCTTTCCATTTCTCCCGGTAAGCTTATTCCCAGTTCCAAAACAGCATTTTCACAGTTATCTGGGAGATTGAGAAGAGAAAGTGGAAGTCCCACAAGATTATTGAAATTTCCTGGAGAAGCACCGCTGGGAGTATGAAGGGAAAGATATTGATAAAGCATATCCTTCAAAGTAGTCTTTCCCGAAGTTCCAGTTACTGCAATCACTTTAAATCCTCTTTTCTTCCTCATATAGCGAGCAAGGCTACCCAATGCTTCCTTCGTATCTTTCACCTGAATGAGCGTACCCTTCAGCAGATCAAGAGTTCGATTAACCAGAGAACCAAAAGCTCCAGCTTGAAAGGCAGATTTTACAAAATCATGACCATCAAAATTTTTACCTTTAAGTGCTATGAAAAGTTCTCCTCCCTGAAGAGTCCGTGAATCTATAGAGACTCCCCAGAAAATTTCTTTTTCTTTTCTGAGCAATTTCCCTCCCGTTGCCTCCAGAACCTCCACCATCTTTAATTTCATACTTTCAATCTCCTCCTCTCTTTAAGGAAATTTTCTGCCACTAATTTATCTTCAAAAGGAATAATAGTTTCACCCCAGATTTGATAGTTTTCGTGTCCTTTCCCTGCAATTACCACAGTATCTCCCTCTTCCGCCATACCAATAGCTTTCCTGATGGCTTCCTCCCTGTCAATTAAAACTTCATGATTTTTTTCCTCCATCCCGTTAAGGATATCTTTTATGATAAGCTCTGGATCCTCCCTTCGAGGATTATCTGAAGTCACAATAACCCAGTCACTCCAAACTTCAGCCACTTTACCCATAAGTGGCCTTTTCTCCCTGTCCCTTTCTCCTCCACAACCAAAAACCGTTATTACCCTTCCAGGTGTGAGTTCTCTTACATTCTCAAGAAGCCGATTAAGTGCGTCTGGAGTATGAGCATAATCCACTACTACCCTCATCTCCCCATTTTTCAGCACTTCAAACCTCCCCGGAACCGGCTCCATATTTGCCAATGTCTCAGTTATAACTTTCCAAGAAATCTCCTCTTCCCTTGCCCAGGCTACAGCAGCTACTGCATTGTAGAGGTTGAACTTCCCAGGAAATGGCAAAAAAATCCCTTTTTTCTCTCCTTTAGCAGATATCAACATTTTTACACCTTCCCAGTCGCTTTCCCATTCCACAATTCGATAATGGGCTTCAGTTTTCTCCCCAAAAGTGATTACTTCTTTTCTGGTAAGCAAAGGAATATGAGAAAACTTGGGATCATCGATATTTACAAACACTTTCCCTCTTTCCTTCAAGAGATCTAAAAGCTTCAATTTCGCTCGGAAATATTCTTCCATATCACCATGAAAATCCAGGTGATCAGGAGTAAGATTTGTGAAAATAGCCCAGGAGAACCTAAGAGCATCCACACGATGGAGAGAAAGTGAATGGGATGAAACTTCCATAACCACTTCTTTCACACCATCCTGAAGCATTTCAGAGAGAAGAGAAAAAAGATTGAGAGACTGTGGAGTAGTGAGGGAAGCAGGCAATTTTCTCCCTTTCCATTCATACCAGATACTCCCAATCCTTCCTACCTCATATCCTGCTCTTTCCATTATTCTGTATATCAAATAAGAAGTGGTTGTCTTCCCATTAGTCCCAGTAATCCCTATAATCTTCATAGATTTTCCAGGTTCTCCAAAAAATCTATGTGCTACAAAACTCAAGAACCTACGGGTATTCTCCACTCTAATCCAAGTGATACCGGGCAATTCGGGCATTTCCTCTTCTCCAGCAATAGCACATGCACCTTTCTCCAACGCCTGGAAGATGAATTTGTGTCCATCAAATTCTCTACCCTTTATGCATACGAAGAGAAACCCTGGTTTCACCAGCCGTGAATCCTCAACTACACCTTTGATATCTACATCCAGTTCTCCCCGCATACTCTTTATCTTTAGCCCTTTAATCAATCCTCGTAAATTCATTTCTTTGCCAGTTCAATATTTTTGGGTATAGGCTCCCAGTAACAGAGCACTCTTTCCATTACTCGGCGGAAACAGGGAGCAGCAATTTCGCCACCATAATGCCCTCCTTGAGGTTCATCCACCACAATAAGAAGCAAAAACTTCGGCTTTTGGGCAGGCAAGAATCCGATAAAAGAAGCCACATATTTCCCTGAATTGTATCCTTTACCAGGAACATATTTTTGAGCTGTTCCAGTTTTTCCACCCACCCGGTATCCTTTTATCTTTGCCCTCACTCCCGTACCCCTCTCTACCACCTGAACCATCATTTCCCTTATAAGACTGGAAGTCCTTGGAGAAATCACCCTCCTCACAACTTGGGGTTTTCTTTCCAAAACTATTCTCCCTCTTTCATCCTCTATTCTTTTAACCACAAAGGGTTTTAGTAACTTCCCTCCATTTATGGCTGCACTTACTGCCACTGCAAGCTGGAGAGGAGTAACTCCAATTTCCTGGCCGTAAGGAATAGCTCCTATACTTATTTTTGACCATTGAGCCACAGGTCTTAATATCCCCTTTTCTTCACCAGGTAAATCTATACCGGTGGGTGTCCCGAATCCAAATCTGCGGATATAAGAATAAAGCCTTTTTTCACCAACTCTCATTCCAATTTTGGTTAATCCGATGTTAGAGGAATAAACAAGCGCATCTCCCACGGTTAACCATCCAAATTTCTCATGGTCATGAATAACGTGTCCATACAATGAAAAAGCTCCCCATTCACAGAAGATCTTTTCTTCAGGCCTAACTACTTTCTCTTCAAGTGCAGCTGCCATAGTTATCACCTTAAATGTGGAACCTGGCTCGTAAACAAATTCTATAGCCAGGTTCTTGTATAATGAAGGTTTATATTCCCAGAACCTCAGAGGATCAAATGTGGGAAGAGAAACCATAGCAAGAATTTCTCCAGTTTGGGGATTCAACATCAATCCCACACTCCTTTTTGCATGATAAAACCGGTGGGTTTTGGTTAATTCTTCCATGAGAATATACTGAATCCTTTGATCCAGAGTAAGCACAAGTTTATAACCGGGTCTGGGAGGTTTAATGAAATACTTGGAAGATGGAAGCAACCTCCCCTTACCATCCCTCATTGCATGAGCAATTCCTTTTTCTCCTTTAAGATACTGCTCGTAATAATACTCTAAGCCTCTCAACCCTTTCCTTTCTCTCCCCACAAATCCCAGGACAGATGCAAAGAGCTCTCTTTGAGGATAATACCTAATATACATTTCCTCCCAGCCAAGCCCTTTAATCCGGAATTTCTTCACAAGTTCCACTGCATTTTCATCCACTCCCCTTACAAGATATACAAACTTCCTTTTTTGTAGTGTTTGGAAAAATTTCTCCACGTCGATATTAAGGAGAGATGCTATCTTCATCAATTCTTTATTGGGTACTTTATCCCCTTTTCTAAAGTAGAATATGGAATACCGTGGTATGTCAAAAGCAAGAGGGAATCCGTTTCTGTCCACAATTTCTCCCCTCTTAGGGAATGAGGAATACCTCCGTTCATGGAGTTCCTTCGCTTTTTGTTGATAAAGAGTGCGATCAAAAAATTGAATCTGCACCAGCCTTAAAAGGATAAGCAAATAGAGAAGAGGAAGGAGAACAACAAAAATAAGAAATCTTTTCCTACTGTAAATCATTCCAGAACCCGTATTTTACTTACTTCCAATTCCACCATCCCCAATTTCCTTCCTTCCCTTCCTAAGTAATAGGGGGAGTGAAAATACGACACCTTTCTTCTCCACTCGTCCCTCTCTTTTTCCAATTTTTTCTTTTTCTTTATCTCTTCATGAATCAAATAGTCCTTGGTTCTAATGGCTGTCTCTAAATGTACACGCCAGAATCCAAAGGTAAACATCAAGAAGAAAATCCAC
>Ga0116200_10000852_pt1 | contig 11127 bp, 9 predicted proteins | sample Mar14436cmmetaG_FD_94478 | JGI IMG/M metagenome (GOLD analysis project Ga0116200, IMG submission 94478) | Marine hydrothermal vent microbial communities from Guaymas Basin, Gulf of California to study Microbial Dark Matter (Phase II) - Marker... ... | reverse complement strand
GTTAAGGGAGAGGGGGTTGAGGGTGGAGGTGCTGAGGGAGGAGAGACTGGAGAGGGGACTGTGGTAGAGGGAGGAGGAGAGGTGGAGGGAGGAGGAGAGGCGGAGGCAGGTGGAGAGGGTGAGGCAGGCGGAGAGGAGAGTCCCCCGTCGGAGGGAGCTGAAGAAGCCCCAGCACAGAACGAAGGGAACTGATCAGCATATCCCTATATTTGGAGAGGAAGGAGAGGCATTCCGCCCGGGACAAACGAAAAAATATTATTTACATAATCATTCAACCTCCTGTTATGAAGTGCAGCGATATCATGAAAAGGGGTGTTTTTAAACTGTATCCAGAGGACTCTTTGATTAAAGCAATTGAGCTTTTTTTCAAAGAGGGGATATCGGGTGCGCCTGTGGTTGATGAGGAAGATGCCCTTCTGGGCATAATCAGCGAAACGGATGTTCTGAGGGCAGTATTCAAGGTCGGTCGGGGGTTTCGGCTTGTGTTCCCATCATCTCACCTTCTAGGTCTGAGCGTTGAAGAGGGATCCATAGAGGGGGTGGAGGAACTGAAGGAGGAGATTAAAAGAATTCGCGTGGATGAGGTTATGACCAGCAAGGTACACACTGTTGGCCCAGACGACGACGTGGAAAAAGCTCTAGACATCATGGTAAGCAGGGGGGTGAACAGGGTTCCCGTGATGGAAGGCAAGAAGGTCGTTGGAATAATCACAAGAAAGGAGGTCCTCAAAATTCTGAAAGAAGGGCTTTTTTAAAAAGGGATAAGGGGACTATCGCTAAAATGTGCAGAAGGACGGGAGGTGTGAATACATGAAGCTGGCGATATTTGGCCCCCCGGGAGGGGGTAAAGGAACGCAGGCAAAGATAATCGCTGAGAAGCTGGGGCTGAAGCATATATCCACGGGAGATATTTTAAGGGAAGAAGTCAGAGAGGGCACCGAACTGGGGCTGGAGGCAAAAGGGTATATGGAGAGGGGGGAACTTGTGCCTGATGAGTTGATACTGCGGATATTGAAAAAGGCCCTTGGGGAGGCCCCGAGAGGTTTCATCCTTGACGGATTCCCCCGCACACTGAAACAGGCGGAGGAGCTGGAGAGCATAACCGAGCTAGACGAGATTATAAACATCGTGGTGCCCGATGAGGAGATTATAAGAAGGATTACAGGGAGGCTCGTCTGCCCGGGGTGCGGAGCAACCTACCATGAGATCAATAATCCTCCGAAGGTGCAGGGGAGATGCGATAGATGTGGCACAGAGCTCATAAAGAGGTCCGATGACAGAGAGGAGACCGTAAAGAAGAGGCTTGAGGCCTATCACACACAAAGCGAGCCTGTACTTCAGTATTATAGGAGACGAGGGATCGTCACTGATTTTGACGGGGTTGGGGGTATTGAGGAAATCTCAGAGAGAATACTTAAACACCTCAGAGAGCGTTATGGGAAGCAATGAAGGTGGTGTGGATTGAAGTTGCTCATATTCGGGGCGGGGGCGTTGGGCTCTCTCCTCGGGTTCCACCTGTCTAAGAGCTGTGAGGTTCACCTTGTAGCCAGAGGAGAAAATCTGAGGGCCCTTCAGGAGCATGGCCTCAAAGTGGTTCGGCCGGAAGGGGAGGTCCAGATACGCCTTCCGGCCCACGGTGCCCTACCAGAAGAGAAGTTCCACCTTGTGCTCCTCACGGTGAAATCCTATCAGACGGAGGAGGCCCTCCCCTACCTCAAAGGGCTCCTTGAGGAGGGTATTCCGATTCTATCTCTTCAGAATGGCCTTGACAATGAGAGGAAGATTGCAGGATTCATAGAGAGAGAGGGCCTGCCCGCAGGGGTTCTCGGAGGGATAACCTCCTGCGGTGCTACTATGCTCTCCCCGGGAGTGGTTGCGGAGGGGGGCCTTGGGAGGACTGTGGTTGGGATCTACCACCGGGATGAGCAGGCTTCGGCGGAGAGGGTGGGTAAGGAGTTTGTGAGAAAGATGAGGGAGGCGTCCTTAGAAGCGAGGTGGAGCGAATACATAAGAAAGGAGCTCTGGATGAAGAGTATTGTTAATAGTGCTATAAACCCCTTAACGGCACTGCTCAAGGTACAGAACGGCTACATCCTCTCACATCCCCCCCTTCTTTCGGTGGTAAAAGATGTGGTTGAAGAGGGATGTAAGGCAGCGGATGCTGCGGGAGTACAGCTCAAACAGATAGAGCTTGAGAGGGAGGTGTTAAGGGTTCTTGAGGAGACATCATCCAACCGCTCCTCCACCCTCCAGGACATTGAGAGGGGTAGACAGACGGAGGTGGACTCCTACTTGGGGGAGATGATTCGGGTTGCTGAGGAGGAGGGGGAAGACCTCAGAGTGCTTAAAGTCCTCTATCAGCTTGTTAAGGCTTTGGAAGCGGAAAATTCCTCCCTCAGCCTTTAAGAGGGAGCTCAATCACAAAGCAGGTGCCACCCAGCTCTTCTCCTTCTTCCACCCATACTCTCCCACCTAGCCTCTCTGTGGCAAGCTTAACAATGGAGAGGCCAAGGCCATAGCCTGAGATCTTCCCCTCTTTCACACCCCTGTCGAACCTGTTGAACACCCTCTCCCTCATATCCGCCGGGAGTCCCGGCCCATTATCCTCTACACATATTCTGAGAAGCCCCTCTTCCACCACCTTTGCCGAGACCTTCACCTTCACCCTTTCCTTATCGTTGTGTTTGATTGCGTTGGAAAACAGATTCTCAAAAATGTTCAAGATGGAGAAGTCACACATGATGGTGTACTCACCCCTCTCAAAGCACACCTCAAGCTCAGCTCCCTTAAGTTCTTCGGCCTTAAGAGAGTTCAGGACCATTTCCCAAGCGCGCTCTACCACCTCCCTCAGGTCCTGGGGTGAAAGGGTGGGTTCCCGGTTCCTGAGAACCGTCAGGCTCTTCACGTTATCTACAAGGGCCATTATATTCCCCATGGTCTTCTCCGACCTTTTGAGGTATTTCAGAGCCTTATCCTCCAGTTTTCCCACGACCTCAACAAGCTCCAGGAACCCTCTAGCAGCTTGAATGTAGTTCCCAATATCGTGTGAGAGCATGTCTAGGAGGAGCTCCTGGACCTTCTTCTCCTCTTCAATTTTTATTCTTAAGGAGATCTCCTCCGTTATATCGTGGCCTACACCTATGATGATGTCCTCTCCTCCGGGGGTGCTTATGTGAGTGTTGTCCCAGGAGACATATCTTGTGGTTCCATCCTTTCTCCTCACAGCGCTGAGGTTCTTCGCAGGCATCTCCTTTTTTGAGATCTGCGTGAACTTCTCAATGAACTCCGGGCTGGGGTTCTCATAGAAGAGATTGAACCAATTCCTCCCCAGAACCTCCTCCCTGCTGTATCCGAAAGCCCTCTCTGCACCCTTGTTAAAATGGAGAATGGTACCCTTTGTGTCTATGGCTACACATATTGTGTTGACATTATCCATAATCCTCCCCAGGAGGTGAAGAGTGTCGTCCGGAGAGCAGAATGGGATCTCTGCCACAAGGAGTGTCATCGGACGCCCCTCTTCGGAGATGAGCGGAAACAGCTTTACTATCCTCGTGCCCTCCGGCGCTTCAACCTGAAACCTCAAAGCCTTATCCGGGTTCTTAAGACCCCTCTTGAGGTCATCATTTGAATTTTTGAGTCTCTTTAAGATCTCCTCTGGAGGTTGGGGTAGGTTCGGTGTGGAAGCGAGGACCTTTTCCCCATCCAGTAACAGTACAAAGTTCATGCAGGCCTCTTTGTGACCTTTCAGGCTCTCACCTCCGGGGGCATATCTTATCGTTTGATGATATTTTAGGCGGTTTATAAATGTGTTCTTCCGTCATTATCAAACCTTTTGAAAGATCAATCAATCGTGGCTGTGAATCCTCGGCACCCTCTCCAGGATCATCCCTTCAATCCTGACTGGGGTATGCTTTCTCGCAAGCTTGCACGCCCTATCCAGCTTCCACTGGTGGTCCGAATATATCCGGAGGAGAACCTCCCCCCTCTCGATCCTATTCCCCTTCTTTTTGAAGATCTCCACACCAGCACCTTTGTCGTAGGGAGCCCCTGCAGCACGGGCTATCTTCACCACCGTCCTATTGCTCACTCCCTCCACGTAACCCTCCTCCAACGCCGTAATCTCACAGGTGTACTTCCCGACCTTTATGTCCTCAGAGGTAACATCTGGATTGCCCCCCTGGGCCTGTATGATCTCCTTCATCTTGTCCAGCGCCTTGCCGCTCTTTACCAGTTCCTCTGCCATCGTCTTGCCCTCCCCGGGGCGGACAATCCCTCCCATCTCAAGCATGTAACCCGCTAGGGTAGTGGACTTCTCCCAGAGGGAGTTGGGGACCTTCTTCCCCTCCAGGGCCATTAGGGCCTCCCGGGCCTCAAGAGCGGGTCCCACAGCCCTCCCTATGGGCTGTCCTCCGTAGGTTATGGCGCACTCAACATGGATTCCTATCCTGCTCCCCAGGGTTATGAAGTCCCTGGCAAAGCGCCTAGCTTCTTGTGCGCTCTCCACCTTCGTCTCGGGGCCCATGGGGATGTCCATAAGGAGGTACTCTGCACCAACAGCTTTTTTCTTGGAGAGCACCGATGCCAGTACCTGGGCGTAGGGGTCCAGGGAGAGCGGATACTCCACGCGGATTATTATATCATCCGCAGGTGCCAAACCGACCGTTCCACCCCATGCAATGGTACCTCCCACGCTTTCCGTCTGATTTTTTATCTGCTCGGCTGTGAGCTCAACGGGGGCCAGGACCTCAAAAGTATCAGCGGTTCCGCTGGCGGAGGAGATGGCCCTGGAGGATGTTTTAGGGATCTTAAGCCCAGCGGCCGCTACAATGGGCACAATAATTAGGGTGATTTTGTTGCCCGGAACGCCCCCCACGCTGTGGTGATCCATTATTGGAGAGGAGTCGAAGTATATCCTCTCACCGGTCTCCACCATGGCATCAATGAGGTACTCCACCTCCTCCATGCTCATTCCATTGATCTCATTTGAGACCACATAAGCTGTGAGCTCTATGTCTGTGAGTCTCTTTGAGGTGATGTCCCTTATTATTGAGAGAATCTCATCACTTGAAAGTCTCTCGCCCTTCATCTTCTTCTTTATGTATTCCACGGATTCGGGGCGCTCGGTGGGCATGACCTCAACTTCATCACCTGGAGAGGCTGCAAGCTCCTCTGCCAGGTTCTCAAAGAGTGCGACCTCCCCCTGTTTAACTAGGGTATCAGAGAACTCGACCGTGGCTGTTGTGGTGCCGCCGGAGGAGATTACCCTTACCCTGTCCCCGGGGTTTAGCCCCAGCTCCCTCCCGTCCACCACGTTGAGCGCTATCTGTCTCATGGGACTCTCAAGATCTAGTATCTTTGCTTTCAGCTTCATTCGATCACCAGGAGGTATAGATTACACTAAGCATATATATAATTTCCATAATCGCCCAACAATGATTATCTATCTTCTGACGCTCCTTGCGGGGCTGGGCATAGGCGTTATCGCATCTGTGGTGGGTGTAGGCGGAGGGTTCCTTGCGGTGCCATATCTTATGATGGTGTGCTCTCTTGAGCCCATGGAGGCTGTTGGAACCTCTCTTGTAATGGTCACGGGCACTGGCTACAGCTCAACCATTGCGTACTTGAGGGGGGATAGGCCGAAGATACCTCTCGGCCTCTCACTGGGCATTATGGCGGTCCCCGGGGTCTATCTCGGATACGCTCTCCTTGCTCGTACAGCGGAGGAGACCTTCAAACTCGCCTTCGGCGTCACCCTTCTGGCGGTGGCGATCTATCTTGGAACGGGAACGAAAGGGAGACTAGCTACTGGAGAATGGGGGGGAAGAGAGAGGGGCAGGTGGTATTACTTCTCTCCCATGGGCTTCTTCGGTGGCCTCATCTCCGCTTTCTTCGGCGTGGGAGGGGGTGTGATATACACCCCCTATCTTATTCTAGCCCCCCGGCTGAGGCCCCGGGTGGCGGCAGGGACCTCCCTTCTAGCCATAGCGGTGAGCGGCACCTTTGCCATTTTCATCTACGGCTACACCGACCACATCTCACTCTACCTCGCGGTGTCCCTGCTCGCAGGGACTGTGGCCGGCTCTCAGATCGGTGTGAGGCTCTCTACCAAACTGAAAGGGAAGCACATAGTGCTCGCCCTCTCTGCAATTGTTTTTATAACAGGCCTTCGAATGCTTCTCACGGTTCTTTGAAACGTCAGATGGCATTTACACTTCAGCGGAGTTTCTCAATATCCTACATCTGGACATGGCGTGAGAGGAAAAAATACTATATATTACGAAATATATAGGGATGTGGGGTGTCTGTAATGCCGATATGTTCCAATTGCGGGATTTCTGTACCGGAAGGGAGGACGACATGTCCTAACTGCGGCACGGCCGTTGGGACCCCCTCCTATAGCGCGTTGGAGGAGGGAAGTGTGGGGACCACTTCTTCCCCAAGGGAGGAGGGTATTGCCTCCAGTGGGGGTAAGAAGTGGTTGAAAATCGGGGTGGCTGCAATCATTCTGATTATTCTGCTCGTCCGGGTGTACTTTTTTGTGGAGGACTTAAGAACACCGGACCTTGTAATCAAGGAAGCAAGTGGTATTGTGGACTCGTCGGGAGCTCGCTTTACGGTCACAGTGGCCAACGAAGGCCCTTCTCTAGCAAAGGGGGATAAAATAACCATTAGGGTCTATTACACGGAAAAGGACTACGCACGAGTCAAATGGACCGGTGGAGATCTAGACACAGGTGATCAGGCCACTATGAGATTCTCTTTGCAGAGCCCAACAGATGACGAAATTCCCAATGAGATAGCAGTATGTTACGACGGGAAGGTTGTCGATAAAAAAATGTTGATATTCTCAGGGATGGGGATAGGTGGCTGAGCAGGCCATACATATACATCTTTGGATACAGGGGCGGAAGTAGAAGCATTTAAAATAATGCGTCAATATCGCCCACACATGAAGTGCGACGTTGTGGTTATCGGCCTTGGGGCGGCGGGGCTCTGGGCTGCAAGGGAGGCGCTTGAGAGCTCGAAGGATGTTATGGTTGCGGTGGTTGACAGGAGGGTGGGGTATGACACATACTCTCCCTGTGCACTTCCGTTCACCTTAAACGGTGAAGTTGGGGTGGAGAATGTGAAACACTCCCTTCCCGACCTTCCAAGGCTTAAAAAGATGCTGGGAAGGGAGGTCACAAAACTTAATCCTGAGGAGAGAATTGTCACGATAAAGGACGTGGCCACCAGTGAGGTGAGGAGCTTGGAATATGGGGTGTGTGTGGTAGCCACTGGCTCCTCCCCCGTCCTCCCCTCCATAAGGGGCCTCAGAGAGGCCCTGGGGAGGGGTGCAACAACCTTCTCAACCCCTGAAGACGCGATGGGCGTTCTCTCAACGCTTGAGAGGGGTGTTAGGAGGGCATTGGTGGTGGGCTGTGGGGTGGTGGGAATGGAGGTCTCCCACGCCCTCTCTGAAAGGGGTGTTGAGGTGGTATGCGCCGATGCACTCCCCTATCCGCTCCCGGGGGTGCTCGATGAGGACATGGTGAAGATGGTGATCGGCCACCTTGTCAAGGAGGGTGTGGATATAAGACTGAACACAGCGGTTGAGGAGATCCTCCTACAGGGCGGAGCGGTGAGCGGGGCATATTTGGGGGGGGAGGAGGTTCCGGTGGAGATGGTCATAGTCGCCGCGGGCGCAAGGCCTAACAGCCACATCCTTCAGGGTCTGGTGGAGATGGAAGAGGGCTATGTGGTGGTTGATGAGAGAATGAGGACCACCCAGGAGGGCATCTATGCTGCCGGAGATGTCACAGCGGCTCCTTCCCCCCTCCCTCTCGGGAGGATAAGGACGGGCCTTGCCAGCGTAGCGTACCTGCAGGGGAAAGTGGCTGGGAGGAATGCCGCACAGGAGGTGGTGGGTGGCAACCCCTCTGAAAGATATCTAGGCAGCGTCGGGGTCTTCGCTGCTAAGGTAGGGGCCCTAGAGGTGGCGGCGGCTGGGTTGGATCTCCGATCTGCAAAGGCTGCTGACCCGGGGGCCTTTGCGGTTAAGATGAAGGGAAGCAGCCTCCCGGACTACTTCCCCGGGGGGGAGGAGATGACAGTGAAGATAATAGCAGATGGGAGCGGGAAGGTCGTTGGGGGCCAGATCGTGGGAGGCAGTGGAGTGTACTGGAGGATCAACCTAATAGCCAGAGCCATCATGGAGGGGATTGGGGTAGACGACCTCTCCCTATGGGAGATGGCTTATACTCCTCCCCTCTCTGATATATATGACCCACTCATTCACGCTGCGGACAGGGCCAGGGCGAGACTCAGAAGGAGGCGGTGAGATGATCGAAGAGGTGTATCTCATCCACGACGGATACTTTGAGCTGGACGGCGGGATGCTCTACTACGGCGTCCCCAAATACTTCGGCCAGAAGATCTGGGGAAGGCTGAACGCTCTCCTGGTAAGGGAGGGAGAGAGGTGGATACTCGTTGAAAGCGGGATGGGGAGGCTCCCGGAGAGGGTGAGGCGCTACTACCCCAGAAGGGATGAGGGCAGACTTATTCAGTTCTTGGAAGAGATGGGGGTTAAGAGAGAGGAGGTGTGGGGGGTTGTCCAGACACATCTTCACCTGGATCATGCGGGGTGGGCCTCTTCGTTCCCCAACGCGAGGATATATGCCCAGGTGGAGGAGATAAGGTATAGTTTCTACCCAGACAAGTTCCAGAAGGGGGCCTACCTACCCGAGCAGCTCCAGGGTCTGAAATTCCACCCACTCTACGGAGAGGAGGAGGTGGTGCCCGGGCTCAGGGTGATACCAACCCCAGGCCATACCCCGGGGCATCAATCAGTTGTGGTTGAAAAGGGGGGAAGGAGGGTGGTATTCACTGGGGACGTCACACCGACATCGCTGAACATGGAGAAAGAGTGGATTGTGGGGGTGCTTTACAGTCCGGTGGAGGAGCTGAAATCCTTAATGAGGCTTAAGAGGATGATGGGGGAGGGGGTTACATTTATTTACAGCCACGGAGAGGAGGTTCAGCCCGGCAGGATACTTTAGAAAGGTGAATAGGGAATGGAAGAGAAGGAGATGAAGAGGGCCTTGAAGGAGAGGGCTTCCAGAGAGCCGGAGAAGTACTATCCGGTGGGTGTTCTTCAGGAGGAGGGTTTTGTAAGAAAGCGGTGCAGGGTCTGCGGACAGCACTTCTGGACGCGGGACCCGGAGAGGGAGGTGTGTGGGGAGCCGGAGTGCTCTGGGGGCTATCAGTTTATAGGGAAGGAGGATAACGCTACAGAGAAGATGGACTTCATAGAGGTGTGGAAGAGGTTCTCAGAGATGTTTGATAGGATGGGGTATACGCCCATTAAAAGATATCCAACCATAGCAAGGTGGAATCCAACAACGGAGTTCACCCTTGCATCAATAACAGACTTCCAGCCCTACGTTGTGACAGGGGAGGTGAAGCCTCCCGCAAATCCGCTGGTGGTCCCCCAGACGTGCCTCCGCTTCAACGACGTTGATAACGTTGGGATAACTGGAAGGCACTTCACAGGTTTTGTGATGATAGGCCAGCACGCCTTCACACCAAAGGACGAATACCGCCAGGAGGACTACTTCAGGGACATATACAGGTGGTTGACTGAGGGGATGGGGGTGAAGCCGGAGGAGATCATATTCCACGAGGACGCCTGGGCTGGCGGTGGGAATTTCGGCCCCTCCATGGAGTTCTTCTCCCGGGGGCTTGAGATAGGGAACCAGGTTTACATGATGTACAGGAGGGAGGGGGATGAGCTCAAGGAGCTGAACATAAAGGTGCTGGATATGGGTATGGGTCAGGAGAGGCCGGCATGGTTCACACTTGGGACGGAGACCGCCTACGAGGCGGTCTTCCCACCGGTTGCGAGGAAACTGAAGGAGATAACAGGCCTTGAAGGAAGGTCGGAGGTCTTCTCACAGTTCCTTCCCTTCTCCGGCCTTCTGAACGTTGACGAGATTGAGGATGAGGAGGGGATGTGGCGGAGGGTTGCCGGTAGAATGGGGGTGGATGTTAAATTGCTCAAGGAGGAGGTGGCACCCAGGGCGGCCATGTACTCGGTAGCTGATCACACCCGCGCCCTGCTCTTCGCACTGGTGGACGGGGGCCTGCCATCCAACACTGGGGGCGGCTACAACCTGAGAATGATCTACAGGAGGGCAATGGACTTCATTGAGGCCTACGGCTGGGATCTTGATCTGGGGGATGTGGTCCAATGGCACGCTGAGTACCTAAAGCCCCAGTATCCCGAGATGCTTGAGGGGATAGATGAGGTCCTTGAGATCCTGGAACATGAGAGAAAGAAATATTACCAGATGAAAGAGAAGACAAGAAGGATCATAGAGAGGCTTAAAGGGAGGAGGCTCACGGAGGAGGAGATGGTGGAGTTGTACGACTCCCACGGGATAACCCCCCAGGCGCTACTCTCTTCCGGGGTGATTGAAAGGGTCCCACCAGACTTCTTCAAGAGAGTTGCAGAGAGGCATGAGGGCAGAGGTGTGGCAAGGGTGAAGACGCAGAAGGAGGTGTTGTACAACTTGGAAGGTGTCTCCCCAACGGAGATACTCTACTACGACGATTACTCCTTAATTGAATTTAAGGGGAGGATCGTATGGATGGGGGGGGAGGTGGTGGCCCTTGACAGAACAGCCTTCTATCCAACCTCAGGAGGGCAGATGCACGATAAGGGCTGGATGGATGATGTGGAGGTGGTGGAGGTATTCAAGCAGGGCTCTGTTGTTCTGCACAGGCTCCGGGGGAGACTTAAAAAGGGTGTGGGAGAGGTGGTTGATTGCAGGATTGATTGGGATAGGAGAAAGCAGCTGGCACAGCACCACACCTCCACGCACATAATAAACGGTGTTGCAAGGGAGAGGTTCGGGAATCATATATGGCAGGCCGGGGCGGAGAAGACCACTGAGAAGGCCCGTCTTGACATAACCCATTACGAATCCCTCTCAAGGGAGGACCTGGAGGCTCTGGAGAGGAGGGCGAATGAGGTGGTGGAGGAGGCGATCCCTGTGGAGAGCATGCTCCTTCCCAGGGATGAGGCGGAGAGGAGGTTTGGTTTCAGGCTTTATCAGGGGGGGGCGGTCCCGGGGGAGGTCTTAAGGG
>Ga0116200_10000851_pt1 | contig 11128 bp, 13 predicted proteins | sample Mar14436cmmetaG_FD_94478 | JGI IMG/M metagenome (GOLD analysis project Ga0116200, IMG submission 94478) | Marine hydrothermal vent microbial communities from Guaymas Basin, Gulf of California to study Microbial Dark Matter (Phase II) - Marker... ... | reverse complement strand
TTTATCCAAATCATTGGAATGAAAACCTCTTAAAATATCCGTGGGCAATTTTTTTCCTTCCATATCTACATGCTCTTCGTATGGATATTTGATTGTATGCGGCTTCTTCGCCAAATGCTTCCAGGCCTTTAAAGGCTTTAATATACTCATCTTATCACCTTTCTATATCAGGAGGACAAATATCCAAACTGAACAAAATTTGCGATACATCTGCAATATTTGCTCCTTGGAGCAATTTCTCAGCAACATTTATTCCGTGCGTATAGCTTGGCCCACGAACGTGCACCCTTACTGGCTTTAGCCCCCCATCGCTGACAACAAAATATCCAAATTCTCCTTTACTGCTTTCGACTCTTGCAAAAGCATAGCCTTCTGGAACCTTCCAGCGCAACCAATTGGGATGCTTCAAAATGTGCTCGCCCTCTGGCATCTTTTTCAAGGCCTGCCTTATGATTGCTATACTCTGCTCTATCTCGAGGCGTCGAATTATCATACGGGTATATACATCTCCTGCTTCATGGGCATCGAACTTTCCTAAATCCGGATATGAAACGATGTCAAAATCAATTTCATCATACGCTGCATAAGGCTCGAGTTTTCGAACATCGTAACCATAACCGCAAGCCCTCAAATTTGGCCCAGTAACACCCCATTCTATAGCTTTGTTGCATGGAATCTTTCCCACACCAACAGCCCTATCGAAGAAAACGCGATTTTCAAAGAGAACATCATCATATAGCTTCAAGCGCTCCTCTATATAATTCAAAGTTTTTTCAATAAGGCGAGGCAACTCAGCGGGCATATCCCAGCGCACGCCGCCTGGCCATATATAGATATGATAAACTCTCGCCCCTGTGAGTTGCTCAAATATGTCAAGGATATAGTCTCGATCTCCCATGCTCCATTGGGGTAGCGTATATATTCCAATGCTTCCTGCATAGCTTCCGATAGCCATTAAATATGCTGCTATTCTTGCCAATTCGAGCACTATGGTGCGGATATATTTTGCCCTATCCGGGATTTCCCAGTCCATAAGTTGCTCGACTGCCATTGAATATGCCGCCTCGTTAACATCGGGCTCTGGAACACAAATTCTACATACCAAGGGAATATTCTGCATCCATAGGCGAGATTCCATGAGTTTTTCGAATCCACGATGAAGATAGCCAACGTTACACTCTGCTTTTGTTACAGTATCACCATCCACCCATAAATGATACATCATGTTTCCAGTTATTCCAGGGTGCTGCGGCCCAATGAATAGCTCATATTCCTTCATTTTCATCCCCCTCTATGAATGGTATGCTTTCATACATCTGCTTAACAAATTTTTTGGAATCAAAGTCTTTTCGCATTGGCGGGTCATGAGGCCAGTTTTCGAGCAAAAATGGAGTGAGGCGATTGTTGCCTTCGAATTTTATTCCGTACATTTCATGGATTTCGCGTTCATAAGTTTCAATTTGAGGGAAAAGATGGCTCATGCTTTTCATTACAGCATTGTTTCTGTCTATGTCAACTGAAAGCATTGCATGCTCTTTTTCCTCATAATTCCACATGTGATATACAAGCTCAAATTTTCCTTTATCAAGCCAATCAACGCAGGAGAGCATTACAAAATGGTTGAATCCATTTTCTTTGAGTTTCTTTATCGATTCTTCAATTTCATCTGCACTTAATTTAATATAAGCTCTCCCATGCATTTCTTCTCCTTTTCCAAGCAATTCAATGCTCTTCATTTTTCTCCCTCTTCTGTTCTTTTTCTTCCTTTTCCTCTTTTACCTCAAAATTGAACACTCTCCTTTGATTTTCCTTATATTTGTCATAATATTTCTGATATCTCTCCCATCCTCTTGCTTTGCCCTCGTCTATCAATTTCATCAATTCTAAGAAAGCATTTATTATGCCTTCCGGCCGAGGCATGCAGCCAGCGATGTACAAATCAACTGGAATGTATTTCTCGAGATGCTTTATTGTATTATACGAATCCCAGTACATACCACCATTTATTGTACATGAACCAAAAGCTATAACATATTTTGGAGACTGCATCTGCTCATATACCTGAATAACACGACGCAATGTTTTAACTGTTAGATAGCCAGTTATAAGCAAAACATCCGCCTGGCGGGGCGTTGCCATTGAAGCAATTCCAAATCTTTCCATGTCATAGCGGGATGTCATAACAGGAGGCATCTCGATTGCGCCGCATCCTGTGCAGAAGTGAACCATCCACAACGAGCGTTTGCTTGCTTTTCTCGCCAGCTTGCTCCATTCCTCATATCTCATCATTTTATCACCATTATGTAAACCCATATCAAAGATATGGCAGCTATGATTGCCTCATATTTCCAGTAAAAGCCGAAAGCCTGCTCTATTCTAAAGCGAGGAAATGAAGCAGCTATGAGTATGGAGAGGACAAACAAAAGGAAAATCAATGCAAGCCATACTATGAAATTGATTATGAAAGCAAAATTTCCATGAGCAACAACACCCCCTCCAAGGAATAAATCAACAAACAGGGTTGTTTCTGCAACCAAAGCTATGGCTTTATATAGCATCAAGCTACCCAAATATTTTCCTCCAAACTCCACCATAGGGCCACTTGCTATTTCATGCGGCGCCACAGGAATATCAAAAGGCTGCTCCATTAGCATGCCCTGCAAAGCCATATCTGCTGCAAAGGCAGCGATCATAAAAGGAGGCATCGTTATAGCCCAGCTTTTTATTCCATTGATGCTTTGCATTCTTACAATGGTTGCAAGAGAAGTTGTATCATAATATATCATTAAAGCTATTAAAGTTATGACAAAAGGCAGCTCATATGAAAGCATCATTACCAATGCTCTCATCACGCCGACGCCAGCATTCGGATTGCCGCTTGCTCCTGCCCCCAGAGCGAAGCCCAATGACGGGATGGCAAGCAAATATAAAACAAGAAATGCATCCCCATCCATGCTCAAAAGCTGCACTCCACCGATTGGAAGGAACAAAAGCGTGAGTAATATTCCGGATATGGAGAAAAGTAATGCGAGATCAAAAATCCATCCATGGCTTATATTTGTTTTTTTGCTCAACAATTTTGCAACATCTATGAAATTCTGGTAGAAAGGTGGGCCTACGCGGTTATGGACTCTCGCCACGATTTTTCTTCCTACACCCATGAATAGCAAGCCAGTGCATGTTCCAATTATTGCATATGCTGCCAGTATAGTTATTTTTATAGCAATTCCAATCATATCCATATCAACCACCCCATTACGAAAAGCAAGAATAACACAACATATATGGCATAATCCTGAACATACCCGGTGTATATCCTTCTTACAGCATTCGATACACATTTGATTCCATTGTATATCTTTTCAAAATAGTATGTGGCACCAGGCTCAAGATACGGAAGCAAAACTTTCTTCAGGGGCTTGTAATAGTTGTTGGCAGCGTGCATAGCCGGCTTATGCAGTTCATATGGCTCGCCAGCCAAATAATTGTCTTCAAAGCTTGTTACGCGGTGCTTTCTTGCTTTGTATATGACGAGTGCTGGAATCATCGCCACCATAAGCGTTATCAGAACGGCAATGCTGTTGTATTTGGCAAGGCTCGTCTCAATAGCAAATTTTGTATGTGCTATACTTTCTATGCCAGCAGCCTCCAAAGCTGGTTTCATCAAATCGAGCATATATCCAGGAAAAACAACGAATATTATCAATGGCAAAACAAGTATGAACAAAGCTGCTATCATGCTTTTCGGAGCTTCTTCAACGCTATCATGACGGTTCTCTCCAAGGAAAACACCATAGAGTATGCGGAATGAATAGAGGAAGGCGCCGACGCCTGCTATAAGCATTATTGGAGCGATGAAAACATATTTTTGCTGTATTGCAGCCTCATACAACAACCATTTTGATGCAAAACCACTCGTAATTGGAATGGCAGCCAGAGCAAATATTGCAAATAAAGTAGCCATAAAGGTGAATGGCATTTTGTATGCAAGTCCACCAAGCTCGCTTATCTTCCATTTTCCAGTTCTATATGCTACTATGCCAGCTGCAAGGAAAAGAACGGCTTTGAAGAAAGCATGGTTGAAAGCCTGGAACAATGCTCCTGTTATTGCTAATGGTGTACCTATTCCGAAGCCTATAGCAATGTATCCAAGCTGCCCTATGGAGGAATAAGCAAGCAACTTTCTCAAATCATCCTGCAATATGGCTATTAGCGTGGCAAAGAATGCCGATAGAGCCCCAAAGACAGCAAGCAAATAATTCCATGACACATTTGTCATGTAATTTTGCAGTATATCAACGCCTTTCAATGAGAAAAGAAATAAAAATATTCCATAGTAGCCGAGCTTACTCAGCCCTCCAGAAAGAAAAGCGACAAATGGCTCATCGCATTTTGAATAAACAAATGGAGCCCATGCATGCAATGGCATTATAACAGCTTTAACAGCAAATCCAGTTATGATGGAAGCAATTGCAACAAAACCAAGCTTTCCAGATATGTTTAAAATGTCTGAAAGCAGTAGCGAAGAATTTTCATGCCATAATATAATTATTCCGAACAATATGGCAAAAGCAGCAAATACGGAAAAAATCAAATAACTCATTATGGCATTTTTATCTTTGCTCCTGTAAACGAGCAGAAATGAAGACCATGACATCATTTCCCAGAATAGGAACAAGGAAAGCATGTCCCGGGAAAGCAAAATGCCGAATGTGGCAAGCAATGAAAGAAGCATCAGAGCAAAGAAGCCATCATTTTCTTTAAAGAATGAATAGGAATAGAGCATTATTACTGGGAATAAAGGAAGAATCATTAAAGCAAAGAACCATGATAACGGTGTTATTGCCAGATGCAATGTTACGCCTGCCAAATAAATTTTCATGTGGTTTTCTATCCCAAGATTTATGAGATTGAATCCATAATTGGAAGCCCAGTCAAGCAAAGCAAGCAAGGGAAGCAAAGATATGAAGAATGCTATTATCGCCGCAAGCTTTTCCCTTACAAAGAAAGTTATTATCGCCGCCACAACCAGCTCAGCAAATATTATGTCGAGCATCTTAACCACCCCATAATGGCAAGGAAGCAATTTTATACACCAAAGGAAGCAAGCCGAATAGTATGGCAAAGGAGGCCATCGCCGCCATCGCCGCCTTGTAACGCAGACTTAACTCGCCATCATTTCCGATGCTTCTGTGCAAATATCTTGCGAAATATGCTGTTTCCACTATTCCAGCAAAGAAAATGAGTATGATGACAAGCCATAATTTCTCATCCATGGCGGCAAGCATCAAATACCATTTGCCCCAGAATCCAGCTAATGGCGGCATTCCTATGAGGCTAAGCACGCTTACAATTCCAGTATATTTGCTCGCCATGCCATGCATTTTTTCGCTTTTGGAAAGCAGGAACAGGGATGATTTCGAGGCTGCATGACTTACTATGAGAAATAGCGAGGCTATCAAAGCGTATTTTAAATCCTGGCTTGCCAAGCTAAAAGCAATCAGAATCATTCCCATCTGTCCTATGGAGGAATATGCAAGCATTCTTTTAACGTCTTCCTGCATGAAGGCAGCAAGCTCTCCTATAAGGAGAGTTATAACACCAACCCACAGAGCTATTTCATAAGTGGCATGGAAGGGAAATATTACAAGCATCAAACGAGCTATTGCGTATATCGCAGCTTTTGAAGGAGCGAAAGAAAGCAACGATGCGACTCCTTCACTCGCCCCTTGATAAGCGGAAGGAACCCATCCATTCAATGGAAATATTTCTGCTTCAACCCCTATGCCTGTAAGAAGCATTGCAAATGATGCCCATTTTATTTTTGCATCCATGCTTGCTATTCTCGCCGCTATATCATATATGTTGAGTGTTTTGAGCTGGCTGTAAATCAATGCTATTCCTATGAGTATGAAGGAAGATGCTATTGAACCGAGAACCATATATTTTATTGCTCCTTCCAGAGCTTTTTTATCTTTCTTTCCAGCTATTAAAGCATAGCTTGCAACTGCTGTTATTTCAAAAAATACAAACATGTTGAATATGTCTCCTGTTATAACAATGCCCGTTGAGCCAGCTATAGCGAGGAGATAAAGCATTGAAAATTTGTAGTTTGCTTCTTTTCCAATTGCTACAAAATTTATGAAAGCAAATAGATTTATAATCAAAGCAAGTAAAGCAGAAAGAGAGTCAATAGCCAAAAATATTCCTATTGGGGGATTAAATCCTGCTATGGTTTCATAAATTTTTCCATTTGAATAGACATGGAAGAATATGCCTATTGCATATCCCATGTTGAATGCTATTGCCCCTCCTGCTATCGCCGCCCCATATTTTTTGAAAATCGGGATTATGAAAGCTGTGATCAAAGGAATGGCAATCAGCAATACAGGATGAATTACCATTTCATCCCCTCCTTATATTCGAGGGTTCCATTTTTTTGATAATATGATATTAACACAGCTATGGCTAAAGCTGTAACAGAAAGTCCTATTACGATGGCTGTTAAAACCAGAGCCTGAGGCAATGGATCAACATATTTTGCAAAGTTTGCATTTTCTATTGGAGCAGTTCCTCCTGGGATATAGCCAATTGTTATCAAAAGTAAGTTAACGCCTGTTTCCATTATTGATAAAGAAATGAATATCTTCATTAAATTGCTTTTTGAAATCACGCCGTATAAGCCTATGGAAAGAAGAGCAGCTACTGTAATATAGCATGGTAATGTTAAGGCGGCAAAGTTCATTCTTCCACCTCCTTCAATTTTTGAACAATTGAAGAAAGCTCTGAGCCAACTTTGAATCCAATCGCAATGTAGATGAGGGGTATTATGCCAGCGCTGAAGAGATAGCCAGGTTTACCAACAGGAATGAAATTTTGAAGGAATGATGTTGCAAGCAGCAAGCCGAGCAATCCAATTATAACAAAAATCGATCCAGAAATGCTTTCTATATATGACAGCCTTTTTTCATTCACAAAAAACTTTGGATATGCGAGCAGCATCAAAAGAAAGCCAGAGGCAATAACGCTGCCGCCTGGAAAGCCGCCGCCTGGCGTGAGGTGGCCATGAATGAATATGTATGCTCCTGTAAGCAGGGCGAATGGCAGAACAATTTTTGAGCCTTCTTTCGTGATCAAATTCGCCTCCCTCCTCTGCATTTTTTTGTGGAGCTGGTAAAGCAAGAATGAAACGCCTGTTGCCGCTGTGAAAAGAACGGTTACCTCCCCTAAAGTATCGAAGCCACGATATTCGACGACGATTGCAGTAACAGCATTTACAGCGCCCGTCTCGTTCCTCGTTTCTTTTATGTAATGGCTTGGAACGCTCTCATTTGCAACGCTTCCATTAATTGGATTCTTGTAATGGTAAGCACTTCCTTCATAGCTATCGTATGGAATGAGCTGAATGAATATTGAAATGGAGAATGCAAAGAAAAGTAAAGCTACAGCTATGCCAGCATATCTCCTCATTCTTCCCACCTCCTTGTCTTCCCTATTGCATATACAAACACTGCCATTGTAAGAGCAGCTCCTATGGAAGCTTCAGTTATCGCAACATCTGGAGCCTGCAAAACAAGAAACATTATTGAAACAACCAAACTTGCTATTCCCATGGCAATAGCAGAGGAAAGCAAATCTTTAGTCTCGACAGCATATATTGCAGCCACGATCGCAAGAAGAGCCATAACCCATGCTATGATAACGAGTATCATTTTTTCCTCTCCTCATATTTATCTACAATGCTTTTTTCCCATAACTTTATTCCTGCGTTATGGGAAGCTCTTGCAAGAGCACTCGCTCCTACTGGAGCAGTTAGCACAATGAATAAAGCTATCACAAGAAGCTTGATCATCCATTGCAATTGCATTAAACCAATTCCAAAAAGGAAAGAAAGGACACCAAGTGTCGTTGTCTTCGTCGAAGCCTGCATTCTGTTGTACAAATCCGGCATTCTTACAAGCCCTATTGTCCCAAAAAGGAAAAACAGAGAGCCAATGAAAACGAAAATCATGCCCGCATAATCCAAAATTTGCCCTATCATAATCCTCCCTCCAGATATCTCGCAATTGCAATCACGCCAACAAATGCGAGTATTGCATATACAAGAGCCACATCCAGATAAATGAAACGAGATGAAAGCACAGCTATTAAAACAAGCAAGGCGGTTGTTATATTTGTCAAAGCATCCAATGCTACAGCCCTATCGCTTGCTGTTGGCCCCTTCAAAAGACGATATGTTCCTAAAGCCACGGAAGCTGCAAGAATAGAAAGAATCAAATAAACAAAGTAAGAATTCATGAGAACACCCCCTTAAGCAATCTTTCAAACTTTCCTTTTATAATTTCTCCTGCCTTTTTTGGCTCTGTGCTTTCAACATAAACCCAGTGTATGTATGCCTTGTTGTTATCATAGTCTATCGTCATGGTTCCAGGCGTCAATGTTATTGCATTTCCGAGGAAAAGTTTTGCAGATGGAAGTTTCAAATCGGTTTCAATTTCAACTATGCCAGGCTTTACAGGAAGCTTTGGAGAAAGAACAATTCTAGCCATGTTCAAATTCGCTTTCACCATTTCCTTTAAAAAAACAAAAAAGAATGCAATGAAATATGCTATTCTTTTAGGATGAAGATATTTTATTCCAAGCCCTTTGAAATTTTTACTTGTTATGGCAGCCACTCCTATTGAAATGATTATTCCAGCTACAAGCTCTTCTAAAAACGCCTCCATTGTTATATTTGGACTATATATGAGGGCTATCCATATGATCGTAAGCAATATTGCAACATATGCAAATTTTCCCCCCATGCTATCAGAAAGGTTATATACTTCGTATATATAACCATTTGGTTTTAATTTCGAACCATGATGGATGAAAAAGATGCATTAATAATTGAAATGCTTTCAAAAAATGCAAGAATGCCCTATTTAAAGATAGCCAAAATTTTGAATATATCCGAAACTGCTGTGAGGAAAAGGATAAAAAAACTTGAAGAAAAAGGAGTGATAGAAGGATATACGATAAAAGTTAATCCTGAAAAACTTGGCTATAAAAGTGTTGCCCATGTCGGCATAAACACAAATCCGAATTATTTTTTGAAGGTAGCATGCCGCCTTACTGAAATGCATGCTGTAAAATGCGTTGCAATCGTTGCAGGAGGACATTCAATAATGGTTGATATATGGGCAAAGAATAGCAAACATCTGGAAAAAATTTTGAATGATATAAAGAACATGGAGGGAGTTATTTCGGTAAATCCTTCTGTTATATTGGAAAGGCTCAAGTCATGGTGAAAGCAAAAACATTTTAAGCTTTCTTCCATTTGCCATTGAATGCCAGAATACAATCCAAAGATAGAAGAGGAGGTGCTTGAATACTGGGAGAAGAACAAAATATTCGAGAAAAGTCTTGAAAAGAGAAAGGATGGAAAAAAATTTATTTTTCTTGAAGGGCCTCCGACCGCCAACGGCTTGCCGCATCCCGGGCATGTTCTTACAAGAACAATGAAGGATGTTTTTTTAAGATACAAGACAATGAAAGGATATTATGTTGAAAGGCGTGCTGGATGGGACACCCATGGGTTGCCAGTCGAAATAGAAGTTGAAAAAATGCTCGGGCTCAAGAACAAGCAGGAAGTTGAAAAATACGGAATAGAGAGATTTAATGAGGAATGCAGGAAGAGCGTTTTCAAATATGAAGAAGCATGGAAGAAGATGACAAGGCGCGTTGGCTTCTGGATAGACATGGAGCATCCTTATATCACGATGGACAATAAGTATATTGAGTCAGTATGGTGGTCTTTGAAAGAAGCCTGGAAACGTGGATTGCTTTATCGCGGCTATCGTGTGACTCCGTATTGTCCTCGCTGCGGAACAACGCTTTCCTCGCATGAGGTGGCGCAGGGATATAGAGAGGTTGAGGATCCAAGCATTTTTGTAAGGTTCAAAATAAAAGGAAAAGATGAATATTTTCTTGCATGGACGACGACACCATGGACTTTAATATCAAATGTTGCTCTCGCTGTTCATCCCGAAGAAGATTATGTTAAAATTAATTATAATGGTAACATTTTCATTCTCGCTAAAAAAAGAGCTGATGTTTTGCTCAAAAATTATGATATCATAGACGAATTTAAAGGAAAAGAGCTTGAAGGAATAGAATACGAGCCTTTATATGATTATGTGAAACCTGATAAAAAATGCTGGTATGTTGTCACCGCAGATTTCGTTACCATGGATGAAGGCACTGGCATCGTTCATATTGCCCCTGCTTTTGGAGAAGATGATTATGAAGTGGGCAAAAAATATGATCTGCCCATGATTCAGCCTGTCGACTTGCAAGGTCGTTTTACGAGCGTTGTAAAAAAATGGGCGGGAATGTTTGTGAAGGATGCAGATGAAAGCATAATAGAAGATTTGAAACAGCGTGGCTTGCTGGAAGGCTATCAAAAATATAAGCATCAGTATCCATTTTGCTGGCGTTGCGATACGCCTTTGCTTTACTATGCCATCGAATCATGGTTCATAGGAATGTCAAAATTGCGAGACAATTTAGTTAAAAACAATGAAAAGATAAATTGGCATCCAGAGTATATAAAGCACGGGAGATTCGGAGAATTTATAAAGGAAGCAAGAGATTGGGCTTTATCAAGAAAGCGTTACTGGGGAACGCCCTTACCAATATGGAAGTGCGAGAAATGTGGCCATGAAGTTTGCATAGGAAGTGTTGAAGAACTAAAGAGTATGGCAATAGAAATGCCTGAAAAGCTTGATTTGCATCGTCCCTATGTGGATAAAATAAAATTGCGATGCCCGCGCTGCAATGGCGAGATGAAGAGGGTAGAGGAAGTCATCGACGCTTGGTATGATTCTGGTTCAGCTCCTTTTGCTCAGTGGCATTATCCCTTTGAAAATGAAGAGAATTTCAAGGAGAGCTTCCCTGCAGATTTTATTTGCGAGGCCATAGACCAGACGAGAGGATGGTTTTATTCATTGCTCGCCATATCAACGCTTCTATTCGATAAGCCTGCCTACAAGAATGTTCTCACTCTCGGCCTTATCCTTGATGAAAAAGGACAAAAAATGTCAAAGAAAGCTCGCAATTATGTTGAGCCTGATGAGGTTTTTGAGAA